>ENA-USUK01001127-USUK01001127.1-human-gut-metagenome-genome-assembly--contig:-NODE-1127-length-20819-cov-10.050911_pt1 | contig 20819 bp, 14 predicted proteins | sample MGYA00250062_ERZ773400 | MGnify/ENA primary metagenome ERZ773400 (study PRJEB29103, sample SAMN06111961) | human gut metagenome | biome: human gut; feature: ankylosing spondylitis patient; material... | reverse complement strand
CTGATGCCGCCACAACTAGCCCGTTATTATTCGGATAATCTGAAACTAACCGCACAAGGCAATCCCGAACGTCTCCTTGCCGAGATGGGATTACTAAACATGGACGAATTTGACAAATTCGGAGCACAAAAGATGCCATTACTGAAAAATCTGATGCAAATGTCCAGCCTCAACATCTGCAAAGCCTATCAGAAAAATTTCCGGTCGCTACCTCGTATCGCTTCGTTCATCGGAACGAGCAACCGAACTGACTTACTATGTGATCCGACAGGCAGCCGCAGATTCATCTGCATTGAAGCGGAACATGATATAGACTGTACCGGAATTGAACATTCACAAATCTATGCCCAACTGAAAGAGGAACTGCTTGCAGGTGCCCGCCACTGGTTTAACAAGGAGGAAGAACACGCCTTGCAATGTCATAACATGGCATACTATCATGTCAACCCTATAGAAGACATTGTGCGCAACACATACGCGCCTGCCACATTGAATGAGTCGGATTGTCTGTCACTCTCCGCCGCTATTATTCATCAGGAATTAAAAAAGAGATTTCCCGCCGCACTACGAAGTTGTACACCTATCCAACTGGCTCAAATTTTTACCGCAACAGGTATCAGCCGACAGCATACGAGATTAGGAAATGTGTATTTGGTGAAGAGGGTGAAGGATAGTGAAGAATGAAATTACCACAGTTTATTCACAGAAGGCATCTATGAATCATCAGCTTAGTATTATGTGAAAAAAAGAATATGTCAATAATCAAGGATAGCTAGTTTTATTTTGAAATAGAGAAAGTGGCAAGTACAAGGCTGATTTGTCACTTCCTCCATTTCTTATTCCAATAATACAAAAAAGCAGTAAATTATATATTTAAATCTGCCTTATACAATGTGAGCCCGTCTTCGTTAAACTCGCAAAAGTACACTGAACGGCCATTATTTGATAGTCCATAATAACCATTTTTTCTATCTGGCAAATCAAACTTTTTGATTGGGTTTAACTGCCAGTCAAATACAAATATTGCTTCTTTCATTAGTTTTGAATCTTTATCCTCTTCGCTAAAATAGCCTTTAACATCACATAGAATATATTTATCATTAAGTTTCATTGATTCAATTCCTATATGTTTTTCATTCATCGTATTAAGTGACGCAAATGTTTTACTTCTTACCTCTTCGCGCTGCATTTTCGTGTATCTTTTTTCACCTACTACCTTTCCATTCTTGACATCAAATATATACAATATAAACTGATTACTTGCATAAAAAACAGCCATATCATTTCCTTTTACTTCAATAGAACCATCAGCGTAAGCACATTTTATTAGATCATTTGCAGACAGTTCCATATCTTTTGCTTTTCCAATATCAAAACTTTCATAATTTATTGTTTCATAAAATTTTGCTTCCTTATTATTAAATATAGCAATCGATTTCTGATTAAATTCGTTCATTTCCACTTTTTCGCTTTCAGAAAAAGCTGGCATTAAGGTTGCAAGGACAAAACCATTGGGAAGCTTAACCATTCGACGTACCCAAATACTATCCGGAACTATTGTCACAGTAAATTTTCGTTCACCCATAGGCACATTATCTATAATGTCTCTCTTGCCGAAAGTTTTTATCATATTTGGATATGCATAAAGTTGAACGGAATCACCTATTATTTGAAAATCTTCTAATTCTGTTAATTCATTGGCCGCTCTTCCTCTTGATGCTATTGTAGATAATTTCTTTCCAGTATTTAAATCATAGCAAAATCCAAAATTCTCCTCATTCTCTTCGACAGACCATAGTATAGAGTCATCAATCATACAGAAGCCCCTTTCAAAAATGTCAAACTTATTAAAAGGCTTAAATTCCAATTTTTCGGTAACAGGAAAATCTGTATCTATATTTGAAATAGGGATGATCTGATTTTTGACCGTGCTATTACAACTAAAAAAAATATGCCAATTAAAAGCAATAAAAGTTGAGCATTTGTTTTCATAAGTGTGTATTTTTAAATAATTAATGATAATTATTTGCGAAAATAGTTATTATCTTTGCAAAGAATACCTGCATTTTTATACCAAACAAAATAAAAATAATATGAAAACACCTCAAAAAAGAATTTTCTTGTTAGCTTGTTTAGGCTTAACAGTTGCAACAATTACATTTGCTGGAAAAATTGACGTTCCTTCTCCTCCGGGAAGACCTAGTGCTTGTGACATAAATGTCAATTGGTGTAAATTAAGATTTTTAAAACCCATGAACGATGGAGGGTCACGAATACAATTCTATCGTATTGAGTTTAGAAAAAAAGAATCAGCTAGGTGGATATTTCAAGGAAACGCCGAAAATCAATTTTCCTATGATGATATAATACAAGCCCACGTTGACAATAGAGTTGGAGCAGTTCCAGTAGCATTTCGTGTTTTTGCAAACAATGAGATCGGTCGAGGTGAACCATCAAAACCTTCTAACCTTATAACATTTGAAGATCCATTTTAATTACATAAAACAATAAAAATCCCGAATAGTCATACCACAGAGAGTTATTCGGGATCTTTGCTTATAAAAAGCTAAATGATTACTACAAAAATAATGAACAGCCTCCGATCCACATAAAATAGTCACATAAAACACAGAGAAAATCACCAATACTATTCAATAAACAAATTATTTTTTTGTATAAATATAGTAATGGAGCCAAAATTTCAAGTTTAAAAGACAACAAAACCAAAGACGTAAACACAAATGCAAAAAAGACTACTATTAGTGTCCATAGGATGGCTACTCTGTAGTGCCATCACCGGACAAAATCTAACCACGAGAAATATAACCCTCGAACAAGCGATCGAGATTGCTCATGCCCGTTCTCCACAAGTTCAGATGGCACAACTTAATTTTATGGCGCAGTATTGGGACTTCCGTTCCTATAAGGCACAGTTTCTCCCATCGCTTAATTTGCATGGAAATTTGGGAAACTATAACCGCTCACTAGTAGATGTGCGTGACCCAGAAACGGGGCGTATCAGCTATGTGGCAAACAATACATTGAATAATAATTTGTCTATTTCAATAGATCAAAATATCCCTCTGACAGGCGGTAAAGTATCACTTAACACATCGCTCGACCGGTTGGACCAGTTTAATTATGGCACGCAGATATACAATTCAAATCCACTTACAATCCACTACACACAGCCTCTACGATCGTTTCAGGTATTATGACCCTAATACAGGGAACTATCTAAATCAAGACCCGATAGGTTTGGCGGGTGGTAATCCTACGCTATACGGATATGTTTTCGATCCCAATACACAGATTGACCCGTTGGGATTGGAGTGCGGATATAACAAAAAGAAATTACCAGAACTTCCAGACACATTTGCAAGAGAGTTTGAAACCTTGAGAATAAAGAAAATAAAAAAAGGAACTAAACTATATAGGTCACCATGGATACCTGAAGAAACACCTGATAATGCGGGTAAGTGGTTCGGGACAAGAAAGACGGTAACTGCAAAAGGAACAGACTCAATGTATCAAATTGAAAAATGGGGTAATCCCAACAAAATACAGAGGGTTTATGAGGTTACAGATGACATATATGTCTATTATGGAAAAGTAAAAGGAGGTACAGGTTATCAAGTTTTATTGCCTAAAGATGTTAGTCCCTCCGATGTTTTAATTTATAAAAATGAACATATATTGCAATGATGAAAAATAATATCATAAATATACTAACCGAAATAATCGATCTGCTTAATCGAACAAATTGGATTAAACAGGCAGAATGGTACAACAGCAAACTTGAATCAATAAAAAAAACGGGTGAAAAGACTCCTGAATTTAGCCATTTATTAGAAGATATAGATAAATCTATTTCTGGAATGGGGTCATTTTCAGATTTGCCAATGAAAAAAGAATATAGTGATATTCAATGGGATTTGTCCATCAAGTTAGGTGAAATAATAAAGGAATACTTTAATAATTTATTAAAATGAAATAAGAACCGCTTCAAATGAGGCGGTTCTTTATTGTAAAATCCTGATTATTGGGTTAAATTAAAAAAGTTATCAACAGGTATTTTGTTTGTTTTCCCTCTTTTCTTCCGATAGTTTTAAGGGATTGGGTCATGCTTCGTTTTTCATGTATATTTGTCCGTTTTTCTCTTTTTTTTATAATCTGATGATTGGGGCTTTCTTTATAGGGATTTCCTTTATTCAACCCATTTAAAGGAGGGAACAGGTATGAAGCTATTGAACAACTCAGAGGTCGGTCTATAAGGATAAGTACAAGAAGTATTTCTTTTAACAAAAATGCGTGACATCAAAAGAAGGGGATAAATAGAGATTACCCCTGCCAAAAATTGACACTTTTAAATTTACTGATTCTATTTTTGTGATTGGGGGCTTTCATACGTTACAGATAGCCCCAAAGAACATGCCCTATCCATGGTTCGTTCATTAAGACATGTTCTTGCATGACTAATTCTATTTGGGGGCTTTCTTTTCTGCAAGACAAGGAGTTTTGCTCTTTATTGATTCAGTTTCCTTTCTTGCTCTATCTGTACCCGTTGTCGTTCTATCTCTTTTTTGAGTTCCTGTTCTGTCGGCAGATAAAGCATGTATTTGGATGCAAAAATCTGGTTGCTGTCATTGAGCAGGCTATATTTTACAATGGTCTTGTCTTTTTCGGTACATAGGATAAGCCCGATTGTCGGATTATCGGTTTCCTGCCGCATCTTGTCCTCAAAATAGCGTACATACATATCCATCTGCCCGATGTCCTGATGGGTAAGCGGTTCGGCTTTCAAGTCTATGATTAAAAAGAATTTGAGTATATAGTTATAAAATACCAAGTCCGCATAAAAGTGTTTGCCCGTGTCGGTGGTAAGTCGGTACTGGCGCCCCACAAAAGCGAAGCCCTTGCCTAATTCCTGCAAGAAGTTCTGCAACTTATCTATAATTGCCTGTTCCAGTTCATTCTCCCTAAAGTCCGTATTATCCTTTAAGCCTAAAAATTCCAGTACATAAGGGTCTTTGATAATGTCTTTCGGCTCTTGCCTGATTTCTTTTTCGGCAGCTTCATCCTTGACTATTTGGGTATTGTGGCTCATAAGCATCCGTTCGTAATAGAGGTTGCCGATTTGCCGTTCAAGCGTTCTCGTACTCCAGTTGCAATCTATGGTTTCCTGCATGTAAAACAGCCTTGCCTGCCCGTTCCCTACCTTTAAAAGCAGGCGGTAATGCGTCCAACTCAATTCAGGACGCAGTGCGTCACATTTTGGATAAACGAGGTAAAAGTTACGCATGTGGCGCAGGTTACTTTCATCAAAGCCACGACCGTGTTTTTTAGTCAGTTTTTGGGATAATTGTTTGAGAACCTGTTTGCCATATTCCGCCCTTTCTTTTCCCTTTTGTTCTTCTTCGACGATTACTCTGCCGATATGCCAGTATGCCCTGACCATCGTAATATTGGCGGTGCGGTAAACCGCAGCACGTGCCTCTTCGATTATCCGGTTAATCGTGTCGTAAAGGGTACTGATTTCTTTTGTTATTTCTCCATTTGTCGCCATGTCATTCCAATAATTTGTACGCAAAGGTAGTAATTTAAAACGACTTGAAAACAAGGGGATTACTTTCTTTCATGCTCCGCAGGAACAGAGGGGCTTTCTTTATCGGGACTTTCCTGTAATCGGATAAAAGGGAATGTAGCAACCCTATAAAAACAGAACGCTGTTTTGACATGTTTTTTCAATGAAATAAAATCCCGTTTATAGTACCGAAAAAATCCCTTAAAACTATCGGAAGAAAAGAGGGAAATGGTTGTCAGTCATCCCCTTGTGTTAATAACTTCATTTTCATTTCTCGTATAATCTGTGTTATTTCGTGCCTGACATTTAAACAATTACAGCATGAAGAATTTACAGATTACAAACTCCCGTTTCATCACCTATACGGATGACCTGTTAACGGTTGATGTGCTGGGCGGAGTGGATTTGTCGCAAGTGGAACGCATGGTTTGCACGCTCCGCATCACGTACAATGACTATCCGCCGCAGCGCACCACATTGGATTTATACAATGACAACCAAACCGATAAGCTTCAAAGAACCCTTTGTGATAAATGGGGGCTGAAACTCCTCGAAGCCAGCCGCAGCCTTTATACCCTTACCTTGCAGTTGGAAGAATACCGCCTGCAACAGTTACGTTACACGGGCAAATCCCCGCAACAGGCTTTTTCTCCGAGCGAGGAAGACAGACGCAAAGCGGTACGTTTTCTTTCGGAAAAGAACCTGTCGGGCAGTCTGATGGAGCAACTGAACACCATCGGCATTTTGGGTGAAGACCGTAACGCCCTTATCCTGTTCTTGGCGTTGGCGTCGCACAAGTCGGCCAATCCCTTTTCGGTTTTGTGTCTGGCAAAATCGGGTATCGGTAAAAGTTATATCCTGCAAAAGCTCTCGGAGTGTATGCCCGACGGCTCGTTCTCGTTCCACAGCCGTATATCGGCAAACGCCCTGTACTACTTCGACAGCGGGGATATTAACGGCAAAGCCCTTTTTATCGAAGATTTGGAATGGACGACACAGATGTTGCAACCGCTGGCAACGCTCCAGACGCAGGGGCGGCTGGTAAATACACGTGCCACCAAGGACAAAGACGGAATGCTCCATTCCACCACCTTTGAAGTGATAGCCAAACTCTGTCTGATAGCCTGTGCCTACTCGGACAAAAATCTTGAAGAACTCGGATTGCCGTTTCTCTGCCTGCACCTGAACCACAGTCCCGCCCAAGACCTTGCCGTTATGGAGTATCAGAAGAAGTGCAGGGCGGGACAGATAAGAACCGAAGATATTGCCCGAGCCCAGCACCTTTTAAAATGCGTGATTGCCTCGCTGCAAAACATCAGTGTTGTCAATCCGTATGCCACATTGATAAACCTGCCTCAAGATATAGCCTATCCCCGCAAATCGCTGTTGCTACTCCTTAACTTTATCGAAGCGATCACTTTCTTTTTCCAATACCAAAGGGAACGGCTGACCGACACCGATACAGGAGAGATATTTATCCGCACCCATCCGCAGGATATTGAAATGGCGTTTGCCCTGCTCAAAAACACGCTGTTCAGGCGGGCTGATGAACTGAGCACGTCCGTAAGAGGCTTTTACAAGTGGCTTACGGAGTATCTGCAACAGGCAAAGACCACACAGTTCACCGCTTTGGATATACGCAAGACCAAACCGATACACCCCCGCACGCTGAACCGCTATTTGCAGGAGTTAAAGCTGTTTTCATACATCCAAGTGGCAGGCGGAAACAAGCACAGGGAGGGATTTATTTACAAACTTACGGACTTCGGAAATCAAAAGGAGGTGCAGGGACGTATCGAACAGGAGATGCAAGCCACTTTAAAAGATGTCTGGAATGCTTACCATAAAGAACAGAATCCGCCGACAGAACCCGAGCAAAAAGCAGAATCCGAACAAGAACCGTCAACGGGATTAAGTGCGGAATCACCGCAAAAGCCCTCAAAGCGTAAACGCATTGACGACAAAGAGGAATATACCCTTAAATTGCTTTTGGAACTTGAAGCCCGAAGTCCTGACCGGGAATATATTCCAGCCGATTTTACCACCCTGACAGGCAGAAGTCAAATCACCGAAGCCCGCTATTTAAAACGTCTTTGGCAGCAGGGAAAACTCAAACGGGAATGGAAAAACCGACAGTATTATTATACCCTCGCTGCGACAGGCAGTAAGACAGTAAGCCAATCCCCGATGACCGACCCGCAAACCGTTTTATAACAAGCCTTTGGGAGTAGGACGACGCAAAAAAAAGAAATTTATGAATGAAAAGATGCAACCCAAGAGAATGGAAGATTTTAAAAACTATTTACAGCAGCAAGGCAAAAGCCCTGTAACGATAAAAGAATACGCAAGACAAGTCAGTCTTTTTATATCGTGGTACGGCGACCAAGATACGATAAACGTACAGAAGAAAGACATTTTAAACTATTTAAGCTACCTAAAACACCATAAGAACCATCAAGCCGTAAGCAGTAATCACGGACTTATCGCCCTGCGACATTACTTTGACTGTCTTGTCGGGCAGGGGATTATCTGTCTTAATCCCACCGCACTCATCAAACTGCGGGGAGTTAAAAAACGGCGTTTGCATTACATCTACACTCCTGAAGAACTGACCGAACTTGCCGACAGCTATTATCAGCTCTATGTAAAAGCGGCGGAAGAAAAATCCTTGTCGGGCATACGTCCAACCCTTTATAAAGAGAGCTGTCACACCAAAACCCGTAACCATGTGATGTTGCTGTTCTTTATACATCAGGGCTTGACCACAAGGGAAGTGTTACATCTACAAACCGAAGATATAGACCTGTACAAAGCCACCGTAACGGTACAGACCACCACAAGAGGCAGGGACAGAATCCTGCCGTTGCACGCCACGCAAACAGGTACGCTGATACGTTACATGAACGGGATACGTCCCCTGCTGACGGGCAAGAGCCAAAGCGGCACATTGTTTTTGCCTGTGCGACAGGATAACAGTGAAAAACACGCCACACGGGCATTGATACAGCTTACGACAGCACTCAAACGTATAGACAGGCACTTTGTCTCCCTCGCACAGATAAGGGCTTCACTTATCACATATTGGATAAGGGCATACGGACTGCGTAAAGCCCAATATATGGCGGGGCATAAAAGTATCATCAGTACGGAGGAGTATCTGCCCAACCACATTGAAGAACTGGCGGAAGACATCACAAAATTTAATCCGTTCTAAAACAATGAACACGCATTTTAAGGCAATACACGAACAGTACGTTTTTTGGTTGGATACGTTGGGATTTGCTACCGAAACGGTATGTAACTACGGTTATAGGGTAACAGATTTTTTTCTATGGCTTGAAAGCAAAGACATTACCCACATTGTTCAAGCCGAACAAAAGCACATCAACGATTTTTTTGATTGCCAACAGACCCGCCCCAATACCAAGTTTAAGGGCAGAACGTTAAGTGCTTCCTATCTGAACGATTATTTTACCGCCATAGACAAGTTGTGCGAGTTTCTGCACCAAATGGGAGCACGGACATCGCTTGTTCCCACCAACCGCCGTATTACCATAGACGAATCCCAAAGGATACGCCGAATAGAACCTTTTACGGTGGAAGAGATAAAAATGCTGCAAGAGGCTATCAACCACCTGTACCCGCATTTAGACCACGAACACAGGCAACTCAAACAGGAGCAGTTGAAGTTGGTTTTTGTACTTTTCTACGCCTGCGGATTGCGTTTAAGCGAGGGATACAACCTTACGCCCGCAGAAATAGACTTCAATAGAAAAACGATTTTTATACGGCAGGGCAAAGGCTACAAGGACAGGATAGTACCGATGAGCGACAACGTGTACAAAGCCTTGCAGCACTATATTTACAACTTCCGCAATCAAATCAGGTGCGGGCATGACCGCCTTTTTGTGCAGAAGAAAATAACCCTGTCGGTGGATTTGCACTATTTACATCAGCAATGCGATAACGAAGAGATTAAACGCAAGCGGCTACACTTCCATGTTTTACGCCACTCCATAGCTACACATCTGTTACAGAACGGCATGAGCGTGGAGAATATCGCTCGATTTTTGGGACACGGCTGTTTGGAAAGCACACAGATTTATACGCATATCATAAACCGATAATCCGACTTTTTTATTACCTTTGTCCGCAGGAAGCTGTTTTTGGCTTTTTGCGGATTTTTTGTGTTCTTTGAGTTTGTTTTGGACTGTGAGGCAGTGTGGGAACTGTTTTTTTTATCTCTGACCTCAAAGTTATGAGAGTTTAAAGAACGGAAGTATAAGGAGTTAATGAATTAAAATGGAGAAAAAAGACGGAGCCTTTACGCTATGAAAAGGAGAAGAAGGTATATTTAGAGTCGATGGAGAATATAACCCTTCAGACTACCTCACAATTCTTTTCCGTCTTATCGGCACAGACCAGTCATCAGAAAAATGAAGAAAACCTGAATGATACCCGAAGCATGTACGATATAGCGCTCAAACGCTCTGCGATTGGTACTGTGACAAAAAGTGAACTATTACAGTTGGAATTGGCTCTGATGAATGCAGAACTAACAGTTAGTAATAGCAGAACAAATTTAGAAATTGCTCTTTTCAACTTTAAGACCTATCTGGGCATTTCGGAGAGTACTTCTTTTAAACTACTACCGCCAACAATAGCCCCGGATGTTATCATGGAATACGACTTTGTATTAGGTAAAGCCTTACAAAACTCATCGCAAAATCTTTCACTTCAACTGAAAGAAATAGAAGCACAGCAGGATGTAGCACAAGCCAAAGCAGCAAAAGGAATTCAGGTGGAGCTACAGGCAAATCTGGGTTTCTCACAAACGGGAAATAGTTTCAATGAAGCATATCGCTTATTGAAAGATCAAGAAATTGTCGGAGTTTCGCTGACAATGCCTATTTACGACTGGGGTATGAGCCGGGGAAAAGTAAAGATGGCTGAAGCAAAAGCTCGATTGGCACGCACACAGAACGAACAGGATGCCATACAATTTCAACAAGATATTCGAATTAAAGTGATGCAGTTCAACCAACAAGGCAGGCAGTGCGAAATATCAGCAAAGGCTTTGATCGTTGCGCAACAGCGGTATGATATCACCAAAGACAGATTCCTGAACGGAGGTATTACCGTGACCGATCTGAACACGGCACAAAAAGAGTTGGATGATGCTAGCGGACAATATATATCGCAACTGAGTACCTTTTGGGGTGCCTATTTTGAGTTGAGAAAATTGTCATTATATGACTTTATTCATAAAAAAGATATTAGTGCGGAATTCGATCAAATCATTGAAAGATAAAATCATTGAAAAAGAAAAGTTATGAAGAAATTATTCCTATATAAAAGTCTCTTGATGATTATTTGCCTGTTGGGAGCGGCAGCTTGCGGTGACGGAAAGAAAAAAGAAGAAGCTTTAATCGGTAAGAGTGATGAGAAAACACAGTTGATTACTGTCGATACGATGGTATTAACCAAACGGTCCTTCCAAAAACAAATCGTATGTAACGGTAAGCTGCGCGCAGTAGTGAAAAGTGACCTAGCATTTAATGGTTCGGGGATTATTACCGCCATTCATATACGCAACGGAGATAGAGTTGCCAAGGGAATGACGTTGGCAGTGCTTAATACGAAAGAGGCCGAAATAGAGCTGCGGAAAAGCCGCCGTGCGATGACAAAAGCAAATATTGACCTGGTAGATAAACTGATTGGACAGGGATACACAGCTGATACGACAGCCGTTCCAACCGCTATTTTGCAGAATATGAAAGCGTCATCGGGATATGAGAGCGCAATGGATCAATTAGAGGCAGCCGAACGCCAGTTGGCTAATTGTTATTTAACCGCACCGTTTAGTGGCCGCGTGGCAGATTTGGATTCCAAGGTATATGGCCGTTCGACAGACAAACTATGCACATTGATTGATGACTCCTATTTTGATGTGGAATTTAGTGTATTAGAGGCCGAAATGGAAGAAGTAGCACGAGGGTTACGAATCTCGGTATCTCCTTTTATCAATGAGGATCAACATTTTACGGGTGAGATTACAGAAGTCAACCCCTTGATTAATGAGCAAGGACAAATTAAAGTACGAGCGAAAGTACGTAACTATAATAACTATTTAATAGAGGGAATGAATGTAAAGATTCTGCTGGAGCGTGAAGTGAAGCAGCAGTTTGTTGTTCCGAAAGATGCGGTGGTCCTTCGAGACGGGTTCCAAGTGATTTTCCGTTATAAAGATGGCAGAGCGGTATGGACGTATGTGGATGTGGTTATGTCTAATATTGATTCTCATGTGATTACGGGTAATGCCAAAAAACAGACCACTATTTCGGAGAATGATGTTGTGATTGTATCCAACAATCTGAATCTGGCAGATGAAACAGAGGTGACGCCTAATTAAAATGTCTGATTGGCGAACCTTTAACCCCTAAAAAGTATGATAAAGAAACTAATCACACGTCCCATAGCAGTGACAATGAGCGTGATTGCTATCATGGTGATGAGTCTGGTGGCGATGGGATATCTACCGGTATCGCTTATGCCGGCTATCAACATACCGCAGATCACCGTACAGGTGGCGGCTCCCGGCATGTCGGTGCGTGAGATAGATAACGTTCTGCTAAAGCCTCTCAAGAATCAGTTGTCGCAGGTGGCAGGACTGAAAAATATAACTGCAGAAGCTCGCGCCGATATCGGAACTATTTATATGGATTTTGAGCCCGACTGCAATATAGATATTGTCTTTATTGATGTCAACGAAAAGATGGACCGGGCAATCACTTCACTTCCGAAAGATGTGGAGCGTCCTAAGGTAATCAAAGCCAGCGTGACCGATATTCCGGCTTTCTATCTTAATCTATCACTCAAAAATGGTATTCCGGGCAAAGAGGGAGAACTTCGTGAAGCCGGTATTGAGTTCAGCGAGCTGGGACAGTTTGCCCGTGACGTTATCTCCAAACGTATCGAACAGTTGCCACAAACAGCGATGGTCGATATCAGCGGTGTGGTGACGCCCGAATTACTTTGTATTCCGAATTATGCCAAATTGACTTCTATGGGAGCAGATATCAGTCTGCTTGAACAAGCAATCAATAACAACAATGTCTCTTTGGGAGCGTTGAGCATCAAAGATGGTCAGTATCGTTACAGCATCCATTTTGATGCCCGCATCATTTCAAAAGAGGATATTGAAAATATATATATCAAACACGACGGACGTATCTACCAGTTCAAAGAACTATGTGAGATTGTGCAACGTCCCGCCAAAAGAAGCGGATTGGTACGTAGTAAAGGGGATCCAGCCATTTCGATGGCGATTATTAAACAGAACGACGCCAAAATGGAGGATCTGCAACAGAGTATCGCTACACTGATAGATGATCTGGAAAAAGAACATCCGAATATCCGGTTCGAACTGACCCGCGATCAAACCAAACTGTTGACCTACTCAATCGACAATCTGGGCAGTAACCTGTTGGTAGGTGGTATTTTAGCGGCACTAGTCATCTTCCTGTTTATGAAAGACCTGCGTTCACCGATGTTGATCGTTGTGACCATCCCTCTGTCTTTGGTCATTACCCTGTTGGCGTTCCACCTGTTGGGTATCTCACTCAACATCATCTCTTTATCCGGATTAGTTCTCGGTACGGGTATGATTGTTGACAACTCGATCATTGTGATTGATAATATATCGCAAAAGTGGCGATCGGGAATGAAGCTTGACGACTCCATCGCCGAAGCAGTCAGTGAGGTTTTTACTCCAATGCTAAGTAGTGTGCTGACCACCTGTTCAGTCTTCTTACCGCTAATTTTTTTAAGTGGTACAGCCGGTGCGCTGTTCTACGATCAGGCAATGGCGGTGACAATAGCACTGTTCGCTTCCTTACTCGTAGCGGTGCTGGTACTTCCGGTCTATTTTTATCTGATGTATAAAAAGCTATCGCCATATACCGAAAATCGTTTTATAGACCGCATCTTTACCTTCAATTATTATCGGCCGTATGAGAAAACACTAAAATGGACACTCCGACATGGCAAATTGACTATTATCTGCTTTATAGCACTCATTCCGATAACCTATTTCATCTATCAGATGGTTGAAAAAAGCCGTCTGCCACATATCTCTCATGATGACACTATTATGACAGTCGACTGGAATAGCGGTATATCGCTCGAAGAAAACGACTTACGAGTACATCGTCTGTTGTCACAGGTTGACAGTCTGACCGAGCAAACCACCTCAATGGTTGGCGTGCAGCAGTTTTTAATGTCGCATACCAAAGAAATCACTTCTTCCGAAAGCGTTGTTTATATCAAGGCGAAAGATGCGGAAACACTGGCTAAGATAGAGAAGAAACTGACAGATTATATAGCCGAAAAACATCCGAAAGCATTAGTTACATTCCAGGTTTCGGGTAATATCTTTAATATGATATTTGCCGAACAGGGAAGTCCATTGGTGGTACAATTGCACAGCAAAGGAGGAGAAGCTCCGACCGTGGAACAGGTAACAGGATTAGTAGGAAAGATTCGAAAGGCACTGCCCGATGTGGTTGTTCCTCCAGCTGTCATGGAGCAAAATATCCGCTATATAGCCGATGTGGAAGCGATGGCGGTATATGATATTACGTATGATGACATCTACGGAAAGATGAAAAATTTCATCAGCCAGAACACATTATTTCGCATCAACCAAGGCGGTTATTCAATGCCCGTCACAACGGGCGATTCACGTGCCGAGGCATCCGACATCTTATCGGGCAAGGTGCGCAATAAGTATGGTGTGGAGATACCGCTCTCAATGGTAATCCGTGAAACCAAAGGAGAAGATTTCAAGAAACTCTATTCCGGCAGTGCCGGTGACTACCATCCTATCGCTCTTGATGTGCCGGACAGCAATGTAAAACAAGTGATGAAGACCATCGAGCAGGTTGTAAAGGAGGATAAGAACTTCTTCGTGACCTTTACCGGCGAGTATTTTTCGAGCCGGGAGACTATCAAAGAATTGATTATCATTCTATTGGTAGCAATCTCGCTACTCTATTTTATTCTGGCAGCACAGTTTGAAAGTATCATTCAACCGCTAATCATCCTTTCGGAGATTGTCGTTGATGTCTTCTTTGTGTTGCTTGGTTTGTGGCTCTTTGGTGAAAGTTTGAATATCATGTCAATGATCGGTTTGGTGGTGATGAGTGGTATTATCATCAATGATTCGATCTTGAAAGTAGATACAATCAATCGATTGCGAAAACAGGGTATGCCGGTACTAAAAGCGGTTTTTGCAGGTGGACACAGTCGCCTGAAACCGATCATTATGACTTCGCTAACAACCATATTAGCCATTGCCCCCTTCCTGAATCGGGTGGATATGGGGTCGGATCTGCAATATCCGTTATCGCTCTCAATTATTATCGGCATGACAGTCGGAACACTTATCAGTCTGTTCTTTATACCGTTGATCTATTATATTATTTACCGTAAACGCTAATCCTGCTGCTCATGAGTAAAGATATGATAAAGAAAGTTTTTTTAGAGCGAATCCCCAGCTTTTCCCTCATCCTAATTATGACAGTATTGATGGTGATTGGGGCAGCCCTGATACCGATGCTGAGGATCGCTTATAAACCCACTCCCAAACAGGGGGATGAATTAAACGTCTCGTTCAATTGGCCAGGGGCGTCACCTCGTGTGATTGAACAGGAGATCACCTCTAAAATAGAAGGAATGGTCTCGTCAGTGGTCGGTGTCGAGAAAACGTCCTCTACCTCCTCCTACGGAAGTGGAAATGTGGTAATCAAACTGAAAGAGAATGCCAACATATCTGCCGTCCGTTTTGAAATATCTTCCCTGTTGAAACAAGTAGCCGGAAAGTTACCTGAGGGAGCCGGCTATCCCTCTTTGTCGGGAGGAGATGTCGGAAGCGGCATGAAACAGAGCTCCAGACAAGTTTTGTCTTATATCATCAATGCGGATATGGATCCGGCTTATATTCAGAATTATGTGGAGAGAAATATCAAGCCCTACCTGACACAGATTGATTATGTGCGCGAGATCACTGTTTCGGGAGCACCTCAAACTTATCTGGATATTGAGTATGACCCGATAGAGTTACATAATTACGGTTTAGAATCCAGTATAATCACATCAGGACTTCAAAACTTTTTAGGGCAACAATCTATTGTAGGAGATATTGACCGGATCGACCGCAACGGTAATAAAGAACGTATCACACTACTTCTGGAGACTGAAGCACTCGGATCTGATATTGGAAAAACGCCACTAACCACCATCAATGGCAAAATCATCTATTTGGATAATATTGCTAAATTAGATTATAAGAAACGGCGGGAAGACAATTTTTACCGCATCAACGGTCTGAATACAATCAATCTAAGTATATCAGCCGATGCTGATGTGAATATCATCACAGCTTCCGCCGAACTGCGTAAGCGGATGGAAGAGGTACAAGCCAATCTTTCAGATGGATTCTATGTCTCTCTGACTAATGATGAGGCTAAAGAGGTGCGTGAAGAGGTCAACAAACTGATAAAGCGAACATTCCTATCGCTACTATTTCTTTTTCTATTCATCTGGATATCAAGCCGAAGCGGTCGTTATCTATCCATTATCGCTGTGTCACTCTTTGCCAATGTGCTGATAGCAGTTATCTTCTTCTATCTGTTTGACATAGAGTTGAATTTAATCTCGTTAGCCGGTGTTGCCGTATCATTCGGAATAATGATTGATACCACCATTGTGATGGTGGATCACTACAGTTATTACCGCAATAGAAGTGTCTTTATTGCTATCTTGGCGGCACTGCTCACCACAATCGGATCATTAGTGGTTATCTTTTTTATGCCCGACTATGTAAAGGGAACGCTGAATGATTTTGCAACCATTATTATTATCAATCTCTGTGTTGCCCTGTTTGTAGCCTTGTTTTTTGTACCGGCAATAATTGATCGCAACGGTCTGAACCGCCGCCAAGAGAAAAAGCACTATCGTCGCTGTCGTAGAATCATAAAATGGAATAAATTCTACAATGGCTATATTACCTTTACTCAAAAACGGAAATGGATCTACATCACAATTCTGGTGTTGGCATTTGGCATTCCATTGAACCTGTTGCCACAAAAATTGGATCAGCCTTATTATTTATATGGCAATAAAGGAAAGCCAGAGCTCAAATGGTACGAAGTGCTATACAATAAGACAATCGGCAGCGAATTTTATCAAAACAAATTGCGCCAGCCGCTTGAGAAGATAACAGGTGGAACCCTACATCTATTCTCATCCACTCAATCCTCCCGCACATTTACGCAGAGTGACCCTGGTGTAAAACTTTATATATCGGCCAAACTGACCGAAAAAGGCGATGCGGAAGAATTGAATCAAAAGATGTGGCAAATGGATCACTTTCTGGCAGAATATAAAGAGATCGAACGATTTGTGACCCAAGTGAAAGGAGAAAGTGGTACTATTGAAGTAGAGTTCACCGATGAGTACAAGTATGGGGCATTCCCACGACACTTGGAGTCGCAAGTGATAAAAAAAGCGCTATCAATAGGTGGTGTAGACTGGAGCACAACAGGGGTAAGTGAGAAAAGATTCTCTAACTCACTCACACAGAGACAAGGATCACACCGCATCGGACTAAGCGGTTATAACTATGACCAACTTTACAAACATGCTGAAACGATAGTCGAAAAGATCAAAAAGAATAAAAGGGTTACTAATATCGGTATCGAGTTAGGAGGTTCCGGCGATTGGGCCAGTCAGGACAATATGGCTGATGAGATGTATATCAAATATGATATGAAAAAAATCACACTCTATGATCTGAATCTCAACCAAGGGTACTCTGCACTGTCTGCACTGCTCAACGAAGGGGCAATAGGCACTTATCGCAATAAAGACCAGTACATAGCCATTGATTACCACTCTACACAACGTGATAAATTTGATGTATGGCATTTGATGAACAGCTATATAAATGTAGGAGACAACCCGATCCGCTACTCTCATATCGGAGAGATCGGCCGGCGTTCTACCAGCATTCAAATTACCAAAAACAATCAAGTGTACTCGCTTGATGTGTCATTTGATTATATGGGACCGACTGAACTGTCCGATTCATTCATCAAGAAAACGACCGAAGAAGTGAATGCTACTCTGCCGGTAGGTTTTCGCACAACCAATACAAGTTACGGATGGTATAATGACAGGGGAACGCAATATTGGCTGATTCTGCTAATTGTTGTCATTATCTTCTTCACTTGTTCGATCTTGTTTGAGTCGCTACGCCAACCACTTGTGATTATATCGCTGATTCCTATATCATTTATTGGGACTTTTTTGACATTCTATTTTTCCCGGATTAATTTTGGAACAGGAGGTTTTGCATCATTGGTTTTATTGAGTGGATTGGTGGTTAATGCCGCGATTTATGTCATAAACGAGTACAACGCCATTCGTAATAATCATCCCGACCGAGCTAAACGAATTTCTCCCGTAAGACTCTATGTAAAGGCTTATAACCATAAGATTATCGCGGTCTTACTGACAGTATTATCTACTGTACTGGGATTAGTTCCGTTCTTGATTGATGGTCCACAGGCAGAAGCATTTTGGTTCTCCTTTGCAATCGGCACTATGGGAGGCCTACTGTTTTCAATGATCGCATTGGTGTTCTTTATGCCAATATTGATGCCGTTATTTCATAAACACGAAATACACTGCTGCAATCAGACAAATAAATGCAGCCAGATGATTCCAATGTAAAGCCTCACCTTTAAAGAAGATGGTAGTGAACACTGTAAAAATAACAAGTGTTATTACCTCTTGAATGACTTTTAGTTGCATCAATGAAAACGGGCCTCCATTGCCTATAAAGCCAATACGATTGGCCGGTATCTGACAGGAATATTCAAAAAAGGCGATCGCCCAGCTGAACGCAATCACACCAATCAGCGGAAGAGCTGCGAACCAACTGTACTCCTGTTTCATCTTTAAATGTCCGTACCAAGCAAATGTCATAAAGACATTAGATACGATCAGCAACAAAATGGTATAGAATCCTTTCATAACAATCTATTCAAATTAATCTATTTTATCCGGTAATAAATCTTCCTGTACATTGGTCATACTTCCCCAAAGACTGTAACGCGCCTCCGGGTTCATCGCTTCCAGTTGCCTCAAAATACCTTTCATATCACTCCGGCTGGACTGCGATTCATAAGGACAATTCTTCACTTGCTTCTGATAATGACGCAAAGCTGCCAATTCTACCAAATCGGCTTCATGAACCAGACACATCGGACGAATAATTGTCATATCAAACTTCTTCATCACCAACCGGGGCGGCATTGTACTGAAAGCTCCCTGATAAGTGATATTCATCAATAAAGTTTCCAAAATATCATCCATATGGTGACCGAGAGCGATTTTATTGCATCCGTGTTCCTTAGCAACTGTGAACAGGGCTTTCCGACGGTTCCATGAACAGAGGAAGCAGGGAGATTTACGTGTGTCGGTAGCAGGATCAAAAGCTGTCTCATACTGCACAAAGAGAACTCCATACGTCTCACAGTGCGCTTTCAAATATTCCGTATCACTCTGATAAGGAATATTCTTCATCACTACATGGACGGCAACGACAGAAAAGCGAGGTTTATAGATACGTGCGCGTCTCCCCAACAGTTCCACAAGCGCCAACGAATCTTTTCCTCCCGATAGTCCGATAAGGATTTTGTCTCCTTCTTCTATCAATCCATATTGCACCACTCCTTTATTAAACCGCCGTTCAATGCGGCGAATGGTTTTCTCTTCTTCCGTAAATTGTGTTTTCCCATCAATATAAACTGTAGCCTGGCCTGAAACACAAAAGACTTCTTCGCTGTTGTCTGTATGCTCATGAATACCAATAGATGCTCCCGGCTCTAATACTCCGTATAAAATTTTCATGTTTTCATCATTGTACATTTTCGCCCTTGTGTCTTTTTCACCACCATTAAAATTGTGAATTACTGTTTCTTCCATATTTTCAAAATCTAATAACATTGTGAACCTCCTTGTAGTTTTGTATGGCAACAGGAGTTACATCAACTGTAACTCCTATTTTTTATGAATACATTTTTGCAACTGCTACTAATACATTCTTATTTGTCTTGTATATTTTTTTGTACTGTCTATTCTTTACCGGTGCAGGTACTAATCCTGTTTCCAATGTACAGTTTAGTATGTTTCTGTCATCAAGATAATCACTAAATGTTCCATACTGAACCTGACCGCTTAAAACGTGAGTATAATGTGTCATTGAATAAAGCATATTGCTAAGCTTTGTGTGATTAAGGTGATACATTACTTCGCCTGCCTGATGATAACAAATTACTACGTTAGGTTTTACTTTTTCTACTACTGAGATCTGTGCCTTTGTTTCCGGTTCAGATACCGGTGTTTTGCCCGGATAATTCTTGTGCGCCGATGCTTTTGCTCCTTCTCTGTTAAATCCCTCTGCATAGTTTCTATTAATATCTACACCTCTGGCATTAGCTTTCCACTCTTTAAAGCTAAATCCTTTTGCTATTTTGTAGAGATTATTGCGTAATGTGGCATTTCTTATTTTCTTTGGTCCATACTGACTGATTGTTACTCCATCAGGATTTACCATTGGCATAATTACCAGTTTAACATTGTTAAAGATTTTGCTGTATTTTTTCCCCTGATACTTCTTGGAGTCATATCCTCTACAGTAATCCTCAATAACATTCATTATAAACTTAGTGTTCATATACTCTCTTGCATGTACAGATGTTTCAACATAAACTGTTTTCTTAGCTTTTTCATTACCAAGTGTAACATAGTATATGTTTCTTTTATCTAAACTTTTTCCTGCAATGTCAACTTTAAATATTGAGCCATAAGCTTTTTCCAACTTTTTAAGGTCTCTCTTCATATCATTATATGAATATTTCTTATCTGCTGCATTTACAATCTTCTTGGCATTGCATTTGTATGTAATGTACTTTGATTCAACTAATAATTTCTGATTGCCTACCTGAATCAATGAATATCCATTGTTGCATTTCCTGTAAACATAATAACGGATACCTTTTTCTACTTTTGTTACTTTCTCTAACTTTAAGTTATATGCTGTAACTGTTTTCTTTACATAACCACCTTTTTTTACGTTCTTTCCTGTTGTGTCAACATCCGGCTTAGT
>ENA-USUK01001120-USUK01001120.1-human-gut-metagenome-genome-assembly--contig:-NODE-1120-length-20917-cov-5.701775_pt1 | contig 20917 bp, 17 predicted proteins | sample MGYA00250062_ERZ773400 | MGnify/ENA primary metagenome ERZ773400 (study PRJEB29103, sample SAMN06111961) | human gut metagenome | biome: human gut; feature: ankylosing spondylitis patient; material... | reverse complement strand
GACCCGAAAAAAACCACTGCATAAAGAAGGAGAAAACAATTATGAAAAAGTTACTCGCACTCGCAGTTGCAGGCACTATGGCCGTTTCTCTGGCCGCTTGCGGTTCTTCCGCATCCAGCGCTCCCGCTTCCTCCGAAGCTACCTCTGAGGCCGCTACCTCCGCTGCCGAGAGCGCAGCTGAGAGCGTTGTCGAGACCACTCAGGGCGGCAAGGTTGGCGTCTGCATCTACAAGTTCGACGATGCCTTCATGACCACCTACCGTAATGCGCTGCAGGAGATCCTCGAGGGCAAGGGCTACGAGGTCACCATCGTCGACGGCAACAACGACCAGGCTAAGCAGAACGAGCAGATCAACACCTTCATCACCCAGGGCGTTGACGCACTGATCATCAACCCCGTTATGACCTCCGCTGCCGACCAGATCATCTCCACCGTCAAGGGTGCCGATGTTCCCACCGTTCTCATCAACCGTGAGCCCACCGCCGATCAGATGTCCGCTTACGACAAGCTGGTCTACGTTGGCTGCGACGCCGCTCAGTCCGGCACCTTCCAGGGCGAGCTGATCCTCGACACCGAGAACAAGGGCGACATCAACGGCGACGGCAAGGTTTCCTCCTTCAAGAACCCGGCCGCCCCCGAGAATATCGATGCTCAGCTGCGTACCGAGTACTCCGTCAAGGCTCTGACCGATGCCGGCGTTGAGGTTGAGCAGCTTGACCTGCAGCGCGGTGACTGGGACCGTAACAAGGGCCAGGAAATCTGCCAGAACGACCTTGCCAAGTACGGCGATCAGATCGAAGTTGTTTTCTGCAACAACGATGATATGGCTATCGGCGCTCTGCAGGCTATTCAGGCTGCCGGCCGCACCGTCAACAAGGACATCTACCTCGTCGGTGTTGACGCTCTGGACGCTGCCAAGAACGAAGTTGCCAACGGCAACATGACCGGTACCGTTCTGAACGACGCTAAGGGGCAGGCTACGCAGGCTGTTGCTTCCATGGAGGAGCTGCTGGGCGGCAAGACCTTCGAGGCCGACCACCAGAGCGTCTACGTTGACTACGTCAAGGTCACTCCTGACAACGTCAAGGACTTCCAGTAATTTAAAAAAAGCCACAGCTTAAACCAGAACAATCGGGGTGCGTGTGCGCAGGCGCACGCACCCTTTTTTCGTGAAAAGGTTACAAAAGATTAAAGGGGGCCAGCGAATTGTCAGAGTACCGCTTGGAGATGTGTGATGTCGTCAAGACGTTCCCCGGCGTCAAGGCACTGAATCACGCACAGCTGAAATTGAAACCCGGCACCGTCCATGCACTGATGGGCGAGAACGGCGCGGGCAAGTCCACCTTGATGAAAATCATCTACGGTGCCGCACGTCCAGACGAGGGCGAAATTTCTTTTGACGGGCATCCGCTCGGCGTTGAAACCCCGGCACAGGCGCGAGAACTCGGCATCGCAATGGTGCACCAGCATTTCGCGCTTTTCGATACGCTTTCGGTTACGGAAAATGTAGCGCTTGGTCTTTCGACCGGCATTTCGGCTGCAGAGATCGAACGTGAAATTCGCTCGCTCGGCGAAAAGTACGGTTTGGAGGTGGATCCCGCCTCGGTTGTGATGGAACTCTCCATGGGTGAGCGCCAGCGCGTTGAGATTCTTCGCGCGCTGATGACTAAGCCGAAGCTCCTCATTCTGGATGAGCCGACTTCCGTCCTCACGCCGCAGGCAGTGCGCAAGCTCTTTAAGACACTGCATCAGCTTTCGAGCGAGGGTGTCTCCATTCTCTTTATTTCACACAAGCTCGATGAAATTCGTGAGCTTGCAGACCGCTGCGTTGTGCTTCGCGCAGGCAAAGTTGTGGCGAGCGTTGATCCGAAGGCTGAAAGCGAGGAAAATCTCGCCCGCCTTATGATCGGCAATGATCCGCCGACGGTGCGCGAAGGCACGGCCAAGGCTGGCGAAGTGGTTTTTGAGATGCGTCATGTCAGCGCGCCCGGATCGACGCGCGTCTGCGGTATTGAAGATGTATCGCTTGCCGTGCGTGCGGGTGAAATCGTTGGCATTGCCGGTATCTCGGGCAACGGTCAGGCTCGCTTTATGGCGGCAGCCTCAGGGGAGTATCTGTGCGAGGCCGATCGCGTTTTGCTTTTTAATTCGCCCGTCGGAGAGCTCGATACGCATGCCCGCCGTATTTCCGGACTGCGCTATGTGCCCGAGCAGCGTCTCGGCCATGCGGCTGTGCCGGAATTGTCGCTAACGGCCAATACCTATCTCACCGGCGACTCACTGGTGCGCAGCGGCTTTATTCTGCGCGACCGCGCAAGAAGTTTTGCCAATCTCGTCATTGAGCGCTTTCACGTGAAGACGCCCAATGCTGAAAAAGCTGCCGGCAGTCTGTCGGGCGGCAATCTTCAGAAATTTATTATGGGACGTGAGATTCTCAATCGTCCTCGGGTTCTCTTGGTTCATCAGCCGACTTGGGGTGTCGACGTCGGTGCTGCTGCCGTTATCCGCAACAGCCTTATCCGACTGCGCGACGACGGCGCTGCGATCATCGTTGTCAGTGAAGAAATCGACGAACTCTTTGAGATCTCCGACCGTATTGCCGTGATGTACCGCGGAGCGCTGTCTCCGGCGGTGCCAAAGACCACGATTTCCATTGAGGAAGTCGGCCGCTGGATGTCCGGTCTCTGGCCAGACTCTCCTTTCACGCAGAAAACCTCGGAGGCGCACTGATCATGCTTCAGTTTCCGATTGCCATGACGCCGCGCACCGAGCCCGCTCGTGCACTGGCTTGGCTTTCTCCCGTGATTGCCTTTGCGCTCACGGTTTTTACGGGCTTTTGCCTTTTTGCCGCATTGGGTCAGGATCCCGTAAAGGCGCTGGGCGTCTTTTTTATCGCGCCGCTCGATTCGCTGCGCGGATGGACTGAAATTGCTGTCAAGATGACGCCGCTGCTGCTCTGCGCGGCGGGTCTTGTGGTCTGCTTCAAGGCCAACGTTTGGAATATCGGCGCCGAAGGCCAGCTGATTGCCGGCGCCATTACGGGCGGCGTGGTGGCGCTCGCCTGTGATCCGTCTTGGGGCCGTTGGTATGTCGTTCTTGTGATGCTCGCATCAGCCGTAGGCGGTGCGGTCTGGGGCGGATTCACGGCGCTTTTGCGTCACAGATTTCATGCGAACGAAATTCTCGTTTCTCTGATGCTGGTGTATGTCGCGCAGTTTCTGCTCGCTTGGTGCGTACAGGGGCCAATGCGCGATCCCATGGGATTTGGTTTCCCTCAGACGAAGCTTTTTGAAGCAGGGGCGATGCTGCCGGTGCTCGAGGGAACTCGTCTTCATGCCGGTGCGCTGCTGGCGCTCTTTTCGGCGGTGGGCGTATGGCTCCTGATGGATCGAATGGCGCTCGGCTTTCAGTTCAAGGTCTCCGGCATGGCGCCCTTTGCTGCGCGCTATGCGGGCTACCATCCGGGCAAACTCATCTGGGCATCCATGCTCATTTGCGGGGCGCTTGCGGGGCTGGCCGGCGGCATTGAAGCCTCCGGTCCTCTCGGTCAGCTCACACCGACCATTTCTCCGGGGTATGGATTTGCGGCCATCATTGTGGCCTTCGTCGGGCGTCTCTCGCCGCTTGGCTGTATTCCCGCAGCTTTTGTCATGGCACTCTTTTATCTTGGCGGCGAATTGGCGCAGAGCCGTCTGGGGCTGCCGAGTTCGATCACGGGCGTGTATCAGGGACTCCTTCTCTTTTTCATTCTCGCTTGCGACACGATGATTTTTTACCGTCTCTCCTGGCGAGGCCTTTCGGCTGACGCGGGCAAGGAGGTTCGATAAATGTCGATTGCTGCCTCCATCATTGCCTCGACTTTAAATGCCGGCACGCCGCTCCTTATCGCGGCGGCAGGCATCGTGATTCATGAGAAGTCGGGTGTTCTCAATCTCGGCATTGAGGGCATCATGCTCATGGGTGCGGTCACGGGTTTTACCGTCACGCTTTCTACGGGTTCCTTTGCGCTCGGGTTCCTCGCCGGCGCGGGCGTCGGCATTCTGCTCGGACTCCTCTTTGCGTTTTTTACGCTCGGTATGCATGCCAACCAATATGCCGCTGGCCTTGCATTGTCGCTTTTCGGCGCGGGACTCTCGGCCTTTATCGGCAAACCGCTCCAGGGACAGGCGCTCGCGGAGCGCAGTGTGTCGGGGATCCCCGGGCTCGAAAATATTCCATTCTTTGGTGAAGCTTTCTTTTCGCAGCACATCTTGGTGTACGGCGCCTGGGTGCTGATCGCTGCGGTTTGGTACTTCCTTTTCAGAACGCGTGCGGGTCTGGTGCTTCGCGCTGTCGGCGAGTCGCCGCAGTCCGCTTTTGCGCTGGGCTACCCGGTACTGCGCATCCGACTCTTTGCGGTGCTCTTCGGCGCGCTTTGCTCGGGTGTGGCGGGTGCTTATTTGTCGTTGGTTTATACGCCGCTCTGGGTAGAAGGCATGACGGCCGGCCGCGGGTGGATTGCATTGGCACTGGTGACTTTTGCAACCTGGCGGCCGCTGCGCGTGGTTGTCGGCGCTTACCTTTTCGGCGGCGTGACGATGCTGCAGTTCGCCTTCCAGGGGATGGGCATTTCCATTTCGCCGCAGTTCATGGCCATGACGCCTTATCTCGCGACGATTCTCGTGCTTGTGCTGATTTCCCGGAACCCCGCTTGGATTCGCCTCAACGTTCCTGCGTCGCTCGGCAAACCTTTTTCGCCTAAAGGCTGAGAACCTTCAGCGGGCTGACGCGCTGCCAAGAGTTCAGTTTTTTCGGGCAACAGTTTTTCTTAATTTCATTGTTCTCAAAAGGAGTCAACGAAGATGAACAAGCGCTTTGCTTTCAAGCTCGCATTCGCTGGTGCCGCCGCCTTGGCGCTCACGGCCTGCGGTGAGAAGACTGAACCGCCGAAGGCGGCTGAGCCCGCTAAGACCGCTGCCGCTCCGGCAGCTGCGAAGGAGCCTCTGAAAGTCGCTTTCATGTATGTGAGCCCAGCCAATGAAGAAGGCTGGTCTACTCAGCATGACATTGCCCGCCGCGCGGTTGAAGCGAAGTTCGGCGATAAGATCAAGGTGACAACCGTTGAGAATATTCCCGAAAATGCGGATGCCGAGCGCGTGCTGCGTGATTTGGCTCAGCAGGGCAATAAGCTCATCTTCGCCACTTCGTTTGGCTACATGAACTCGGTTCTCAAGGTCGCCAAGGAATTCCCGGATGTGAAGTTTGAGCACGCTACGGGCTATAAGACTGCGCCCAATGTGGCCAATTATTCCGCGCGCTTTTATGAAGCCCGTTATCTTGCGGGCAAGCTCGCGGGTGCAACCACCAAGTCCAATATCCTCGGCTATGTTGCCGCGCTGCCGATTCCGGAAGTGCTTCAGGGCATCAATGCCTATACGCTCGGCGCTCAGAGCGTCAATCCCAACATTGAGGTCCGCGTTGTCTGGACCTCCGCTTGGTATGACCCGGGCAAGGAGTCCGATGCTGCCAAGTCGCTGATTGGTCAGGGTGCCGACGTTATTACGCATCACACCAATTCTTCAGCGGTTGCTTCGGCCTGCGAAGAAGCGAAGATCCCGGTGATTTCCTACAACACTTCGATGAAGCGCGCTGCGCCCACGATGCTGATCGGCGGCGTTATTCATATTTGGGATGAGTTCTATGCCGGTCGCATTCAGGCCGTCATGGACGGAACCTGGCAGCCTCAGTCCATCTGGGGCGGTGCGCCTGAACACATGATCGACCTCGTGGACATTAAGGCGACGGACGCCGTCAAGGCCGACATTAAGGCTGCATACGACAAGATGGCAGCCCGCGAGTTCCATCCGTTCACCGGTCCGGTTTTTGACAACACTGGCCGTCAGGTCTTGGCAGAAGGACAGAAGGCGACCGACGCCGATCTGCTCACGATGAACTGGCTTGCCAAAGGCGTGGCCGGCAAACTTCCGAGCGGAAGCTAATATTCATTGACGTTCATCGTTGGGACCGCATATTGTGATGCAGGTTCGGCTTTTCAGCCGAGTGCTCAGATATCGGTCCCAATTCATTGTTCGAATTATTGTTTTTGGAGTTCTCCAATGATGCAGAAGCGTACTGCTTTGAAGTTGGTCCTGGCCGGCGCCGCTGCGGCGATGCTCGCGGGCTGCGGCGACAAAACCGAAGCCCCCAAAGAGGCTGCCGCACCGGAAAAGGCCGCTGCCGCTCCCGCCGATAAAGCTGCAGGCCCCTACAAAGTGGCTTTCGTCTATGTGAGTCCGGCGAGTGAGGAAGGCTGGTCGCGTCAGCACGACCTCGCCCGTATCGCGCTCGAAAAGGTTTATGGCGACAAAGTAAAGTTCACGACGGTAGAGAACATTCCCGCCGGCGCTGACAGCGAACGCGTGCTGCGCGACCTCGCGCAGCAGGGCAACAAGCTCATCTTTGCGACCTCGTTCGGCTACATGAACTCGGTTCTTAAGGTTGCCAAGGAGTTCCCGGACGTTAAGTTCGAGCATGCTACGGGTTATAAGACTGCGCCCAACGTGGCCAACTATTCGGCCCGCTTTTATGAAGCGCGTTATCTTGCCGGCAAACTCGCCGGTGCGATGACGAAGACGAACGTTTTGGGCTACGTCGCTGCCGTTCCGATTCCCGAAGTCCTCCAAGGCATCAATGCCTATACGCTTGGCGCTCAGAGCGTCAATCCCAATGTTGAAGTTCGCGTAGTCTGGACTTCGGCTTGGTACGATCCGGGCAAGGAATCCGATGCCGCCAAGACGCTCGTCGGTCAGAAGGCCGACGTGCTGACACATCACACCGATTCGCCGGCCGTTGTGGCTGCCGGTGAAGATATGAAGGTCCCGGTGATCTCCTACAACACGTCTATGAAGCGCATTGCTCCGACAATGCTTTTGGGCGGCGTGGTTCAGAGCTGGGAGGAGTTCTATACCGGCCGAATCAATGCTGCGATGGACGGCACTTGGAAGTCCCAGTCGATCTGGGGCGGCATCCCCGAACATATGGTGAATCTGGTGGACATCCGCTCGGATGCTCCTCAGTCGGTGCAGGACGATATTCAGGCGGCTTACAACAAGATGGCTGCCCGCGAATTTTCCCCCTTCACGGGGCCGATCGTGACGAACGAAGGTCAGACCGTGGTTGAGGCCGGCAAGACGGCTCCCGACGATGTGCTCCTCAATATGAACTGGCTCGTCAAAGGGGTCGTGGGCAAAGTTCCGACAATGAATTGATGCGGCAGCGCGAAGGCGTAGTGCTTTCGCGCTGACTTTCAGAAAATTCAACTCCGGCTGGATTCGTTCAGCCGGATTTTTTACCCGTCCGCTGCGGGAAAGATCATGGAAAAAAGGCAAAACTTGTGCGTGCATCTCAGCCGCTCACTCATCATCGGATGACTTGGCTTTTGGGAATGAGAGGTTATGGGCGCTATACGCCTCGCAAGCGTGAAAAATTGTTCCGAAAGTGTCAGCAATGCTTCGTCAAAGGGGGCCAAAGCGTAAAATTTTTCTGCTTGATGCGTTTCGCCTGCATGCCGACGGTGTTTCGCAAAAGCTTTGGACCAGCATAAATTTTGACGCGCCGCGCACAACTTAAGAAAAAGGACGGGCCGTGCAGAACTATTCCCTTATCACGAGTCTCGTAACCGGCTTCGGCCTTGCGCTTCCCTTCGGTTATCTTGCCGAACGTTTCCTTCGGTCACCCGCCCTGGTGGGCTACATTCTGGCAGGCGTGGCAGTAGGCATTATTCCGGGGCTGCCGCCTGTGAACGAAGCCATGATTGAGCAGCTCGCGGAAATCGGTGTGATGCTGCTGATGTTTGGCGTAGGCCTGCACTTTTCCGTTAGGGATCTTCTGAACGTGCGCACAGCCGTTGTGCCTTGGGCGGCTGTTCAGATGATGGTGACGGCTATTCTGGGCGCCTGCGTCGCCATGGGTTTTTGGCACTGGTCGTTTGGTGCGGCAGTGCTCTTTGGGCTCACCATTTCGTGCGCTTCAACGGTGGTGGTGACGAAGGCTCTGGAACTTCGCCGCATGACCAATGAAATCAATGGTCAGGTGGCCATCGGCTGGCTCGTGATGGAAGACCTCATGAGCGTGGTGCTGCTCGTTTGCCTGCCGCCCTTCGCACAAGCTGTACAGGGGGCGGATGTCTCTCTGAGCGCTGTGGCCTGGAAAGTGGCGACCACGCTGATTTGGGCGGCAGTTTTCGTCGTGCTGATGCTCGTGGCCGGCCGCAAGGTGATGCCTCGCCTTTTGCGGGAAGTGGCGCTGACGGGGTCCAACGAACTCTTCACGCTGTCGGTGCTGGGGTGTGCCATCGTCATTGCTTACGGCGCAGGGGCCATTTTCAATGTGAGTTTCGCTCTGGGGGCGTTCTTTGCCGGCATGGTGATGCAGGAAAGCCGCTATGCACATCGGGCAGCAACGGATTCTCTGCCGCTGCAGGACGCCTTTTCCGTCCTCTTTTTCGTGTCCGTTGGGATGATGCTGGATTGGCACGTGTTCCTGCAGCATCCGATTGAAATCACGTTGGTGGTGCTCATCATCATCATCTGCAAGATGACTTTTGCAACCACTTTCGTCACCATCGCCCGCTGGCCGCTGGAAACGGCTTTTACGGTCGGGGCCTGCAACGGTCAGATCGGTGAGTTCAGCTACATCCTTGCAGCTCAGGGCATTGCCCTTCATCTCGTCGACAGCTCGATGATGAGCATCATTGTGGCAGCCTCGATCATTACGATTGCCTTTAATCCGGTGCTCTTTGAGGCTGCTCCCAAACTGATGCGCATCTTCACCTCGCGCTATGCATGGGCAAGACGTGCGGCCATGCGTCCAGCGCCCTTCTCGCAGCTGCCGGAAAATGCGCCGCGGGAGATTCTCGATGGTCAGATGATTGTTGTCGGCCTCCCGGAGGACGGTGCTCAGGCCTTTTTTGATTCACTCCTTAAAGCCAAACGCCGCACGATTGTGATCTGCGGCGGTTCTGCGCCCGTTGATCGTCTGCGGGAGGCCGGCATCGGCGTGCTTTTCGGCTCTCCGTCCGATCCGATGGTGCTCGTTCAGGCGCATGTGCTCAGCGCGGGCGTGCTCGTTATTCCTTCAGGAACCGCGGCAGAAGCGAAGGATGTGGTGGATGCTGCCCGCAAACTCAATAAAACGCTGCCCATCGTTGTGCTCACCAAAACCATTGACGACGGCGTGTTCTTTGATCAGACGGATAAGAACCTGAAGATACTCTGCGAACCGCTGGTCACTTCGCTCACGGTGGCCGCCACCGCTATTGAGGAACTCTTCCAGCGTGAGGAGAGCGAAGCCGAGGAGGAAGCCAACCGCAAGACGGTGCGCGAAATTATCAATGAGGAATACATGCGTACCGTCGCAGCGGTTCGCACTGGGGGCGCATCGGATGCGGCCGAATCTCAGAGCGACAAACTGCAGGCCGCTGCCGTGACAGTGGCTGACGAAGCAATGTCGGAAGCCAAGCGCCAAACCCCGGCCCAAAAAACACTGCGTGAAGCCGCACGCGGCTGGGGCAGGCGGGCTGCATCCGTCTTCTTTTGGAGAAAACGCGGCAGCGATCACTCGGGCGATGCTGAGCCCGCGGATGAGGCAAAGCCTGACACGGCAGAGCAGACAGCGCAAACGTCGCCCAAAGCTTGAAAAAGTCTGCAAAGATCTCATTAGGCTTGGTTTGGGTTTTCAGCCCGCTGAAGGCTGACAGCTCGGTTTTTCTGCTTTTCGTCGTTTGAGTGACTTTTTCATGCCCACGGAACACACGCTTTTGCTCGCACTCTTTGGTCTGCTTGCGCTTACCGTCGGTCTGCTCGCTCTGCTGATTTATCTGGTCCTTTCAGATCGACACCGTCGCGGCGCAGAAGGTGACGACCTGTGCGACGCACTCCTCGAAGGCGTGGCGGGTGCTAAGCGGGAAATTGAAGGGACCGTGGCAAAGACCGATGCCAGACTTTCTGCCGGGCTGTCGAGTTTGATTACCTACTCAACGACCGAACAGAAACGGTCGTCAGAGTCCGTTGAGCGGTTTGCGGCGTCAGCGCGCGGAGATTTGGCGCGCATGAATGAAACTTTGGCCAAAGAGTTTCTTGCGCTGCAAAGCATGGTGGATGAGCGTTTTGCCAAGGTGCTCCAAACCAATGCGGGAGCTCAGGAGGCGCTCGGGGCGAAGCTTTCGGCCGCACTCGCCGAAGTGCGGGGCACGGTGGACGCCTCGCTTGAAAAGGTGCGCGCAGAAAATGCACAGAAGCTCGAGGCCATGCGCGCAACCGTGGAAGAAAAGCTGGACCGAACCCTCTCAGAACGGCTCTCGGCGAGTTTTCGCATGGTGGATGAAAAGCTCGGCCTTGTACAGTCGGGGCTCGGTGAAATGCGCCGCATGGCTCAGAGCGTTTCGCGCCTGCAAAATGTGCTCGCCAACGTGAAGACGCGAGGCACCTTCGGCGAGGTGCGCCTTGCGGCCATCCTTTCGGAAATCCTGACGCCCGCTCAATACGCTGCTCAGGTGCGGCTCGATCCCAAATCCGCCGAAGCGGTTGACTTTGCTGTGCGGCTGCCCGGACGTGCAGATGATGCACCCTGCTGGCTGCCGATCGATTCCAAATTCCCGTTGGAAGATTGGGAGCTTTTGGAAAATGCCGAGCGCGAAGGGAATGCTTCAGCTGCCGCAGAGGCCCGTAAGGGGCTTGAAAGAGCGGTGCTTAAGCAGGCCAAGTCGATTCGCGAGAAATATGTGCGGCCGCCGGTCACGACAGAATTCGCGGTGATGTTTTTGCCGTCCGAAGGGCTTTACGCCGAAGTGCTTCGTTCGCCCGGGCTGTTTGAACGTCTGCAGCGGGAATTCCGCATTACGCCCGCAGGCCCCACGGTGATTGCCGCACTGCTCAACAGTCTCTTAATGGGATTCATGACGCTTGCCATGGAAAAGCGCTCGAGCGAGGTCTGGAAGATTCTCGCGGAAGTGAAGACAGACTTTGCGGTCTTCTCTCGGCAGTTTGAAACGGTTGAAAAGAAATTCCGCGAAGCACAGAGTTCCCTCGAACAAATGTCTGTTAAAAGCCGCCGTATGGGAGCGCGCATGCAGGCTATTGATGCTTTGGCCGATGGGGAAGATGCGTCAGCAGATGTCGTGCCAAAGCTCGATGAGGGGGAGGCGGCCTCGGCGAAATGCGTCAACGATGCGTTTTGATCGCATCAAATTGTTTGATTTGAGAAGCATGCCTGAACACGTGCTCTAAGATGCTGATCTGAAAATATTTCTCTCAGGACACCATGGATTCGTTCTACCACGCCATTCAGACCATCTGCGTCTACGCAATCCCGCTGATCTTTGCTATCACGCTTCATGAATCCGCTCATGGCTGGGCGGCAGGACGGTTGGGGGATCCGACCGCCACGATGCTCGGCCGCGTGACGATCAATCCGATTCCGCACATTGATCCCATCGGCACCATTGCAGTGCCCGGCGCGCTCCTGCTCATGAGCGCGCTTACAGGGGGCGGCGGACTGCTTTTTGGCTGGGCAAAGCCCGTGCCGATTAATCCGCGGTATTTTCGCAATCCGCTCAAGGCCATGACGATCACGGCAGCGGCCGGACCGCTCTCCAATCTGCTGCAGATGATTTTCTGGGCGCTCTTGCTCAAGGCGCTCGCTGCCGTTGGGTTTTACGACAAATTCGTGATTTCTGTTTGTGCCGCGGGCATTTCCGTGAATCTGATGCTGATGGCCTTCAACCTCATACCGATTCCGCCTTTGGACGGCGGCCGAATTGTCCGGGGGCTGCTGCCGCGTCAGGCAGGAATGGCCTTCGACAAGATTGAACCGTACGGCTTCATGATTCTTCTGGTGCTGATGGTGGGCGGAGGTCTGTCGTTTTTCGTGCGTCCTTTCCTGATGTTCGGCCAATGGATCATTAACCTGGTTTTGTGATTTTTTGTGGGGGCACGTTGAAAATGACGATCTGTCGTAATCCTAAAAACTGTATGGCGCTGCCCTCGGCATGGGTGCTTCGGTTTATTGATGAACTCCCGCCCCATGCAAAAGTGCTGGATGTGGCCTGCGGAGAGGGGCGGCATACGAGTCTCTGCCTCCTGCGCGGTTTTGACGTCATCGCGGTGGACGTAGATGTTTCGCATCTCGAACCGCTCGTCGGCACGCCCGGCCTCACTCTGGAATGCAGAGATTTGGAAGCTGAGCCCTGGCCCTATGCCGAGGAAGCGTTCGACGCCATTATTGTGACCAACTATCTTTATCGGGCGCATTTTCCTCATTACTGGCGCTCGCTCAAGTCGGGCGGCTTATTCCTCATGGAAACCTTCACGACCGTGAATACCGCCATTTGGGGACGCCCGCGCAGTCCTGAGCACGTCCTGCAGCCCGGTGAGCTCCTGCGCCTTGCGCCCCCGGAAGCGCGCATTTGCGCCTATGAGGAAGGACTCAACGCCGATGAGCTTGGACTGGAGCGTATTGTTTGGCTTAAGCCCGGAGATGCTGAAGTGCTGGCCCTGCGGCTCGGCGCGCGGTGAATCGTCTGAAACATTTCGAGAGCATGCCATTGGCGCTGTCAACTCATTCAAATGCTTGGCAAGCGTTTGCGCGGGCCGGCCTTTGATAGAATCAGCAGATCTTTTTTCAACCCGCAGGCGAAGCCGTCTGATTTCAACACATCAGCAGCTTCCGACGGCGCCCGATTGTGACGGGCGCCTGAGGCAACACCTTGTCGGGTCCGATTCACTTTGCGGAAACATAGAGTAAATGTCCTTGCGCGCGTTTCGACTCGCTGCCGCCTGCGCGGCGATTGCCTCCCTTTCCGGCTGCACCTTTCTCGGAATCGATTTCAATGACGAGAAGGTTCAGTACGAGTCCTCCAACTCGCGCGCGAACCTTGAGGTTCCGCCGGATCTGACGCCGATCCAAAATGACAATCGCTTTGCCGTGCCGTCGCGCAACGGTGTGGTGAGCGCCAATGCCGAAGCTCAGCGTGCTCAGGCTGCGTCAGGTCAAGATCCTTCGGCTGCATCGAGCCGAATTGTGCCGCTGACGGTGTCGGCTAAGGTAATGAAGGACGGTCAGGATCGCTGGCTGCGCGTCAACGCAGCGCCGGAAAAACTCTGGCCGGTCGTGCAGGACTTCTGGCCTTCCGTCGGTCTCGTCGTGCGCGAGCAGAATCCGAAGACGGGCTATATGGAAACGGAATGGGCGGAGAACCGCGCCAAGCTTCCTCAGGACATTATTCGCCGCACGGTCGGCAAGATTATTGACTTTGCATACTCCACGGGTGAGCAGGATCAGTACCGCGTTCGCCTGGAGCGCAACGACGACGATACGACCGATATCTATATCTCGCACCGTTCGATGGTTGAAGTCATGACCGGCCGCGACAATGAGAGCAGCGTCTGGCAGCCTGGTCCTACGGACCCGACGATGGAAGCAGAAATGCTCCAGCGCCTTGCGCTTCGCATTGATGCCGAATTTAATCCCGAGGCCTCCGGTCAAGAGCAGGAAGCTAACGCGCAGCAGATCGCCAAGGATCTGGAAATCAAACCTGTTGCCCCTAAGGCAGCCATTGAAAACGGCAGCGACGGCAAGGCTGCCGCAGTGGTGCTCGACGAAGGGTTTGATCAGGCTTGGCGCCGCCTCGGTCTGGTGATCGACCGCATGGGCTTTGAGCTCGTCGACCGTGACCGCACGGCTGGCTGGTATCTCGTCCGTTATCTGGATCCTGCCTATGAAGCTAAGGTGAAGGAATCCCGCGGCTTCTTTGCCAATGTCTTCGGTTCTGATGAAGCGATTGAAGCGCCCACCTATCGTCTGCACTTGGGTGATGAAGGCGCCAAGACCCGCCTCACGGTTCAGGATGCTGAAGGCGGCGAAGACAAGACCGGCGTTGCGCCGAACATTCTCAGCCTGTTGGCGGAGCAGCTTCGCTGATTCGGTTTCGAGATGAACTTTTTCGTTAAGTGCCTCAATGCCGTCGGTCTCCATACGGAGGCCGAACTGGCTGCGGCACGTCGAAAAGGTGCAATCGAGAGCGGCGCTCAGCCGACAGCGCCGGTGGTTCCGAATTCGCCGGCGGCTCTTGATCATTCGCCCGCCGGCGTGCTTTACCGCCGTACTGCTGAAGATCTTGCAGTGATGCCGGTATCACTGCAGGTACAGGTCAAGGCTCAAACCGTCGTCAAACTCCAAAAGATGGTTGAGCGCTCGCTTCTCACTCAAGAGGAGTTTGAAATTTGGAAGCGCCGCATCATGATGCTTTAACGCATCAGGCGCTTCGGGGAATTGCACTCATGTCGACAGAGTCTATTCAGCCGAATTGCTCGAATAATGCGGCATGGAATGATCCTTCTGCAGGCATGGGGCTGCGCCTCTTGGCATTGCTCGGCAGCGTCGTTCTGACGCTCTTTAATCCGCAGGTGCGGATTGACCGCAGGGGATTCGCAATTGGGCTTGTCGGCTGGCTGCTTGCGGCCGCTGCCGCTTATGCCTTGATGGATCCGATCGCTGACGCGGCATGGATTTCCGACAGTGCGATTTTGGTGATTGCCAAGATCTACGGCTGGGCAGCGGGCTTGTGGAGCATCGGTGTAACCGTGCTTTGTGCAAGAAGAGCGCACGATTTTGGGCTTTCGGGCGCCTGGGCACTGCTGCTCTCTGCAGCCGGGGTCAATATCCTCTTTCTGCTTGCATGCCTCTGCCTGCCGGGGCGCCCAGAGGGCCTGGCATGGCCCAGGGCCGATGATGCGGCCGAACTTTTTCACGGCACGCATCAAACGGTCTGCCGGAACGAATAACCACCCCAATGAAGGCAGGTGCGGCAAAATAGCGCACTGCACTAGATATTTTCTATTTGAGAGACAAACGCAATGGCTGATGCAATCCGCAAGGGCATGCTGGTAACGATCTCCCTCGTGATGGCTGATATGACGGGCCGAACGCTTGAAGAGACCCCGCCCGAAGGCATGGTTTATCTTCATGGCGAAGGCGATATTTTTCCGCGTCTGGAAAAAGCGCTCGAAGGACATTTCGCCGGCGAAGGCTTCACCATTCATCTCGAACCTGAAGAAGCTTTTGGCGAATACGATGCCGATGCGATTCGGTGCATACCCGTGGAGAACTTTGCGCATCCCGAACGTCTGGAAGTGGGAGAGCTCGTGGACGAAGTGCCCGGCGAAGCGCCCGACGGCCGCTCCTGGCGCGTGACGGATATGGCCGACGGCATGGCCGTTCTGGAAGCCAATCATCCGCTCGCCGGCGTCGGACTACAGTTTGCCGTCAAGGTTTTGGATGTTCATGAACCCTCAGAGGCCGAGCTTGAAAGCATGGAGGACGATGGTTCCGCTTCGCTCGTGCCGCCATTCCTGCGGCTTGCCGACAAGATCGTTTCGGAGGACGACGATGACGATACGCCTTATGAGGCTGCCGACGGGGAGTCGGCGGACCCCTACAGCGACGGATCGTCCATGGCTAAGCTCGCTAAGCCGCCTCGCATCGTGCGCTAAAGCGCCTGCAGTTTGCCGCAAGGCGAACGGAGCACCATTGAACAAAAACGAATGGGCGGTTCCGCAGGTCCTTTTGCAGGTCGGAATACGCCCGTCATCAAAGATGCATGGTTAGCCGTGTTCACGACTGCACGCTTGGGCAGCATCAACAGCAAAACCTGCTGAGCGTCATCAGCTTGGGCGCTGCATCTGAAGTCCGGCGCTTGAAATCAGTGAGCGGCTTCCGTTTGTCTGTCACATGACAGGCCTGTGGGGAGGTATGCAATGCTTTGTGTGTCTCCCGCGGTCCAAGCATGGTTATCCTGAGGACCCTATTAGGCGGCTCTGATGTCTCATAATCCTATGGGCATGCGAGCGTTTTCCTGATTTGACAAACGATTATGAAGTCCAGAGGCGTCCGTCAGTACGCTGCTTTGAGGACTTGTCTGTCGAGTTTTTGACTAAAAAACAACAAATACGCCTGCATATCTAAGTATACATTTTAGGTGGTTTTACTAGTACTTATACTGCGAACTATTCTCATTTTTAGTTGCATTTGCAATAAGATTCGCAATGAATACTCGCAAACCACTCTCTTGCATTTCCACAAAGCGCCTCGCACGCAAGCGCTTAGCCATTGCACTGTCTCTGGTGTTTTCCGGCTTGGGAACGCTCGCGCTGTCTCAGACCGCAGCTGCCGCAGATGACTATCAAACGATTGACGGTGTCGGCGTGACGGCTCAGGCGCTGAAGATTGATGTCTCGCTTCAGGATACGCCGCAAAGCGTCAACATCGTCACCCGCGAACATCTCGACAACACGGTTGCTACCAAGATTGACGATTCGCTTCGCTATACGCCAGGCTTTTGGAATTCGTTCGGCCCGGACTTTGATACCAATTGGATCACCATTCGAGGTTTTGATTCGTCTGTGCTCGTTGATGGCAAGCGCCAGTACAAAGACGGCTATTTTGCAACGATTGTTGAACCCTTCGCTTTGGAATCTATTGAAGTTGTTCAGGGACCATCGTCTGCGTTATATGGCAATTCGCAGCCTGGCGGCGTCATCAACATGGTGACAAAGAAACCCACCAAAACACCGCTTCATCAGGTATCCGTTTCTGGCGGCAGCAATGATTATGTTCAGGGCGGCATTGATATCTCTGACAAAATCAACGAAGACGGTTCCCACCGTTACCGCGTAGTTGCGATGGGCAGCCGTTCGGATGGTGTGCTTGATGGTGTGGATGGCTGGCGAGCATACATTGCACCGAGCTACACGATTGACATCAGTCCCAACACGTCTCTCACGCTAACCGCAAGCTATTTGAAGGATCGCCGCGTCAACAATTCGGCCTTTTTCTCGACTTATGGCACACTCATTCCGGTCAACGGGAAATATGTTTCGCGCCATACAAACTACGGCGACCCGGAGCATGACAAGCAGGATACGAGCCAGTTCACGCTGGGCTGGGACTTTTCGCACAAATTCAATGATGCCTGGACGTACAAGAATTCTTTCACGTTCATGCATCAGGATTTCTATATGCGCAATACAGCGGCATACAATGCGTGGGAAGGGAGTGTTCTACTCACGGATAAGCTGCAGCGTTACTCCATTCTTAATGATGGGAAGACGATTAGTTTCAGCTTCGACAACAACCTGACCGGTCAGTTTGAGACGGGTGACTTCGCCAACATTGTTCAGCTAGGCTTTGATTACAACCAAAGCAAAAATGATTTTGTTGGCACACCAAGCAGTGGACAGTCAGTCGGTGGTCTCATTGACATCTTTAATCCCACATATGGTGGTTTGCCAGACGATTCAGGACTGACGCTTTTCAATAATAATCTTTCGCAAAAGCAGCTTGGCATCTACGCTCAGGCACAGACCACTTGGAACGAAACCATCGTTGCCAAGATTGGTGGGCGTTATGATCGCATGAAGATTGAAAACGATACGGAGTACACCAATGCTGTCAGCCCGCATCAGTCGCTCGACAAGGGGAACTTCTCGTGGAATGCGGGGCTGATGTATTTGTCGTCGATCGGTGTGTCGCCCTATGTGAATTATTCTGAATCGTTCTATGCTGCGGCTTCGCTTGCCAATACAAGTGATTGGAAGTTGATTTTGTCGGATCCAATTGAGTCCAAGCAATGGGAAGCGGGTGTGAAATTCACGCCCGAATGGCTTGACGGCTATATCAATCTTGCCTATTTCGATTTGAAGCAGAAAAATGCGCTGTCGCAGACAATGGTAGGCGGTACGCTTGCCACTGCCGTAACGCCGGAGAAGGAAACGCGCGGGGTTGAGATTGAAGCTCACGCAGCACTCACGAAGTCGCTTTCTACGGATCTGACTTATACCTACATGTCAGCAACATACGGCGACCAAAATACACGTGCAGACTACATGCCGCACAACATTGCCACGGCATGGGTGAACTATGACTTTACGAGCCTTGGTGTTACAGGCCTGACGCTTGGGACTGGTGTGCGCTACCGTGGTACATCCATCAATACGGCAACGAAGGATAAGGTAGACGATGTGCTTCTTTGGGATGCCGCGGCTTCTTGGAAAATTGATAACCACTGGAAGTTGAACGGCACGATCTCCAACATCACTGACAAAGTATTTATCAGCGGTGCATACGGCAATATTGCTTACTATGGCGAAGGCCGTCTGATGAAGGCAACCGTGACTTACTCCTGGTAATCATTGTGGTTCGAGCTGCATCTTTTCATACAAAGGATGCAGCATCGTACGTTTCTTGAGCCGTCCGTGACGCACCGAAATTGTTTTGGGTGTTCGGACGGCACTCCCATTTCTAGAGCGTCATCCAGAATGTACGAATTAAACGGTATCCGCATGGTTCGCAATGATCGAGCGATTCTTTCGATCGACCATCTCGAAATTCCGACACATGAGCTCACACTCATTTTGGGTCACAACGGTTCGGGGAAATCGACCTTAGCTTCGATCATTTCCGGATTGGTTAAGCCCGATGCCGGGACGACGAAACTCGAAGGGTGCGACCTCTTTACGCTTTCAGAACGTGAACGCGCTCAGAGAGCAGCTTTTCTGCCGCAAAAACTTCCGGCATCGGAAGGTCTGACATGCCGCGAACTCGTGCGTCTGGGACGCTTCCCTTGGCGCGGGCTTTTTGGCCGATGGCGTGCTGAAGATGAGGCAGCTGTTGACGAGGCACTCGCGGCTACCGGCACGGCGCAGTATGCACAAAGCTACGTTGATGATCTTTCCGGGGGCGAACGGCAGCGCGTTTGGATATCGATGCTTCTCGCGCAAGCTTCACCCGTAATGATTCTCGACGAACCGACTTCCGCGCTGGACGTTCGTCACCAATACGGGACACTGGCGCTTCTGGAGCGCCTTAATCGTGAAACGGGACGCGGCGTTATTGCGATCATTCACGACATCAATCTGGCACTGCGGTTTGCTACACATATCGTGGCTTTGAAGGAGGGGAAGGTTCTCTTTTCTGGCGGAGCAGAACTCCTTCATAGTGAAGAAAATCTAAGGACACTCTTTGAGGCGCCGGTCAAACTCATGCTGCATCCGGATCCGCCGGCAGCCTATACCGGCGGCAAGAAGCAGCTTCCGCTTGATGTGGCCGTGGTGTGCGAATGAACCTTCTTCCTCCATTCTCCATACGCTTAAGCCGCCGAGAGGTGCTGAAGCACTTCGCGGCCGGTTCGCTCGGCGCTGCGTCGCTACCGAACTTTGCTTCGAATGAAAAGTTGGCTGCAGTCTCGGGCATCACCATTCGCGATGACTTGGGCGAGCATGTCTTTCAAACCATCCCGCAGCGTCCTGCCGTGCTTCAATGGGATCTGCTGGAAAACTTGGTTGGTCTTGGCGTCAAACCCGCGGGCGCCTGCGACATCTCCAGCTGGGACACCTGGGTGCGTGAGCCCGCGCTGCCTGCCGGCATTGAGGATCTCGGTACCCGAGCCGAGCCCAATCTTGAACGCATTGCCAAACTTAAACCTGACGTTATTCTCATCGGTCCCACTCAGCTCGATCTGATGCCGGTGCTTGCCACCATTGCGCCGGTGCTGCTCTTTAGCAACTACCGCGCCGATGCGCCTGAAAATGAAGCTGAGACGGCTCTCAAGCAGTTCCGGGAATTAGCAAAACTCTTTCAGCGCGAAGCCGCTGCTGAAGCTGAAATTGCTCGATGGTTTGCGCAAATTGACGCTTATGGCGACGCCATCCGCAAAGCTTTTGGTTTTGCTCCTCAAATTCAAGTTATCCGCTTTTCCAGTCTCACAACGCTTTTTGTTTATACGCCTAACTCTATTGCGGACTGGGTTGTGCGGCGCATGGGAATGGCGCAGCCGCTCACTCGGCCGGCAAGCGCCTATGGCCTCACGCAGGTGAGGATTCGCGACCTCAAAAATTTAACGGATGCCTATGTCATCTACATCCGTCCTTTCGCTCAAGAAGCCAAGGTGATGAATTCCATCCTATGGTGTGCCACACCATTTGCCCGCAAACATCATGTGGCACCTGCGGAACCCTACTGGAGCCATGGGGGAGCGCCCTCGATTCTGACAACTGCAAAACGCATTACCGAAGCACTTTTGACGCTGGCTCCTTCTTATGCCGGCAGAACGGAGCAGGAGGGAACTTCAAAATGAAGAGTTTCTCCATAGGTGCACTCATTGCTGCGGCGGCTGCGCTGGGTCTTTCCATTTTCTGCACTTTTACGTTAGACAATGCGCTTTCCTGGACTGACCGCGTCAATCTCATCTTCGATCCGGCGTCAGCAGAGAGTTTTGACGCGTACTACTTTGCTTTTGGAACGCTTCCGCGATTTGCCGCTGCGGCCATTGGCGGCGCACTGCTCGGTTTGGTGGGGAGCCTCCTGCAGCAGCTCACGCAAAATCCCATGACTTCTCCCTTGACGCTGGGTACGTCATCGGGCGGCTGGCTTGCAGTTGTATTGATTTCCGCCTTCTTTCCCGCGGCGGCCGGCGCATGGCTTTCATTGGGAGCTTTTGCTGGGGCGCTCGCTGCCTTCGGACTCATCCTGCTTATTGCCGGTCCGCGCGGCATGACGGGGGTCGCGCTGATTATCGCCGGCATGGTTGTGAACCTTCTTTTTGGGGCCATTGCGACTGCGGTTGTGCTGCTGCGTGCTCAGTTTGTTGAAAATGTCTTCCTCTGGGGGGCCGGCGACCTCGCGCAAAACGGCTGGGGCGGCATCACTGCGCTTTTGCCGCAGACGGTTCCGGTGGTGATTCTTTTATTGATTTTTGCGCCGCGCGCACTCGCACTCATTTCGCTCGGAGACGAAGGTGCTCGGGCTCGAGGCTTGCCTATCGTATTGTTATTATTATTGTATTCTATAAAGATTTTCTGCAAAGTTACGATATTTTTGCTTACC
>ENA-USUK01001119-USUK01001119.1-human-gut-metagenome-genome-assembly--contig:-NODE-1119-length-20947-cov-15.526402_pt1 | contig 20947 bp, 19 predicted proteins | sample MGYA00250062_ERZ773400 | MGnify/ENA primary metagenome ERZ773400 (study PRJEB29103, sample SAMN06111961) | human gut metagenome | biome: human gut; feature: ankylosing spondylitis patient; material... | reverse complement strand
TGCGAATAATAAAGCACTGATAAAACTAAATATATGACCGGAAGAAAGACCTGCCTGGGAGACCATGCGGGTCTTTCTTATATATGATGTCGGGGTCAAAAGCCCCCGACATCATATATATTTAATAATTACTTTATTGACATTTACCTTTGAAATGATAAAATATGTCGGAGAAAAAAGTTGCAGGTCCGATACCTGCGGGATGTATTGTAATGTAATGGAGAGAAAAGTCATGAAAAAATCAACAGGAAAGAGGGGAAACGGGGGATTTTCATTAGTAGAGCTGATCATTGTAATAGCTATCATGGCAGTGCTGGTGGGAGTACTGGCACCGCAGTATCTGTCTTATATACATAAGGCAAAGGTGGCAGCAGACCATGCGAATCTGAAGAACTATTTTACGGAGATTCAGCTGGATTATATTACTACAGGAAAGTATAACCCGGCAATTTATAGTATGTCTTCGGATAAGCCGGGTTCACTGGAGCAGCGAGAAATTCATTTTCTGAACGGATCGACAGCCAAAATGCAGGCCGGATATTTCTCGGTGACAGAGGACACACGAGGGCAGGGGGGATACAATATCTATTATTATTGTGATGAGTGCAGAAGTGGTAATGCTAGTGTGCAAAATAAGCATCTGGATACCTGTGCGACAACATTTCTGTGATGGCGGTTGAGAGGAATATGTTACCTTCCCAAACATAACCCGATATTATCAGAAATGTAACAGATGTACCCATGCTTCCCGGCGTAGGCGGCTGCCTGTCTGCGGATGGCAGGATCCGTTGCGTATTCCAGGGTGTAAGCGGTACAGCCGTGTGACATAGCCAGATCCAGATACTCAGTATAGTATTCACGCGTGTTTTGATCATTTTTAGTATAGACATCCTTTGAAAAATCATACGCAGTAAAAACGTTCTCCTGGTTTACCCCATCGATGAGAACGTTTTTTTCTGTTGTAAGATATTTTTTTACAAAACAGTCCCCACCGTTGATCAGGATCTTTCCGCCGGTATGGTCCATATAGTCCAGAATCGTAAGGATTCCGTCATAGATGCATTCCTGCGGATAATTATAGTATACATCCGTGTTATCGACAAAAAAGCCGTCCACACCTTTCTGTACCAGGGAGTCTACTCTGGAAGCTGTACATGCCTGCCATTCCGGAGCTGAGACATCGATCCATTTTTCCTCCGGCCAGTTCTCATAGGCACCCAGAGTATATTTCTCAAAGTCTGTATCATAGGACCGGAAGCTCTCGATCGATCCGATATTGATATAGGAGTAGATTTCATGGATACCATTTTCTCTTAAACGGGCAATGTCATTTTGGGAAAAATATTCCGCATCTATGACAAGCAGATCAATGTCAGAAAGTTTTTCTGTGATCTCAGGATCTTCTCCGATCAGGACAATGTATTTTTCTGCACTATCGGAGGTGCTGGCGGAGCAGGCACTGAGCAGGGCTGTAGATAATATCAGAACGAGAACGCATATTTTTCTTAAGAATAGCTTCTTTTTCCTCAATTAACGGTACCTCCTTTTGCCGTGATCAGCCTTAATATCCGAATCCAAAGGCGGGGGCTTTTGACCCCGACATCATAATTATACTATAGATGACATAGTATTTCATCTATTTTGAAGTGGCTGGAGGGAATGAAGCATAGATAGAAAATGTTGTGAAAATATCGGTAAAAATGGCAAAAAAGGCGAAAAATATTGCAATTTGTGGTATAATTTTTATGTAAATGTAAGATGATGCCGGGATCAAAAATTTCCGGATTTGATACGTTCAGCGGTTAAGATAACCGGGAAAGTAGGGAGTTATATGAAGATTCAGGATTTTTGTGACATGAACAAATTTGAACAGATCATGAAGAACTGGGCAAGCAGCACGGGACTGGCAACCGTAGCTGTGGGTGCAGACGGAAAATACATCAGTGACTGTTATAATTTTACAGAGTTCTGTATTGATCTGACGAGAGGAAGCGCAGAGGGGAAAAAGCGCTGCGAGCAGTGTGACAGAGAAGGTCATGGTGTATATCCCTGCCATGCGGGACTGGTGGATTTCGGTATTCCGATCACGCTGGAGGATGGAACCGTGCTGGGCAGTATTATCGGAGGACAGGTGCTGCCGGAGAATCCGGATGAGGAGAAGTTCCGTCAGACAGCAAGAGAACTTGGCATTGATGAGGATAAATATATCAAGGCCTTGAAAAAGGTAAATGTAAAGACAAGGGAGCAGATCGACGCTTCGGCAAATCTGCTGGGAGATGTGATCAACATGTTCGTAAGAGCCAGCTACGTCAACAGGAAAAACGAGAATCTGGTAGGTGAGCTAAAGGGTGGCATTACGAAAGCTGCGGAACAGATCGAGGAAGCAACGGACAAGACCAAGGAAATCGATGGTTACAGCAAGAGACAGCAGATTCTGGCACTGAATGCTTCGATTGAGGCAGCAAGAGCCGGAGATCAGGGCAAGGGCTTTGCCGTGGTGGCAACGGAAGTACAGAAGTTAGCAAGAGATATGGCAACCTCCAGTGCGGACATTAAGAAGCTGTTGGGAGAGCTGCATGTTACGATCAACCATTTGAATCAATAGTAATTTAGAATAAAGTTTACAGGAAAACCGTTTTTCTGATCCGCAAAGGCGCAGAAAGGCGGTTTTTTTGCACATTTTGCCTGTTTCCTTTTGATGTGTATAAAAAAGTCGGAGAAACTGTCCGATATTCTCAATAGAGGAACCAGGTAAACAAACGGATTTGGCATTTATTTTCAAGGAGGAAATAATTATGGCAGGAATCGGAGCAACCGGCAGCATAGGTGCGTATGCTGCGCAGAGTGATTACAGCAAGAGTACGAAGACGAAGAAGCCGGAGGTATTCGGAACGCCGGATAAGACAGCTGGCACAACAAGTGCGGGAAAGCCTTCCGAAACGGCACAGACCAGGGGAAAGACTGCGGATTACGGCAGAATCATCGGTCAGCCGGAGCTGTCGGAGAAGGCTGCGAAATACTACGAACAGCTGAAAAAGAAGTACGGCAACTATGATTTTATTCTGGTCAGCCGTGACCAGAAGGAAAATGCAAAGGCAAATGCCGCGCAGTATGCCAACAGCTTTAAGACTGTGGTACTGATCGATGAAGACAAGATCGAGCGGATGGCGACAGATGAGAAATTCCGGAAGCAGTATGAGGGAATCTTAAGCGGTGCGGCTGCACAGATACAGCAGTTAAAGACCAGCCTGCAGAGTTCGGGGGCGCAGGTCAAGGGTTACGGAATGCAGGTAAATGATGGCGGTACATTGTCATTTTTTGCAGTGCTGAAGAAGTCAAGCGCAGATCAGAAGGCAAGAATCGAGAAAAAAGGCGAGCAGAAGAGAGCAGAGAAAAAAGCTGCGGAGAAGAAGGCGGCTAAAAAAGAAAAGGAAGAACGGCTAAAAGACAAGAAGTCGGATAAGGTAGCAGACAGCAAGGAGGAAGCCGGCACAGAGGATACGGTAACGATCAGCGCCGGTTCCATAGAAGAACTGTTGTCTAAGATAGAAACCTACAATTTCAACACACGGAGTGACAGTGTACAGACCGCAGGTGAACGGCAGATCGGCCAGAACTTTGACTTCAGAGGGTAAGGTGAGGTTGTATGATTTCTATGGGGAAGCCCGGAGGTGCTTACGGAAGCGGCAATACCGGTTTGCCGCAGGTATTTTCCGGAGGAAGAAAGACGCAGAACAATCAGAAGAGTATCTTCGGAGCAAAAAATAAAAGTTCTGTCACCGACATTCGTAGAATGCTGTCCAGAGACAGTCAGAGCGCACAGACACAGGCGGCGAACAGTTGGGGACAGGATTCTATTGTGACGAGTACTTTAAGTTACAGTGAATCGCTGCGGAATCAGAGACAGCAGACAAAAAATACAACGCTGGCGCTGAAAAAGCTGAAGTACCAGTTTAAAAGTATTTCGTCGAAGATACTGCGGAGCAAGACCTCCCAGGCGGCGAAGCAGGCAGCCGGACAGGCGAGAAGAGAGATCATGCGCCTGAAGCGTCAGAAGCAGAACAGTGACAGCGACAGTGAAGAGATCGATGCAGCAATTGCTCATGCACAGGCTATGGAACGTGTGGCGAAGAAGAAAGCAAAACATCTCGAAGAAGAGGAAATGGTGAAGGCCGCGGGCGGAATCTGCCAGGGAGACCGGATCAGCGAAGAAGAGACGAGGGATGTGCAGGACGCAGAGGCGGAAAACGCGCAGAATGAGGAAGAAATGTCTGCGGAAGGTTCTGCGGATGAAGTGTCCGGGGACTTCTCTGCGTATGAGTATGCAGGCAATGAGGCGTATGCAGGGGATAGCTATGATACATCTGACTATATTGCTCTTGGCATGGATGCATTCTATGCGCAGGCAGGAGACTTTATGTCAGAAATGAGCGATTTCACCTCGGAGCTGATGCAGGAAATGTCCGATAGCTTACGTGACCTGATGGAAGAGATGGGGCTGGATGGAATATCAGATACTGCGGTCTCTGTGAACAGGGAGATGGATCCCGCAGACCTCAAGATGATGAAGATCAAACACCGTAACAAAGAGATGAAAGACATCGTCAAGGCTGATGCGGAGTACCTGAAAGCAGTCTTCGACTACCTGGAGAAAATGAAAGACAATGCAGTCATTCCCACCGGGACTTCATTTTCCGCAGATGCTGTCGGCGTAGGCGTACCGGCGGCTCCCATGCCGGTGATCAATATTACATTATAGGATGGACATATAAGAAGAAATTTGACATCCCGGACACTGTGTTTGTGAGACAGACATAGTGTCCGGGATGATTTTATATAGAAACATTTTTGATTTTCGTGATTATTTCCGCCCGTACAGGATTCCCATGCCGGAGATCATCCAGGGAGCAGCGGCATATTTCGGGATAAAATCCAGTTTCTTTTCAAGATTGCCGATGTAGTGGATATCTGTAATCCCTTCTTCTTTCAGTTCTTCGACAAATTCTTCCATGTCACCGTAGAGTGCTTTCTGGGAGAACATGTCCTGAAAGGAGAAGGCACCGCCTTTTTTGACTACGCGCAGAGCTTCCCTGACCACATCCCGTTTATTCTTGGCGGAACGGACTTCATGGAAGACAAAGTTGCTGACAGCGGCATCGAAGGTCTCATCCGGATCTTCCAGGTGTGCGGCATCTCCTTTGTGGAAGGTGATCCGGTCGGCAACACCCTCGGCTTTTGCATTGGCTTCACACTGCTCCTTGGCATAGTTCCACTCGGCACCCCAGTAGTCCATGCCGACGAGCTTTGCCGTGGGGAAAGCCTTGGCGCAGCGGATCGTCAGTGCAGCAGCACCACAGCCGATGTCAAGCAGCGTACCTTCACCGTCCCATTCCAGATGATCTACGAGGTGCTGATGGACTTTCGCCATCATGTTGCCCTTCCCGAAGGCAAACAATTCATGACAGATATGCATGTAGATGCCATAGATCAGGCAGATCGCGGCAAGAATGCCCAGAATCCATGCCGGAAGGGCTAGATGCAGCACCGGTCCGGTCACACAGGCGGCAATGCCGAGCACGGCTGCAGCGGCATAGCACAGCGCCAACATTTTTTCAGGTACCCAGTTTCCGTAGTTCACGTTTTTGTTCATGACTAATCTCCTTTTTTCCAATATAACAAAAGTTATATTTGTTATTTTTTATAAAAGAAAATGCCCACCGTATTAACGGTGAGCATCCTTCTTACTCTTGAAATATGCAATTAAACCCTGCGTTCCGGCATCGGCGTGGATGCCGATGGCTTTCGTCAGGAACAGACGGTGTTCCATATCATAATCTCCCTTGATCAATTCCAAAAATCCATGTAACCTCATGGATGCAAGGATTCGTAACAATTCCTTATCGGGCACATAGCCCAGTTGTTTTTCATAATAGCCCTGAAAGGCCGTGAACATATTGTTGAAGACGACATCCCGGAAGGACTCGTATTTGCTGCCGGAGCATTTCTCCAGGACCAGTTCACATTCCTGCCTGTGCGCACAGATATATTCCATGATCTTGCGTTCATTCTGCTCTGCGGTCTCAGGATGTTCCTGTTCTCTTTTGGTAATTTCATACATCATTTTCTGATATTCGGCAATCAGGGGATCCAGAATTGCCCCCAGCAGTGCCTCTTTATTTTCAAAAGAGAAATAAAAAGCCCCGGTAGTAACTCCGGCCCGTTTACAGATATCCCGGAGGTTTGCTCCGGCGTAGCCTTTTTCCAGAAATTCTTCCCTACCGCAGCGGATTAAGTTTTCTTCCGTGATTTTCTTACGATCTGTCTCCATAACAATTGTTATATTAGCATAGACTAACTCGTGGGTCAAGAGGAGCTTTTGCATAGCATATGATTGAATCGGTATCCGGCATGGTGGAGGAGCTTTTTGTCACTGCATATTGTAAAACTGTCACTTTACTTTCTTGCTATGCTACACGTATAATGAAACACTAAGATGTTATCAATATGAGGTGGCAGGCTATGGGAAAAAACAGTGTCTTCTGGAAATGGATGATATCATATGTAGCAGTCATGCTGGTATTTTTGCTATGTAACAGCATTACCTATTGGCAAGGAAAACGGATTCTGTTACGCAATCAGGAAACGGAGAACGAGAAGATTGTCGAGCAGATCTGTGATAATCTGACAAACATAGAAGAGACTATGCGGGACCTGTCTTATTCTGTGCTGGCACAGGAAGATACCATTCTTCTCGGCAAAAATTCTTACCATGGAAAAGAGGGAAGTGCGACCGGGGCTACAAAGTATTCCCGATATACATTGTGTGAGCTATTGAGAGAATATCAGAAGATCAACGGCAATTATGCATCTATTCTGTTATGTTTTGTCGATGATGAGTACATTGTTTCCAGCGATTCTGCAAATACAGAGGAGAATTACTGGCGGACCTATCAAAGCCAGTATGGAGGAATACCTAAAGAACAATGGATAGAACTGCTGCAGGGAACTTACAACAGTATTACTATGAAGTATGGAAATGAACAATATGTCTTCTTTGCGGGAACAATACAAGATAGAAAATGGGATCGCACACAAATCAATATTTTCTTTGTTTATGAACGGTCGCAACTGCAGCGAATCCTGTTCCCTTCCCAGGATGAGAGCGTATGTCTGGCACTGGACGGAGATATCTTCCTTATGGATCAAAACGGAAGCCAATGGAGCGCTGAAGATCAGGAAAATCTACAGTCTGCGATTACGGAGAAAACTGAGAGCGTTCATTTGGCAGAAGCAGATCAGACGGTACAGTTAGATTATTATGAAGGTATCAATAATTACAAGATTCTGGTGAGCCGACGAAAGGACTATTTTCATGAACTGAAAGGCTATCAGTGGAGGGTAAGTCTGATCCTGGTCAGCTTTACGACTATTGGGATTCTGCTAATGATCTATTTTCTCCGCAGAAATTACAGTCATGTAACAAAACTGTTGGAACGGCTGGAGATTAAATCGTCGCAAAGGGGAGTCGGCAATGAATTCCAGATGATTGATGGATATTTTCACCAGATGCGTCAGAATCTAAAGGAGACAGGTAACAGACTGCAGCGTCAGAATCTTATTTTTCAAAAGGAATATTTGGAGAAATTATTGCAAGGGAAAGTGCCGGAAAATGTGGAATTGATAGAAGAAATGTGTGGTATTCGTTGGTGTGGCGAACAATTTACAATCTTGCTTTTTTATATGGAAGAGATTGAACGAGATGGCAGTAAGGAATGGGATCAAGTCCATGAAAAACAGAAGGATCTTGAATTTGTGCAGTTCATTGTAGAAAATGTGAGTCATGAATTGTTCCAGAACAATGGATGTATGGTATATCCCATGATCGTCAGCGAAGTGTTGGTAATCCTTGTGAATTTCCCGGAAAACGAGACCATACACAACAGAGATATTACATTGGAAACAGTAATGCAGTTACAGGAATTCATGGATGAACATATGGACATACGATATACTGTGTCTGCGGGACAAATCTGTTGTGGAAGAGAAGGGATTGCAGATGCATATCAGCAGGCAATATACACCATGGAGACCAAGAGAATCTATGAATTGGAAGATACTGTTTTCTATGAAGACGTTAAAGTAGGACCACAGTACGGATACTATTATCCGCTGGAGACGGAGCGGGAACTGATTTGGCAGATTCGACAGCAGAATGTTGTGCGTGCAGAAGAAATTATCAGCAATCTGTATGAACAGAATGAACGTAATAATAGCAGCAATCATACAGAAGTGATTCGATATTTGGAATATGACCTGCAGTGTTCCATGCTTAAGGCATTGGAACACACACAGGATTTTCAAGAGTATCTGTATTTGCGCGGAAAGGAATGCCATGGAAAGCAGGCACTAATTGAGAGAATGTACCGAGTATGTGAAAGCCTTCAGAAGGAACAGATCGAGGATAGGAGAGAGGAAAAGGAACTGTGTGAAAAAATCATAATGTATATACAGCAGAATATTGCGGACTGCAATCTGAATGTGACCTCAATAGCAGAACATTTTCAGATATCATCGGTCCAGATGTCTAAGACGTTCCGTAGTGTAAAGGGGCAAAAATTGCCAACATACATTTCACAGCAGAGAATTCAGAAAGCAAAAGAAATTCTCTGTTCATCGGATGATGGACTAAGCGATGTGGCAGAGAAAGCAGGATTCGGAAGCGTCAGAACACTTCTTCGCAGTTTTAAACAGAGCGAAGGAATGACACCTAGCCAGTGGAAGGATGGACAATAATTTTTGTCACTTATCGGGAGAAAAAGAATAGTATGGACACAATTTTTTGTCACTTGAAGGTGTAAGCGAGCATCGGTAAGATAAAGGCGTACACAAAAGACTGCGCAGTCTGAACCGGAAACAAAAATAAGATTCAGGAAGGACAACCTATGAAAAAGAAGACAATCAGTATTTTAATGTCAGCACTTCTTACTATGGCGGCTATGATAACCGGATGTGGCAATACAGATAATGTAGAAACAAAGGAGGCTATAGAGACACAAAACGAACAGACATCTGAAGCGATGACAGAGCCCGCTTATGAACTTCTGGATTCTCTGAATAAAAAAGAAGGAGATGAACTGACAATTCCCAGAAGCAATTATGTCTCCTATCCTATGGAAGATACGGGCGAGACTCTGACCGTGTGGATGGAATACTGGGCAAGCGATGCAGCGGCATCCGCCAATGAAACGTTGTGGGCTAAGAACTGGCAGAAAATGACAGGTATCAAGGTAGAATTTATTCAGCCTACAGAGGGAAGTTCCAGTGAAGAATTCTCTACAATGATTGCAAGCGGCTCTCTGCCAGATATTATTGTATGGGAATGGACGAATAACTATACCGGTGGGCCGGCTGCTGCTGAGGCGGAAGGAGTATTGACAATCCTTGATGATTACGTACAGCCGTACGGTGCGGCAGCAGATCTGTGGCAGTATCTGCAGGATAATCCTACAGTAGACCGAGAGGTCAAAAATGACGATGGTCACTACTACTGCTTCCCGTTTATTCGCGGCAACACTTATCTCCAATGTACTACAGGTCCTATGTATCGTGCTGATCTGTTGGAAAAGGCAGGATATACGGGTAAGCTTGAGACACTTGATGATTGGGAAGCAGCATTGACTGCATTAAAAGAGTATGGTGTTGAGAAGCCGATGGTAGTACAGTCGCTGGAATATTTGATGAGATTCATGGGAAGTGCATACGGTATTCGTGCCGGAATGTATGTGGATGACCAGACTGGAGAGATTAAAAACGGCTATACACAGGAAGCATATAAAGAGCTGATGAAGAGAGCAAACGAATGGGTTGATAAAGGGCTATTGGACGCAGAACTGTTGACTTGCGACAAGAAAACTGCCATGAGCTATATTATGAACGATCAGGCGGCTGTTACCGTAGGCGCAGGCGGAAGCTTTCTGGGAAGTATGATCAAGAGTGTGGCTGCGGATCCTCAGGCTTATAACCCGGATTTTAAGATGGCAACAGCGTCTTTCCCGGTAATGAACAGCGGAGATACTGTAATGTATGGTGGTGGTTCATACGATTATGCTACTACCAGTAATGCATCGGCGGTTATTACAGCAGACTGTAAAAATCCTGAACTTGCCGCAAAATTCCTCAACTATTGTTACAGCCAGTCAGGACATTATATGATCAATTATGGTAAAGAGGGTGAAGCATATACTATGGTGGACGGTATTCCGACCTATACGGATGAGATCATGCATAATCCGAACGGCTGGAGCGTGTCAACGGCAATGACTTATAACGGCCTGGCCAATGGAATGGGCCCGTTTGTACAGGATGCAAACTATATTTTCCAATATTATGAGACAGAGGAACAGAAACAGGCACTTCATGACTGGGCAGATGGAAATGAAAGTCAGCAGACATTGATTCCACCGATCACTTTGAAGGAAGATGAAAGTAAACAGTACAGTGTGCTGAGTACACAGATGAATACTTTTATCTCGGAATATAGTGCGAAGTTCTATACACAAGTGTTGGATGTGGACACAGAATGGGATAATTATATCAAACAGCTGAATGATATGGGAATGAATGACATGATTGGAATATATCAGTCTGCATTGGATCGGTATAACGAAAGATAATATCCCGAACGGCCGGACCGGAGGAATCCGGTGCGGCCGTTTGTTGTATTACGGGTTATCTTAAACACTGTGCATGAGAGATTTACAAGGAGAAATGCTATGACAACATTAAAAAAGATATGGAAGCAGAAAGAACTGTATCTGCTCGTACTCCCGGTGCTTCTGTACTATCTATTATTCCATTATAAACCGATGTACGGATTGATCATCGCATTTATGGATTACAGCCCACGAAGAGGAATCTCAGGAAGCGACTGGGTAGGATTACAGCATTTTATCAGCTTTTTTCAAAGTATTTATTTTAAGAGATTGTTGGGGAATACTCTGAAGATCAGTCTGGCAACGATTGTATTTGGATTCCCGGCACCGATCATTCTCGCATTGCTGATGAATGAACTGCGGAGCAAAAAATTTTCGCGTATAACGCAGACGATTACCTATATGCCACATTTTATTTCCACAGTTGTCATTTGTTCTATGATTCGGGAATTTATAAAACCGGAGGGATTCATCACACAGATTCTGGTTCATTTGTTTAACTATAGCGGCAAAAACCTGTTAAGTGGACCTGAGAATTTCCTGCCAATCTATGTGATCAGCGACATCTGGCAGGGGATAGGATGGGGCTCGATTGTCTACTTGGCGGCTCTGACAGCAGTAGATACAGAATTATATGAAGCAGCGCAGATTGACGGAGCCGGTCGATGGAAACAGATGCTGCATATCACATTGCCCGGAATCATGCCGACGATCATTATTATGCTGATCATGAGACTGGGACAGGTAATGAGTGTTGGATATGAGAAGATCATTCTGTTGTATAACGAAGGTATTTATGAGACTGCTGATGTTATTTCGACGTATGTATACCGCATGGGTCTGGTGGATCGACAATATTCCTTCTCTGCTGCGGTAGGTCTGTTCAATTCAGTAGTGAATTTCGTATTGGTCATTCTGGCAAACCATATTAGTAAGAAGGTCAGCGATACCAGTTTATGGTAAAAGGTAACAAGGCTAGGAGGAACAGGAACAGATGAAAATGAAGACATTGAACAGAACGATCAGGAGAAGTAGCGGAGAAAAAATATTTGACATATTTAATGTATGTTTTATGGTTTTAATGATGATCATATGCATATATCCATTTTGGTATGTAATATGTGCATCTTTCAGTAAAGCATCCTTACTCATGGGGCATCCGGGAATTTTGTTCCGCCCATTGGGATTCACAACGGAGGCTTATAGGAAAGTTTTCTCTAATTCCAGAATATGGATTGGATATGCTAATACTATATTTTATGTGATTGCCGGAACATTGATTAATCTCGTTACGACGGTACTGGGGGCCTATTTCTTGTCCAGAAAGGATGTGCCTGGGCAAAAGACCATTACAGTATTGATTATGTTTACAATGTATTTTTCCGGGGGACTAATTCCGCAGTTTTTGAATATTCAACAGTTAGGATTGTATGATACGAGATGGGCAATTTTGTTGCCGGGAGCAGTCAGCACATTTAATCTGATCATTATGCGTACTTCAATGGCATCCATAGACAGCAGCCTGGAGGAATCTGCCCGACTGGACGGGGCAAATCATTTTACGATCCTGACACGGATTATGGTACCTCTGACGAAACCAACCATGGCAGTACTTGTGCTGTACTACGGTGTCGGACATTGGAATTCCTGGTTCAGTGCCATGATCTATCTGGATGATCATAACAAAGAACCGCTGCAGCTGGTAATCCGCCAGATTCTGATACTGAGCAGTGGATTATCGGGAATGGGAGATTCGGATACGGAACTGATCGCGGAAGCTATCAAATATGCTACCATTGTAGTGGCAACGGCACCGATTCTGGTGCTGTATCCATTCCTACAGAAATATTTTGTCAAGGGAATGATGGTTGGATCCGTGAAAGGATAACCGAGGAGGCTGAAGGATGATAGACAAAAATACAATGATAGAAAAACTGGATGAGAAGCACCTTATGCTAGACAGAAATGCAGATCCAGGAAGTACATGGTGTTTTCGTTCGTGGCAAGAGCTTTTCCATTCCGGGAAAATACAGGACGGAACACAGGAAGCGCCGATGACAGTGTATCTGATGCCGGATGTCTACTGGCTGCATGACCCGGAGGATCAGAAAATATTCCGTGGAGCAGAGGGGGATTTCCTGCCCTATGAGCAGAAAATAAGCTGTAACTGGCTGCGCCTCATCGGATTATCTGAACATCCGGAGGAGGTTGTAATTGCAGCCAACAAAGGACAATCCCATGGCTGCATCGGTAATTACACCATGCTACACTTTGAAGGCAATGGATTGTATCTAGAGAATCTTACCATTGGAAATTATTGTAATGTGGACCTGAATTATCCGGGGGATATATCAAAGAATAAGAAAAAGCGCTGCGCGGCGATTACACAGGCACAATTGGGAGATGTGAAAGGAGACCGGTTTTATGCGAAAAACTGTCGCTTTGTCAGCCGCCTGAATCTTTGTCCCATTTGCGGTGCCAGGAGAAGTCTCTATGAGAATTGTCATTTTGAATCTACAGATGATGCTCTGAACGGCAACGCAGTGTATTTAGGATGTGATTTTGATTTTTATGGGGAATGCCCGATTTCTGCGACAGATGGCACGGGGAGTGCTTTTCTGGATTGCCGGTTCCGCATTCGCGGACATCGGGACCGCAACGGTGCAGATCAGTATTTCATGAAGGGACAGGGAACAATATATGTGATAAATTGCAGATTTGAGGACATGAGGGACGAGAGTACAGATCACTCACGACCATTATGGGTGCAATGGACGCGCTATCCCCAACCTGAGACAGTATGCTATGTGTATGGGAACGATACACCGATAGGGCCAGCGGAACATACAGTGGATCTGACCGGTAAGCCGGGATTAGCAGCTTTTCTGACAGAAGGGGAAGCGACAAAGTATAATATCAGAAATTTATTGTGCGGAACCGATGGTTGGGATCCTCTTGGAGAGGGAAAGGCGAGCGGAAAAGAATTGTTGCCGATACAGTTGGTATTAAATCAAAGCATGCTGACATTAACAGAAGAACATCGTAGTAGAAACGTGTGTGTCACAGCCAGATATTTCAGTGGGGAGATAACGGAAAAATTGAATTTGACGTTTGAGATGGTCGGAGATGAGGAAGCGCAATTGGGAATCAGTCTGCTGAAGCAGGGTCACACACTGATACTCAGTGGGGAAAATGACGGGACCGGCATCTTACAGGGCATATTGCTCGCACGTACGGATACCGGGTTGATGGCAATGGCTGAGGTTGCGGTGACACCAACGACTCGTCCCGCACCGGGGTGGATTCAGCATCCTCATATCCTATGGCAGTCGGGAAAATTTGTACTTCATTATGAATTGGAGAGGAAAGGGGCAGAGGATGCCTCGCTGATCTCCTGGGAATTGGAGAAGGATGGAGAGCGTCAGCGAGTCTCTGTCAGTCGTCCCGGTGTGGAGAACCTCGAGTATTTCCCCGGAAATGAGGCGATTGGTGCAGCAGTGTATGTTCAGATCATACCAAAACTAAACTGCAGTCTACCTGCAGAGACGGTGGAATTGTGTGCCTGTAAGGAAATGAACGCAAATATGATTACTAATCCGTGTCAGATCCAGACGGATTTTTCGAATTTCCCAACTGAACGTCAGCCACTGATTCGGTCAGGGTGGTGGACAAGAGATTTTTATACACCGCGGGAACCTCTTACAGAGTGGAGAAAATGGGAACAGAAATTGCCTGATATGCCATGGGTATATCGTATGGCGGGAAACGGTTGTGTAGGGGCAGGCCTGATGCCTGCTATACAAGGGGTGATGTTGTTTTATACATTTCAGAAAGAAGCTGGCAATATGAAAACGGAGATATTATTGGATCCCGCGAAGACATTCGGTCAGGGCTTTGGAAGTGCCGGACAATATATGGACGTATGTGTGGGATTTGATCCTGAATCCATGACTGGTCCTGCGTTCAGGATCTTGCGTTCACCGGATATTTCCAATGGAGTGGAAGTGTTCCCGGTATACTATAAGAACGGGCTTACGACATTGCCGGAGACAAGAAGATATACGGCAGGATTTGTGACCGGCTGTCATATTGAGACAGAGATCAATAACCGGAGTCTGAAAGTGCATCTGTGGACGGAAAAAGAGCTTTCTACAGGAATCTTAGAATATCCATCGGATATTACTATGGAGACCGGGGCAGTACCTGCGGGCGGAAGTATGGGGATATTGCATACTGGTACCTGTGGAGGCGGAGGATGGCAGAATACAGTGATGCTACATGGTATTCGTGCACAGCTTATGGACTGATATAGTCTTAATATTCGTAAATATCGCTTTTCACCTATCAAGTGAACCATAAAAAAATATAATAGAAAAGAAGATACAGCACAAAGTAGCAATAGTTTCTCACATATGAGAAACTATTGCTACTTTACACTGAAAGTTCTATAATAAAAGAAACGGAGGTGGATGAAATGATTGCTCGACCCAGATATATGAAGATTATCAAAGATTTTATGGATAAACCCGTTATAAAAGTAATTACCGGGATGCGGCGAAGTGGGAAAAGTGCTTTGTTGGAACTGACAAAGCAGGAACTGCTTAACATAGGTAAGACTCCGGATAATATTATATATATAAATTTTGAATCGTTAAGATACGAATACTTGAAGGAATACAGAGCATTGTATCAACACCTGATAGAGCTTGGAGACAAGACAACTGGAAAATTGTACATTCTTCTGGATGAGATACAGGAGGTAGATGGCTGGCAACAGGTAATTAACTCTCTGCGTGTGGATATGGACTGTGACATTTATGTGACTGGGTCAAATGCAAGACTGCTATCCGGTGAACTGGCTACATTGTTAGCCGGCAGATATGTGGAAATCAGAGTATATCCGTTGGACTTTAAGGAATATCTTAAGTTTGCCGAGACAAACGAAGGAGAGGCTGGACTGACACGACAGGAGCATTTTGCCAATTATGTCAGATTTGGAGGTTTGCCGGGAATTCATCAGATGACATGGGAGGAAGACAGAATCATACAATACCTTCAGGATATTTATAACTCAGTGCTGTTAAAGGATGTAATTGCAAGAAATAATATCAGGGATACCGTATTATTGGAAAATATTGTCAAATATATCATGGATAATATTGGAAATACATTTTCGGCAAAAACGATTTCTGACTTTTTAAAAAGTCAGGGACGAAAGCTAAGTACAGAGACTGTTTATAATTATCTGAAGGCCTTGGCAAATGCGTTTTTGATTGCAAAGGTAGCGCGATTTGATATTAAGGGAAAGAAAATACTGGAAACACAGGAAAAGTATTATTTGTCCGATCTTGGAATCAGACATGCGGTTATGGGATACCGAGACAATGATATTGCAGGAGTATTGGAGAATATTGTGTACTTGGAACTTCTTCGCAGAGAGTACGCGGTAAATATCGGAAAACAAGGCACTACGGAAGTGGACTTTGTGGCAAACAGACGGGATGAAAGACTGTACGTTCAGGTATGCTATATTCTTACACCTGAAAATACAAATCGGGAATTTGCTCCTCTAGAAGCAATTGCAGACAATTATGAAAAAATGATACTGTCTATGGATTCCTTATTGCACATTAACAGAGGAGGTATACGGCAAAAAAATATTTTAGATTTTTTGCTGGAAAATGAAAAGATATTTTAGATTGGGAAGGACGGATAATTTATGAGTGATATTAAGAATTGGCAGACTGAATTGGATGAATATATCCGTCAGGGGGAACCGAATGAGGTAGAAAAGAGTAATGCCTGGAAAACAGCAATCGGGCTCCAGAGTGTAGACGGGTTAAAAGTATCGGAATACCTTTTAAACACTGCAAAAGAGCACATCGAAGGAAAAATCAGTATTACTGATGCAGATAAAAGAATTCAAACCTATTATGAGGTCAGAGCTGATAGAAGTGAGATAGAAACTGATGAGAAAGAGGCGGATATTGTCTCTGTAAGGATTGCAAAGCTTTTAGGGGAGAAAACTTTTCAGTTTTCACCGGCGGAGTTTAGAAATATTCATGCAAGACTGTTTTCCGGTGTATTTAAACAGGCAGGAAAAATCAGAGATTATAATATAACAAAAAAGGAATGGGTATTAAAAGGTGATACGGTTATCTATGCATCTTTTGATAGTATAAGAGAAACATTGGAATATGATTTCCAACAGGAAAAAGATTTTTCTTACGAGGGCTTGTCTTTGGAAAAATGTGTGAAGCATATTGCAAAATTTACATCCGATATATGGCAAATTCATCCGTTCTGTGAGGGAAATACCAGAACAACAGCAGTATTTATCATCAAGTATTTAAAGACCTTTGGCTTTCAAATCAGTAATAGGGCATTTGCAGAAAATTCATGGTTCTTCAGAAATGCATTAGTCAGAGCCAATTACAATGATTGGAAAAACAATGTGTATGAAACTACCGAATTTCTGGAAATGTTTTTTGAAAATTTATTGTTGAATAAACACCATGAATTGAAAAACAGATATATGCATCTTGATTATAGAAAGGGAAATAGTGTTCAAAGTGCCAAAAATGAGAGCCCAAAGTGCCAAAATGGCACTTTGGATTTGACGCTAGAAGAAATGGCACTTTTGAATATTCTCAAAGCAGAACCAACAATCACTCAGAAGGGGATAGCAGAACTTTCCGGGAAATCAGAGAGGACGATTAAGCGCAGAACAATAGAGTTACAGGAGAAAGGGTACATCTGCCGGGAGAATGGTAAGCGAAATGGTAAATGGACGATTTTGATTGATATGTAATAAAAGTGATGAAAGGCATCGGAACATCCGGTGCCTTTTTAAACATTTGGGAACCTTTTTACCGTCCGGCGACTCATATAGTATGAAGCCGGCGAAGAGAAGGAGGTGTTACCTTGTCAGTTATGACAAAAGAGGAATTTGCGCGGGAAGTGCGGGGCTATACCTTGCATATGTACCGACTGGCATATTCTATTCTGAATAACAGTACAGATGCGGAGGACGCTGTCAGTGAAGCGGTACTGCATGCCTATGAAAAGTTAAGGACACTGCGGGATCCGGACAGCTTTAAAAACTGGATCTTACAGATTACGGTAAATGAATCGAAAAAGATTTATCGGCAAAATAAGCGGACCAGTGCGGTGGCATGGGAAGAGAATCTGTCCCCGGCATTTTATGATGAACATCATGAACTGTGGGATGCTGTCATGCAGCTGGATGGTGGATACCGGGATGTGATCGTACTGTTTTATTATGAACGGTGTACAATCCCGGAGATCAGCAGGATACTGGAATGCAGGCAGGGCTTCCTATGTGGAGAGAGTACCCGAAATTATTGATAAACGTGGATAGTTTCTGTATTTTTTCCGAATCTGGCTGCTCATGCGTACGATAGACAAACGGAAGTTCTCTCCAGTAATATTCGGCTGCCACCGTCTCGTTTGCAGCAAGCATAAAATCCTCGATCAGTTTCGTTGCCACATTGCGGTCATACGGACGGATATCTACCGGATTTCCATTCTTATCCAGTATTACCTTTGTTTCCGGAAAATCAAAGTCGATGGAACCACGCTTCATACGCTTTTTGCGAAGAATTGCCGCCAGTTCTGCCATCTTTTCAAACATCGGAACCAGTGGCTCATATTCCGCCATCACCTCCGGATCATGGTCTGCCAGAATTTTTTTCACATTGGTATACGTCATACGCCGATCCACGCAGATAACGGACTCTGTGATTGTGTGATCGATAATTTCGCCCTTAGGATTGACCGTCATGATGCAGCTGAGTGCCAGCCTCTCTTCCCCCTGGTTGAGGGAACAGATTCCGTTTGACAGGGCATGCGGCAGCATCGGAATCACCCGGTCCACCAGATATACAGAAGTTCCTCTCTTCAACGCTTCCGTGTCAAGAGCACTGTGCTCCTGCACATAATTGGACACATCCGCAATATGCACACCCAGAATATAATTTTCATGATCCATGGTAAGTGACACCGCATCATCCAGATCCTTGGCATCTTCGCCATCGATGGTCACCATCTGCCAGTCGCGCAGATCCTTGCTCCCTCATCAGCTCTATCCTGATCTTCTGCGTGGGTGTGAACCTTGTCTAGGATAAGAAATTCCGCGTGGCAAATATGCTTCCGGCGGTTGTTCTGCCAAATAGAACCACATTTAGCATATCAGCTTCATTTGCATATGTAAAACTGATTTGTGCTGGTGTCAATTCCGGTGGTATCAAATTTTCTTTGATTGCATCTGTATGTATTTTATAATTCAATTTTGATATTTCACTGTTTAGATTCCAATTTAATGAAAAGCGGCTATTTTCATCTGCTTTCAGCCTTTTATAATCCATGATTATATAAAGTTTAAATTCTGCTGAAATCCATGATGCAAATTCAAATGCGATATCTGAATGTGCATAAGTGCCACCATAACGTCCGGATTTACATACGATTCCTATTGCCCCAGTAGTCTCTATCCATTTTGTAGGTGACATTGTAAATGCATTAGATCCCGCCTGATTTCTAAAGGAGTCGAATTCGACCCCTTTAAAGTTATTATTATGTAATTTTTCCCATAAACCAAGAAACTCTATTGTGTCTTTGCTTCTCATCCAATTTTTAATTACATCCTTTGCTTCATCACTTTTATAGCGTGCAATATCCGTCAATGATATAAATTCATTTTGAAAATCCTATGTATATATTCCAATATCTATTCCATTCGCGTGAATTGTGTCTTTTACAATATTTTTCACTTTATTATCCTCCAGTTCAATTGTAACTATATGCTTTGTTTTCTTCTTCAATAGTCTCACACTCCTGTATTATTCATTTGTCAACTTTCCAGACTGCTCTGCAAGCTTTTTCTCTTCTCGCTTTACCCTGCGTTCCAGTTTCTTAATATCTTCCGATGCTGGTAAATCTTCCGGTTTAATACCTCTTTGTCCAAGCATGTCTCTAACAGAAGTATTATTTTCCACATGTTCAACAGTGATTGCAGATTCTCCTTGCAGATCCTTTTCTTCAACATTATAATTTGTCATTTCAGTTGCAAGATTTTTTGCGGCAATGGTAAGTGTTGGCAGGAAATCCGCAAGTGGTCTTTTGTCCTGTACTCCCAAACGGTCTTTCATCTGTTTCGTGGTAAATCCACCAAATAAAGCCTGATCTCCTTTAGACCGGATACGGCCAAATCCTGCATCATCCACTCCACGCTCATATATATTTTGAGACAATCTTTTTTCCGATTCCCTTAATTTTCCTCTTGCCTCTGTTCTTTCGATATAAGAAATCCTTTCTTCAATCAATTCCTGTTTTCTAGTCTGAACCGCAAAATAGCTTTGTGCAAAAGCAATCTGCTCCTTTCGTGGATCTCCATTTTCAGCAATAAGATAACATGCATAACGGGTAAGCATATAATCCTCAACTTCTCTATTGGCTCCACTTCCCAATGTGACCATTTTGCTGACGCCAGCAAAATGGTCTTCCACACTAATTCCGTTATTTTTACAAGAAAGCATTCCCTTTTTTACAACATTTTCGAAATTTCTCCATTGAATATAGTCCAATAATGTCATTAATTCTCGTGCATACCAATACTCAATGCCATCCGCTTCATGTCGGATATCATCAAATTTTCTTCTGTACAATTCAATTATTCTCTTTTCCATTCAAATTTCCTCCTCTTATGAACATATTGCTGACGCCAGCAATATGTTTTTTACTATTAATTTCTTCAATTACTCTATCACATTCTCCTTTGTGTTCCTCATCTTGTCATAATACGCCTTATACCTGTATATCGTCCTCTCGCTGACATTATTTCGTTTTGCAATCTCTATCATAGCCATGCCGTTCTCATAGCAATCAACAAAATCATTGTAGATTGCCATCCATTTTGCATTGTGCTTCTGCCTTCCACTTAATTTACGATTTTTATAATATTCCAGTTCTTTGCGTAACTCGGCGTTTTCATTTTCTAATTCTTCAATTCTTTTTAATGCTTCCTCAAGTGTTATAACCTTCTCCACTTCATTGTTCCTCCGTTCATGTCATTTTCGTTTTGTCTATATTATATATTGCTAATTAGTATTAGTCAATTTGATTTTGTCATACAGGAAGACTTTTCATATTCATCATGCAAATAAAATACCGCTGATATCTTTTGCAAGCTATGTCTTTCCATAGACTCTCTGCCT
>ENA-USUK01001082-USUK01001082.1-human-gut-metagenome-genome-assembly--contig:-NODE-1082-length-21233-cov-12.665485_pt1 | contig 21233 bp, 19 predicted proteins | sample MGYA00250062_ERZ773400 | MGnify/ENA primary metagenome ERZ773400 (study PRJEB29103, sample SAMN06111961) | human gut metagenome | biome: human gut; feature: ankylosing spondylitis patient; material... | reverse complement strand
GGAGCAGATCGCGATCAGAACCGCAAATACTGCAATGTACACCATGTCATAAGTCTTGCTACGAGTTGTTGTCTGTGTTGTCATAATAAAAAACCATGCCTTTCTGTCAGATGTTTTTTAAAAACCTCTGTCAGAATAGCATGGTGTTTTTTAATTGTCAACCCTTTTATAATATGGTTAACAATTAAGCAGATTCCCTGGTCATTACTGTTTCATCGTCTTCTTATTCCGGTACATATCCTTATCTGCACGCTCACGCACCTTCTCCGGATCCGTATCATCCGCCGTGAATACAGCATACCCATAGGCAATTCCCACAGGAACGGGAATGATGTTCTTATGATTCAAGATCTCTACATCCTGATCGATCTTATGCATCACACGTTCTATCTTAAAATATCTTCCCTTCGGAATGATACAGCAGAATTCATCTCCGCCAATGCGATAACATTTCCCATAGCGTTCAAAATTGTCCTCTATGATATGCGCCGCGTTGATAATATACTCATCCCCTGCCCTGTGGCCATATTGATCGTTGCACTGCTTAAGATTGTTCAGGTCAAAGGTCACTATGACATACCCTTCAAAATCCTTCTCGTTTTTCACAAAATAATCATAAGCATTTCGATTATATAAGCCGGTCATGGAATCATTCAGAGCAAACTGTTCCAGTTCCTCCGCTCTGCGACCTTTTTTCAGCCGGGCAACCGTCTGTCTGGCGGATTCTATTCCCAGCACCACGATAAAGATCAAGAAAGAGATTCTGCCAAATACGCCTACATCATTGCCGGTTTTATAATAGCCACTCACATCTACAATGGCAGCAAAAAATACAAGCAGCAGTGCCCCTACACATGCCTTCAGCCTCTGATCCAGCTGCCTTCTGACAATTTTGCTGCAGATGACCACCAGCAGATACAGGATCGTCAGAATGATCAACGCATGCGTCATCCACAGGCTTCTCCGGAACTCATATATCTCTGTTGCATTCAGTATATGCGTCAGGACGATCAATGCCAGATTAGCATTACAGATAATTCTACAAAACCAGTCATCCCTGATCTCCAGAAAGCTCTCCACAAACAGGATACAGGACATCGGCAACAGCATGAGCGTAGCAAATGCCAGATAAGAGCATCCCTGCCTGTTGGCCAGGAGCAGCGTTGCCACATCCGTCTCATTGGCCGACCATATTCCCAGCAGGATGGAAAAAATACCCAGATACAATAAGGTCCCGTCGATCCGGCTGCCGCTGCGGATAACGATCCAATAAATACTAATATACAATCCTATCAGTATCACCATCATGCTGATGAGAAAGGCAGGCATTGCCCGGCGCATCACCCCACGATAAATATTATAGCCGCCACCGATATAAAACGTCTTCTGCTGACCTGCCGCTTCCGGATAACAGGGGGTGAACTGTACCTGCAAGCTGCTCACATTACTTGAAAACCTGACAATATTCCAGGTCCAGCCCGGAGTATTCCCCCATATACCTGGCACAGCATCCAGCCGGTAGATCAGCTTCCCATCTGCATACACCGCAATCTCCTGGTGTGCCGAATAAAACACGATCGAGTTCGTCTCATCATCGTCCTGATCCAATATAAAATCGTACAGCTCCCTGCCGTCATCCAGGACGCTGACTGCTTCCTGCGTACATTCCTGTAATGACTTTACCTCTGGCGCACTGCCTGAGGTACAGATCATGCACAGAAGCACCATGGCAAATACGACTGATACGATTATAATAAGCTTTCCCTGTTCCTTCTCCATTATTTCCCTCAATATCCAACGTACTGTTTAGTACTATGGTACTAGATCCCGTATCATTTGTCAACACAGTATCGTGGCTATCTCATGTTTGAAAATATTGTAATTCTGTTCATCCCGGAGGGGGGAAACAATATTTTCTATAAATCCATTAACTCCGGGTTTAATAAGAAATCATACACAGACATAAATTCAGAAAAGCTTAAGGGATACATATGCACTTCATCTAAAAGGAAATAATATGTCCCTCATCCACTCCGCTTTCGATGAGATGGTCCAGATAATAGTCTCTTTTTATCTCCTTTTCCATAATGTTTTTCGCTCCTAAAAGATATTATCCCTTTATATGACAATTCCATTGCAATGGTCTATTCCATGCACTTTCTGATCTTATCAATCAATGTCACATCCGCCGGAAGCCACTGCACGGAATCCAGTTCCTCCTTCGTCAGCCACTTGGCGGCCTCCGCCTCGAGAAGCTTCAACTCTCCCGAAGCGACCTCACACCAGAAACAATCCATGGATAAATGAAATGCCGGATAATCATACTCTATGGTATCTATCAGGTCTCCGACCCTGACTGTGGCATCCAGTTCCTCACGGATCTCTCTGACAACTGCCTGCTGCGGGGTCTCGCCTGCTTCGATCTTTCCGCCGGGAAATTCCCAGCCACCTTTAAATTCTCCGTAGCCCCTCGCGGTGGAAAAAATTTTGGTTTTGTGCTCTATGGAATCGCAGATCACGGCTGCGACTACGCGAATGGTTTTCATACTGCCTCGTTCTCCTTTGAAATATTGCTCTGTAAATATCTTAATAAATCCTCGCGTACAGGATGATGCATTTTCATGGTCACCTTCGCGATCGGTTTCATTTTACCATTATTATCTTCCTTCTGGCTATCTGCAGATTCCACAATGTCAAACTGTCCCATATAATAAAAACCGGTCTCTGCATCACTCTTTTTCACCAGCAGATGTTTTCTCGGAGCCGTCAAAACCTTCTGCATATAAGGACTGCTATTATCTTTACCAATCTGAGAATCCCACTTGAAAATCAGATTATCTTCAAAAGCATCTGCGTAATCCGGCTTGCCATCTGCGTAATTTTTACCTTCCCCGGCTTCTTCTTTATGGTAAGTAATAAAAATGAATACATCGTCACCTATCCGACTCATTCCATACATTGTAGATGACAGATCTTTGCCGCAATTCATCAAAAGGCTCACATCTCTTCGGGAATACTTCTCATATAATACAAAAGGTGTATCTTCTGATTTACCCTTGGTATATTTATCCTTATATCTAGCCAGTCCAACTTTGATAATGTCCCTGATCTGCGCATTAAAATCTTCGTTCTGCAAGCATCTCTGATAAGCTTCCACACTCCTCATAGTGCGTTCTCCGTCAGGGCGCAATATGTTCATAAATTTATATTTCTGGTACTCATCATCCTTGCTAACAAAATGCCCTTGCAGAACTTTGACGGATTCCTCTACTTCCTGATCCGTTATAAAATAATCATACTCATATTCGAGTTCTCTTCGAACATCGCTGGTCGAGATGGTATCTTTGTCTAGAAATTCTTTTAAAATGCATAACTCACTAGGCCTGACTCCACTTAAAATGGTCTTAGACAGATATTCCAATATCAGCTTTTCCTGATCATTCAATTTACAGGAGTCCTTTCCCGTCTCAACAGCTTCCAGGAACTGCCAATATGTCTTATATTCTTTGATAATTACCAACGGATCAATCTCTCCCTGCTCATAGAAGTCATACAACAGGGGAATTCGTCCAATTCTATTTTTCAGAGAAATGTAGCTTTCTCTTATAATCGATTTCATTCCTCTGATCTTATCAATAGAATTGAATATTTTTTCTTTTGCAATTTCATCAAAATGTACGGTGGAGGCTCCGGGTATCGTATTATTTCCTGAAATCACATATTTTCTGATCGTATCCGCATTATAAGTTCTATCCCCGGACAATGCCACTGGAATCATAAAATTGTTATTATAGTTTCCAATAAAATCAAGTATTACCACATATTCCTTGTTCTCAGCTTTTCTAAGTCCTCTGCCAAGCTGCTGTATAAATACAATAGGAGACTGCGTGGGGCGCAGCATGATCACCTGGTTCACTTCTACGATATCTACACCTTCATTCAAAATATCTACTGAAAAAATGTAGTCCAAAGGCTGCATTTCATCTGTTGTATCCGCTTCGTTCATTGCCAGACGTTCAAATGCTGCTTCTCGTTCACGATCGGTATTCTTGCCGCTTAGTGCTACGGTACGATATCCTAGTCTATTGAACTTTGCAGACAGCTCCTCACATTCCCTATTCCTACTGCAGAATATAAGTCCCTTAACACGATCACCGCTATATCCATAATATTTCGCCTGTTCGATGACATGTCTTACACGCTCGTCACCGGTTAATCTTCCAAAATATTCCTCCGAAATATTTCTCGCTTTGGCTTGTTCATCCGTTATCATGGAAATATCACTAATTCCAAAATAATGAAATGGACATAGTAAATCCTCTTCCATCGCCTGCTGCAGCCTGATCTCGTAAGCAATCTGATAATGGAACAATTCGTATACATTTCTGGAAGCATCCCCATCATCCCTCTTATCCGGCGTAGCTGTCATACCCAAAAATAATTTCGGTTTGAAATACTCCATGACCTTCTGATAAGTATTCGCCGGGCTATGATGCGCTTCATCTAAAACAATGCAATCGAACTCTTCCGGATCAAACTTCCTCAAATTATCCGCTTTGTGAAGAGTCTCCACCATAGCAAAAATATAATCTGCCTCATAATCTGAATATCCTGCCCCAACAATGCCCATTGACTTCTTATCTTCAAATACTTTTCGAAATGATGTCAACGCCTGTTTAGCAAGGGTAGATCTATGTACCAAAAACAGAACACGCTTAAATCCTAGCTCTCGCATGGCAAAGGCTGACGCATATGTCTTACCTGTACCGGTAGCAGAAATCAGCAGTGCTCTATTTTCTCCAGCATCCACAATCCTACGAAGATTCGTAATAAACCCTACCTGCATAGAATTCGGTTCCAGCTTATACTTCTCCGTGGAAGCTATCTCATCCCGTTTTGCTATTTCCCTCTGCTTTTTGATGATCTCATACTTTTGCTTATAATTCTCATAGAAATCATCATAGAAAAGCGCATACTTAGAATCCCACAGCTGGTGGAATTCTTTTACGATCTCCATCGCAATTTCGCCCTGCTCTGTGGAAACAATTTTGGTATTCCACTCCTTATTTTTCGTCAAAGCAGCACTTGTGATATTGGAGCTGCCAATGATAATACGATAAATCTCTTCCTTTTTAAAAATGTAGCCTTTGGTGTGGAAGCCCTGGTCTACCCGATCCACATCATACATCTTCAGAGTAACATTGGACAGTTCCTGCAGCTTCTTCAATGCTCTGGGCTCGCTAAAGTTAAGATAATTTGTCGTTAAGATCTGACCCGGGATCTGCCTCTTCTCCAGTTCCTTCAACGTCTGCAAGAGCGGCGTAATTCCACCCATAGTAATAAAAGCCACGCTGATCTGGAATTGGTCACACTTCATCAACTCATCTTCTATGACGGAAATAACTTTCTTGCCCTCTTCCGGATTATTCGACACGAAAGCAGGCTTGTATGCCAGATTGGCAGCGGCTGTACCGTCAATATATGCAGTTGTAAGTCCTTCTTGAAGTTGCGTAAGGGTGGTGTTTGACATGGTATTCTCCGTATTTAACATTTTTCTCTATATTTCTTCTGTATTGCATGATTTCCGGATCCCTTAATCGTGTAATCTTGTCCGTATCTCCTCCGGTGCTTGTTTTTGAAATCAGTGCAAGCAATAATCTGGACATCTAACTTGTCTTCTTTGTATTTTTAACGCTCCAATCAAATACCCATCAAATAAACCAGTGTCTCAAAAAGTGCGTAAAATAAGGTCGATATAATAGTCCTGCTTTTCCGTATGGATATGTTGCTGTCTGGCAACAAATGCATATCCTTTGCCAAGTTCCATAAGGAATTTTTGCAAATTGGAAAGAATACTCTTCTCAAGGTCACTTTCCGTAAAATCGGTATTTTGAGCAAAGCCCAAGAACTCAGCAATTACCGGACTATTGATAAACTCATATTTATCATTCTGATAACCGGCAGTCAATTCCTTCATCTCATTTTCCACAAGGTCCCGACGCTGTGTCTGGAGCATTCGATAATAGTATTGTGAGGAAATATTACGCTGTAGAGTGACCACACTCCAAGTCTGCTCTAACGCTTCTTTCTCATACCAATCTCTAGCATCTTTATCATTCACTTGCAACAAGGTACGGTAAGCGTCCAAGATAAAAGTAATTTTCCACTTGCCGAGTGGAAAATCTCAGGATACGTTTTGTAAAACGAATAAAAATGATACAAATTTGTTTTCGTGTATCCTTTTCCATATTCTGCAGTCAATTCTTTTGCAAGCTTCTTTATAATACTTGCACCATACTCTGCTCTATTATCTCCTTGCAACTCTTCCTCGGCAATACGATAACCAATAAGCCATTTTCTCTGCACAAGTGCCAAATTTACTACTTGATAAGCTGCTTTTCGTTAGGATTCAATAATCCCGCACATATCTTTTAAAATATCATCGCTTTTCACATAACTACTCATAATGCTATTCTGCCCGATGTTTACCAAATCATTCTCCATATCATATCTACTCCTTTTTATAGAAACTTCTTCAGTTTACCTTTAAACATTCGCACCTATATGTCGTTCACTTTTATCTGTTTTTTGAACAGACAAATTCACCTTTTATAATGTCAATAAAGTTTTAAAGTTTGAATAAACAAGTTTTATTAAATCAGGCTCTTTCAATGCTTTTGCTATAAGTTCATATTCCCTTAGCAAATAACTCGGCTGATATTTTTTCCCATCAATCTTAGAATATGGCCCATCGCTTTCCACTAAGATTTTCTCTCTCGGAATAAGCCTTATCCTTTCCGAATTACTCAACATACCGGCATTTATTGAAAAATAGCAGTCCAAGTCAATAAATTCTTGCTGCTCTTGCAAGCTTCCCGTAAACCAATGTAAAATACAGCGTCTTGGTCTCCATCTGTCTATTATTTGCAATACTTCTTTTTCTGCCCCTCTAATATGAACAGACATTATCTTATTGTTCTTTGCACATACTTCAACAATTCTATCAAAGAATTCCAACTGCTTATCTCTCGGCATTACTGTTTTTCTGGTAAAATCTAAACCAATTTCTCCAACATACTCTGTTTGAGGGAGCAAATACATAAAATCATCCAAATCTTTCTTCTTCAAACCGCCTTCGAGTGGATGAAAACCTAATGCAAACTTGATATATTTACTTTCCCCAAACATTCTCTTGCAACTCAAAAACACTCCTGGCGAATTTGTTACACATAATGTATATTGCTTTTCTTGGTCTATGTATTTATACAGTTCCGCATAATTTCTATACATATCCAAATGAAAATGTGTATCGATTAAACCTTGCATCTTAGCCCTCTATCAATTTCTTCATTCTCTCATCCGCAGAAAAAAGTTCTTCCAAGTCATGCATTGTAGACTTGTATACCTGCAAGAATTTATGCACTGCACTTTCATCCAAGTGCCCCGCCAATCGTATCATTCGCTTTATCTGTTCATCATCAATGCTCTTGTACCTATAAACCGAACTAACAACCGCACGTAAATCACTTGCTTTCTCTGATTCCCCAAATTCATCTAAAAACTCCTTTGTTTCAGCAATATAAGAATATTTATCGTCTTTGGTATCAATCAAGGAACTCTTACGAATTAAGCATGGATAACAGTACCCACAATTAACCGGATATTCGTTATACCCCTTTTCTCTATATCTCGCAAGACATGGGTGCGAGCACGAAATGGTATCCTTATAATGCTTTATAAAAGCAGGTTTGTCTTTTATACTGTTAACAATTTCTCTTTTTGTATTATATGCAAAGAAATTAATAATCGGATTTTCAATTCCAACACCGTCTAATATATCCTGAAAACCATTTAAAAAAAACGGATGCGTTGTTCTTGTACTGCATGTTCCTTTTCGTCCATTAGTTAATGGAATATTGAGACCAATAAATCCATTTTCCGGAATATAAACTGGCATATTTTTATCCAAAATTCCCGCAATAGACAGACCCGCACATAAAAATAGTAAAGATCTTCCTCTAGAGGTATTTTCTGTTCCTTCCAAGAACTCCCCATTCAAATTTCTAGGAGCACGAGAGTTAGCCGAGAATCCAACAAATTTTACTTTCTGTTCTTTATATATTTCTTGAAAGCTTTCAACAAAACACTCTTGTTTCGCCTTAAGCTTTGGATATTCATTATGTCCAACTAAACATGGCGATTTTCCTTCCTCTAATAGCCTTATCGCACCACAATATGAATCTAAACCACCAGAAAATAAACTAACGCAGTCACACTCATCCAACTTTAAATGGTTCCTATTTGGATTTTCACTTTGACTAAATAGTTTTTTACATTCTCTAAAAGATATATCCCAATTATCCCCTGTCAAAAATGCCAACACACTATTCCACTTTTTCTCAGTACCAAGCCACTTATCAATTTCTAATACCGGAATACTTACACTAATATCTCTTGTCCAGCAATCAGTGAATTTTCTTCTAGAAATCCTCTTATCAAGCGCAAAAACGCTTATACCAATAACAAATAAATCTTCATAAATTTCTGGAATAGACATACAATCCATCCAGTACCAAGTCTTTGTTATACTTGAAAAAATTGTGCTGTATCCTTTCTTGGTTAAAGAAAATATATATGCATCTTTCCATTCATCTTTAGGAAGCGTTTCATTTTCTTTGTCTATCCAAAATCTCATACACTAGTCCTCCCCGTAGAACATTTCAAACACTTGATATGCATCTTCCAACGCTTTTGCAACAATATCCGACGAATGCATATGATTAAAATCAATTTTTTTTAAATCATCTAAACATAACTTGTTATGTAATTCGTCTGATATATACTTATTCATTTTCTGAATAAGTTCTTTTGTCTCTGCCGGAGCTTTTTTCATCAGTATCTTTTCTTCATACCGAAATGCAAAACTAAATTTGATATATTCAATCAACATTTCCTTCAATAAAACATCTGGAGTAAATTCCTTCAATTGCTCTATCTCAACAATATTTAACTCCTTAAGAGCAGATGAAATAGCTTCTGCAGACAAATAATCTTCCGTAGTATTACCATTGTGAGTAAATTCGTTAATTAAATCATTAAAAATTTCTTCCGACGATTTACCAATCAAATCGCTTCTATTAAAATCTCTTAAGGCATTATTTATTCCACCTTGCGATACGGCTCTTGCGAAAGACAATACATTGCCTGCGGCTGAGGAAAATGAGTTTGATGCTGTCATATCATGTCTCATCGCTCCAGCGAATTTGCTTGCTGCATTTGCCCTCGAACCTGCGTCACCATTTTTTATATAACCACTAACAGCTCTCTTTGCCTGAGTCCAGTGTACTGTTGTTGGCGGAATATATCCCTTCGATGTTCCCATACTAATCTCCTTTTTTTACAATCACGTCCACTACCTTTTGTTTTGCTTTTCCGCTTCTAACAAGCTCGCTCAATAAATCCGAAATCAGATCTGCGTCTTGTTCGTACATAGCTTTAAATGCAGAAAAATCACTCGGTTCAATCATTTTATCAGACTTACGAATTGCATCTACAATATCTCTTCTATATGTCTCCAATTGTTCAAACATTAGTCTGTATAAATAGGATTCAATATTTCCTTTTTCAATTCGCTTCAATACAATCAACATCACATCATCCAAGTCATGATTAGGTAACATCACCATATCATCTACCAGCCCAAGCGCCAATCCTTGACTAACACTTCCCAATCGTTCTAGTATCTTTTTGCTTGCTTCACTTAGATTTGACTCGTATTCTTCGGGCTGATTTAGTATTTCACGTGTCAAATAGAAATACTTATCCAGATTTTCTTTTTCCAATTCCTCCGGTGGACATTTTACCCATGTTTTAATTCGAGGCTTATACCACTTGTAATACTCTGAATCAGTAGCCTCTGCGTCAAGTCCTTGACGCATTAGCTTATATTGTTCATTTCCAGCGTCTGACTCTAGGTTAAAGTTAGCATTCCATTTACTTAATTGATTAAACAACTCAGGACTCAGCTTGTGAAGAATGAGCAATTTTGCCATAATCCCCATATCAAGCTCATCACCATAATATAGTTTTGATAGCTGTCGCTTCGTTATAAATGTATTTAAAAATCTTTTTGTCTGACGCGGATTTCCCTTTAATGTATAAGCTGCAATCTGTCTTATTTGCATAATTACATCAACTATTTCTTTATACTCTTGACGCTTATCAAAACATATACAATCGTTAATACTTCCTGTTATCTCCTCTAATTGCACAAGGCTAATCGGAGTTGTCTCAATCATTAACTTACCTTGCTCAATCTTAGTAATCATATCCTGAAATTTATCCACATACATATATTTCTGCATCACCATCAAAAGCATATAGTTTTGAATGTCTTTCACTGACAATTCAGGAATCTGAATAGGCAACTGGATAATTTTTTCAATATACTCCTTATCAAGTTCAACATTAAATCCATCAAGATTCGGATATTTTTTCTTAATCGCATATTGAATAACGTTTTCATCTGCCGCAATAATAAATGTTGTCTTTTTTACGGACAGAAATAATTTAATAACTTCCAAAGTTTCAATTATTCGTTCCGGTTGGCATCTATCCAAATCATCAATTAGTACCACAACACGCTTGATTTTTTCGTCCTTCAATGACTCCTCAAATTCTTTTCTAAACTTTCTTACATTATTAACAACACTATCTTCTGCTGAATTTTCATCTTTTAAATACTCTTCCTTTAATCCTTGAATCGAATCAGAAACATTCTTAATCGTACTACCAATTTCTGCAATTCCATTTGGAAGGTTAACAATTAACGGTAATGGATTGCCTGCTATTAGACTTGCAATCACAGGAGCCGCCGTTGAAATTGCCTTGGTTCCAACTTTAAGAAAATCTATCTTCTTTATCAAATTCTTGAAGTTCTTCTTTAGCTCAGCTGGTACACTTTCGCTCTCTTCAAGTTCTCTAAGCAATGCCTCCATAATAGCTGCTTTTGCGTCTTCATAACTCTCAAACATCCACGCATTTATAGAAACGCAGATTACACCGTCTGTACCTACATATTTTTGGTTAATCAAATTAAGTAATGTTGATTTTCCCGCTCCCCACAAACCGAACACACCAACCGTCAATGGATTATCGTCTGTTTCAACCGCTACTTGTGCCACAATATCTGCATATGGTTTATAAAAAAGCATATCTATTTGTGATGCGTTATCAGTCCACATATCAAACTCTCCCTTCTTGCATATCACATTAGTAAAACTCATCAAACATCTAAAGAGCATCTTAATATTTCAATGATAAATGTCATCGACTGTTTCGACAGCTATCTCACGTTTGAAAATATTGTAATTCCGCCCATCCTCACTTTTTAAGCATACAACTTTTGATCTTATCAATCAATGTCACATCCGCCGGAAGCCACTGCACGGCATCCAGTTCCTCACGGATCTCTCTGACAACTGCCTGCTGCGGGGTCTCGCCTGCTTCAATCTTCCCGCCGGGGAATTCCCAGCCACCTTTAAATTCTCCGTAGCCTCTTGCGGTGGAAAATATTTTCGTTTTGTGTTCTATGGAATCGCAGATTACGGCTGCGACTACGCGAATGGTTTTCATACTGCCTCCTTTGAAATTATTTCACCCGCCAATCCTTATATTACTATTCCATTGCAATGGTCAATCTCATGTTGAATAATCTGTGCTGTCCAACCTGAATACTTTCCATGCTGTTTCTCAAAGTTCTGATCAAGATAGTCCACTTCTATTTCCTGATATCTCGTACATGGTCTTACACCTTCCAGCGAAAGACATCCTTCCTCAGTCTGATATGCTCCGGATTTCTTTGTTATCACCGGATTTATCATTGCAAACTGAAATGGTCCGGCTGCTACTACAATGATATTCTTTTTTACTCCAATCATATTGGCAGCCATACCAACACAGTGTTCTAAATTTGCCTTAAGTGTATCAAGCAAATCAGTCACAATCTGTTTATCTGCCTCTGTTGCATCCACTGACTTCTGTGCCAGAAACAGCGGATCATGCATTATCTTCTTTACCATTAATTCCATCCCTTCCATACAGCAGGCTGATATCCAAGTGTAGATTGCTTTCCATTTCTTACTACGGGTGTTTTAATTACCTGCGGATTCTCAAGTATCTTTTCCAGTTTATCTTCATCTGCAATATACTTAATAAGAGCAAGTATATCCTTGTTTTTTCCATCCCAGTTAATCATATTTTCAAGACCGCCATTAGCCTGTGCAACAGAAGTAAACTCTCCCTTGCTCATGCCTTTTTCTTTCATATCAATGAACTGATACTTTATACCGCGCTCCTTGAAGAAACGTTCTGCTTTCTTTGTATCATTGCATTTCTTAGTTCCAAAAATCTGTATATTCATCTGCTTCACCTACTGCAAATCATAAAGTTTCATTTTCTCTGTATTTCTATATTCATGTTTCTCGTAGTACCTAATCAGCTTTCCTTCATCTCGAAGACCAACCATATATACATCCTTATTTTGTTTTTCTGTTTCTTGTATAATAAAAATACCAATTATTGTAGAGGGCAGTCCTCAAAGTTGCAGAGGGAATTTCCCTATTATTGCAGAGCCCTGTTTGGTATTTTCCTAAGTCCACAGTTCCTGTGGATTTAGGAAAATATCAAACATCCATTGCAAACAGCTCTATTACGAGCAAGGGAAACCTATCCCTAAAATCATTACCCTAAATTTTTTACTTAAATTTCACCGCCCGACGTATTATATCAAACTGAATTGTAATATTAGGTCTATTCATCATCTGATATTGTCGTATCATTTCATCTGTTTGTATTTTTGCTGCCTTGGCAGATTTTCCATTAAAATAGCAAATCACAATCGTTGCTATAACATATATTGCTGTAATTACAACCATTATCCAGTCTGACATAAAATGTTGTTCCCCCTCTCAAATATTTCATATTATAAAAATTTTCTCCACCAGCCACAAATCAATCTCAAATTCGCGGGAATACACTTCATCAGCTCATCTTCTATGACGGAAATAATTTTCTTGCCCTCTTCCGGATTATTCGACACGAAGGCAGGCTTGTACGCCAGATTGGCAGCGGCTGTACCGTCAATATATGCAGTTGTCAGTCCTTCTTGAAGTTGTGTAAGAGTGGTGTTTGACATGGTATTCTCCGTATTTAACATTTTTCTCTATATTTCTTCTGTATTGCATGATTTCCGGATCCATTAACCGTGTAATCTTGTCCGTATCTCCTCCGGTGCTCATTTTTGAAATCAGTGCAAGTCAATAATCTGAACATCTAACTTGTCTTCTTTGTATTTTTAACGCTCCAATCAAATACCCATCAAATAAACCAGTGTCTCAAAAAGCGCGTAAAATAAGGGTTTTAGTTAATATAGCATCTTCAAAATGAACATTCTATCAAATACCCATCAAATAAAATTTATGCCCAGTATGGTATATATCTTCTATTTTTCAGTGCTGCATTTTCATCAGACAACTTAATAAAATCCGCATCCAGTGTAGCTTTAATAATTCTTGATACAATAGCCATATTCTTTGCGTCAATCCCAAAACGTTCCCTTAATACTGAATTTGCGACCTCTATTTCATTCACATAACAATAGCATGTATACAAATACTCTTAGCAAGTCCAACAAGTCCTCTTTCTAGAATCATTATTTTCTCCCATTCATTTGTCATTTATTATGCTTCCGAAACCCACGTACCGCCTGCCTGAATATTCTGGCTTAGATGTCATTGCTGTCAGGTGATCAGAAAACCGATTGGCAAGTGTATAAAATATAAGAAATCTCTCCAATGCAAAGCTGGCTAACGCCCTGCGAAATAGCTCCAGGCTTGATATTGGTTCTATTTCTCATTAAGAGTGATCAAGTCAATAAAAGGGATTTTCCATATCCGGGATTTTGATTTCTTGATGCAAGAATATTCACCTGCCGAAGAGTATTCATCCTACCACGTTGTTGATACTGATGGGAAGAATTCACTTCATTTTTACAACAAATTTTATTTAACCGCCATTTTATATTGTAAAATTTAACCCTTTTCTATTTGTTTTTTTAAGATTTCAAATTGCTTATCAGAAATAGTTGTAGGGTTAGAAATAACTACTTTAATTATTATCTTTGTATTATAAAATCTCTCCTTCTTTGGCACACGATTTAAATATGCTTCTAATGCCTGCATTTCCATTACTAAAAAGTCATTCTTTTTATTAAACCATCTACATAGAAAATTGCAATTTGGAGATTCACATCTTGCCCCTTCTTCGTTTAATTCTATTAAAAACCCTTTCTTACTAATAGATTCATCCAAAACTTTTCCATGTGGACAACTATTTGTTTCATGCTTAGACAGTTGTGATAATTTTACCCAAATAGTCAATGTAATTTGTTCTGTAATACTTCCTGGCATTAGCATCTCATCATTTTCACATATATATGTTGAAACAAGTTCATATCCTTCCGTTAACAAATGTGAAACCCAATGAAATGCCGACAATTCAGATATATTATCCATGTTATGATTCAGTATAGGTTGAGATACTCTTCTTTCACTCATGTCTAACAGATCAGCAAACCTAAGTAATATTTTATCAAATTTATAGCTAATAAGTTTTTCTTTTGCATCTCCCTTTGTATAAAAGACATCTCTTCCGTCCCGCATATGGCTTTCTGCAATTTCTGCAACCGCTTCTCGAACACTTGGTTCTAAAAAACATAAATCATTCTGCTTTCTAATTTCTGCAGCGCTTTCTGTACCATGTGAAGATCTTATCTTTTTCTCAAAGAAATCATCCACCTGCTTATATGTATCATATATTAAATATTTTATATCTGAAGAATTTTTACAATCCGCAAACCCAATTTCTGCATTTGTTGTAATTGCATCTGATTCTCCTTCGTCTAAAACAAAATCATTTTTGGAAGCAATTTTAACCATTGATATATCATGAAGATAACATGCCAGGAAAAGCAAATAATAATCATAATATGTTATCTTAATGTAGCTAATAGTTTTTACAATCTTAATTATATTTTTTACCAAATCCACCGCATGTTCTTGGTTATGTAATGTATAAAAATATAAATGTTTTGCACCATTTTTCCATATATCGCAAGTGTACTTATGTGTAAGAATTAATTTATCTATATTTGTAGGTTCACTAACATATTTTTTATATGCTCCTAATACTTCAAATAGTGAATAATCAATGTTTTGCGCATTTTCTCCTTCCATCAATTGCAAATTCCAATTTAGAAAATATGAAATATTGCATTTTTCATTTCTTAAATAAATTAAAGTCCTCAGTTCCCCATATGTAATACCTTTCTTATCGTATGAATTCAATACTACAGTATCTGAAATATCTACCTTAAATATTTTGGAATATAATGCATTCAAAAACATTCTTTGTAAACGAGACGAATTACTTAATACCAATTTAGTACATTTAATAAACTTGGAAGAACAAATTTCATAACTACTCAATACATCTTCTTTGATTCCACAAAGTCTCAATCCACAAAACTCTTTTTTTAATGCCTCCTTATTATAATTTACAAAACGTTGCATTTTTTTATTCAAGGATCTTTTTAATGTTGAATAGTGATCTCTTTCTTCATATGAATCCCTTTTATCTAAATAATCTTCATATTCTCTCTGTATATATGAGCATTCAAGCATTTCCCTATTATATGCAATTTTTATTATTCTTTTTATATAATCCCGTATCAATTTATGTTCTCTATCGCTTGTGGAATTAGAGATCAACATAGCAATCGCTACTTGCCATATATCATTTTTATACTCTTCAAAAAAGAAAGATTGCGTTACTTCCCTCTTTAATAACTCATAGCTGGTCTCCTTATTTGCTTCATAATTTTCAGTATTTTCAAATGGAACTAGGGTTTCAAATAAAAATTTATCAATGTTCTTCTCTTGTCTAAGTTGTAATTTTATTTCTCGATACTTAAAGAATTTATAATATCTCATTAATTTTTCTTGATAAGCTTCTCGTTCATCCTTTCCCTCATCAAGTTTATCTAACTCTTTCTGTATGGATAGCAAGAGTGCTCTTGTTCTATTAAGCACAGTAATTTCCTCTTCCTCAGAATACAGTGACATTATATCCGCGCCAATCTTCGAGGCTTCTCTACTTATTGTTCGCAAGTAGATTTCTCCATCTGTTAATCCTTTAATTTCTGTGCTTGCTACTTTTTTATCTGTATGAACCATAATTCCATATTTGGACTCGTTTTTCTCTTGTAAATATTGAAAAAAACAATTATATTCCGTATCTGATAAAAACGTACATTTTCCCTTGTTCTTTAGTTTATAATCATTTTCTAGATCAGTTATTTTTTTATTTATTACTTTAATTATCTCATCTAAATCTTCTTCATTTGCGCTTTTATTTGTATATATATATGAATCGTCTACATAATATACAGACTTTCCAGGCAACGCCTCCTCAAAAATAGACGCAATTTTTATCATGCACATATTTCCAAAGAAATATGATTGTGGCAATCCCTGTGCAATACCTTTAGTATAACATTCTTCTATTTCAGAGATACCATAATACTTCTGCTTAGCTAATGCCGATGTAATATTTGTAACTTTGCAAATCAATAATTTATATATAATTTTTTTGAGGAGTTTTACATCCTCTCCTTTAAATGTAATCGGCATATTTTCGGTCAAAATTCCATATATAATTTGTGGGTCAACCGACGGGAAAAAATTTTTTAGATCTAGCTTTACCTCATATTTATATTCGTGTGATTCGTAGAACGTCTTTAAATACTCATTTGCTTTTTGCGTATATTTCTTATATTGCATATTCCATCTTTCAAATAATTCTTCTGGTTTCTTTGACACTCTATTCCCATAAAAATTTTGAGGAATAAGTCTGCTATAGTTTGATAAATATATCCTCCCGTCTTCATCATTCGGTATTTCATATATTAATGGTTGCAAAAGACTAACCATTGTAATTAATTGTTCAAGTGTTGCTGTATGTATAGGTCTATATACAGCTTCTAAATCTCGATAATCTTTAGGTTTAAAATAGACCTGAACGTCAAACAATTTTTCTGTATCTAAAATCTCAACAATATTTTCACGAATTTTTTCTATTAACTGAAGTATCAATGATTCATTGAATGGATCAGATAATCTCATCAAAAGCTTTTTATCTCTTCTATTTAACAACTGAGGATCAAACACATAAGATTTAACTGCATAAATTGCCAAATATATGTTTTCGTCACTTATTACAAAATCACGTAAATTCATTTATTTTCCTTTCATAATCCATTCACCTGCAAAAAGTGAATGACTTCATTTACTATCTCATTTATATTTTTATGGTCAAATTTCTTACAAAAAATAAAGCAATCATTCTTATGATCTATTTTCAATTTGACTTCAAATTTATCGCTATTAATTTTTTGAGTATCATATCTCTTATAAACAATTTTATTTTTTTCAAAATTCTCTATCTTGTCAAAGTAAACGTAATAGGAATTATCAATAGTCAACTCAAAAGGTATTTTTATGCCATTTACAAGCATTAAAAATATTTGATTATATATATCATTTTTATATTTCAATTCCTCACAACTTTTTATAAACTCATCTGTGTATTGTTTTAAATAAGTTCCATTATATTTGTAATCTGGATTTGTGTATGACAAATACTTCGAAAAAAGGGTCATATACTGCGCAAATTCTTCTTTATTTATATCTATGTTAATTAAACTTTTCATGTATGAATCTACCAGAATATCATCATTCATTTTTCCGTTCCTCCTTATAGTACCTCTCCAAATCTTCCTTCATCTGCCCCTTCACTCTCGCCCAATCCTCTCCGCTCATCTTCGCCAGCAGCGCATGATTCAGTGAGATCACTCCCAGGTCCTTCGAGTAGTACATAAATCTCTTTCTCTCAAACTTTTCAAAGGGATTGGTCAGCATGCTGCTTTTGATCATTTTCCGGTCTGTCAGAGTCTCGGCATTATAAGGGCAGCTGGGGCGATCCACCGGCAGTCCTTTATCTATCCTATCCTGATAAAATGCTATGTAATCTGTCAGCACATCCTCGATCTTCGCATCGCCTATCGTGTCCATATGATTGATAAAGGACAGCAGGAACGGCATTTTATAGGACAGTGAATAATCTCTTTCCTCCAGGAATGCAAAAAAGTCATCCCGAACGGTTTCATCGTTATGCTCCTGAATGTTCAGTTCTTTTCTGTATTTCTCTACATCCTCCGGGCTGAACAGGCTGATCTTCTTGCTGCCGAAGGGGAATTCCACCGTTGGTGTAATCTTCCCCTTACGGATCCAGCTGGTGATCGTTCCGGTATTGACGAAGTACTCTCTCGCCAGCTGTTCCTGACTGTAGTAATCCCCATACTTTTCTTCAAAGGTATGGATGTCCACTTCCACGATCCGTTCCACGCGCTCGGTGATGCCATCGATCTCGATCATTTGTCCCGGCAGATAATCCTGTCTGGTGATATCGCCGAACGGAACATACAATGAGTTTCCGAAGATAGCATGCATACTGCAGGCTCTTACCATGGCTCCGTATTCATCTACCACATCAATAACGAACACATTTTTCTTGATGGATGTCCGGCGCAATCCTCTGCCGATCTGTTGAAGATACAGCACTTTCGACAGCGTCGGGCGCGCCATAACGAGGATTCCGAGTTCCGGATAGTCCCAGCCTTCCGAGATCATATCGCAGGCACAGAGGAAACGTATCTTATGCACCTTGAATTCCTGCATAACCTTCTCCGGATGTTTTGTATCTCCACTGTAATCCTGCGCTGAGATACCGGCTGCGTTCAGCAGGCGTGCCATCTCTTTGGTATGCGCCTTGTTGATACAGAAGATAATTCCCTGACGTTTTCCGGCATCTCCCTCCGTGAAATAGTCCTTCAGCACATTTACGATTAATTCATTTCGGGAAGTGACACGTACACTCTTCTCCAGATCCGCATTCACATAATCTTTTCCGTTAAAACGGACATGGCTCAGATCAATATTTGTCTCGATCCGGTAGACATTCGCCCTCGCCACAACTCCTTTCTCCATTGCATCCTTCAGAGAAAGCTCTGTTGTATAATTTCCGAAGATTTCTTCCAGTCTCTTTTTATCCGGACGCTGATCCGTCGCTGTCAGTCCTACGAGGAATTCCGGCGCATAGTATTGGATCACCCGCTTTAACATCGGAGCTACCGCGTGGTGCGCCTCATCCACTACAATATAGGAATAATAATCCCTTGTTTTTTCATGGTAATGTCTTACCGCATAGCTATAAGTCTTAATATCGATCCGGTCCTGCAACGGCTGCAGGTCTTTGTCGATTCTCTCTTTCCAGTCCGCAATGATATTCGTATTCGGTGCCAGGATCAATGCCCGGAACTGCTCTTTTCCAGCTGCAAATTTCTGAATATCTTCTTCTACGATCCGGGATTTTCCCGCTGCGGTAGGTAATACAATGAGGAATGCACGAATTCCTTTTTCCCGCCGTTCCTGTATCTGTGCAAGGCTGATCTCCTGGTGCTCATACAGTTCCGTCTTACGTTCCAACAGCAATCCCGCTTCCCGGAATCCGTCGGTATCTTTTCCCAGGTAAGACCGGATATCATCCTCGATACGATCCTTGAATCGGCAATCTTCCGTGGAAAAACGGTATAGCTTTAATCCCCACAATGCGCAGGTATTCTGCTTGCGCAATTGTTTGCGATAACCCTCTATTCCGATCAGCTGCGGGTGGTGGTAATGAATTCCGTTTTCCTCGATGGCTACTCTGCTGTCTGCAGTATCGATCAGATAGTCAAGAAAATAATTGTTGCCGTCCTCATCGGATATCCGGAATTCTTTTTGCAGGTATTTCAATGCCCGCATACCGTAGACATCCGTGAAATTCTGTTCAAACAGCAGCTCCAGCGGTGAAGAGTCCGCATGCTCTCCTCTTTCTGAGATCTTTTTGGTAAAGTGCAACACTTCCTGTCGGCTTCTCTGCAGGCATTTTTCTATCGTTTCCGGATCAAATCCCAGGAATCGGAACACTCTCCGGTATATTTTCATATAGTGGTTTTGTTTATCTGTGATCAGTGTATAAGGAAAAATCTGCTCGCCATCGCGGCAGGAGCAGATTTCATCATCGATAATGACCATGTCCACTCCATCATCATAAAAGCGACTCACACCGCCATTCGGATAAGTCACTGTCTCCCGGAGGACATAGTTCGGATATGCAATTAAGAATTGATCTTTTTCAGGAATAGATTCAGCCATCTTTCTTCCCTGTCCGGTCGTACATCTTCTGTCAGAAAGTTCCGCAGCTGCTGTAAACTCGTATGTTTTTTCAGCAGCTGCTCCAGTTTCTCTTCTGTAAAATCCAGAAAATATCTGCCGTTCCTTTCCCCCTCAAATACGCCATGCTTAAATGACATGTACAAAATGCCCTGCGGCTTCAGTGCCTTCTCGATGCGATATAACACTTCATCCAGTTCCCCATAGGATAAATGTAGCAGCGATGAGCACGCCCAGATACCGTCATACACTTCCGATGCATCCAGCTCTTGGAACAACTGGCATTTCACCGGAATCCCCGTGTACTCTGATGCCAACGCGCACAGTTCCGCGGAGCCGTCTATCGCGTCTACCCGATAGCCATGCTCCAGGAAATATTTCGTATCCCTTCCGGAGCCGCAACCCAGGTCCAGGATCTTCGCCCCAGCAGGAAGCCCTTCTATAAATTCATCCTGCATTACATGAAAATCTACATTACGCGTGTTCTCCACAAAATCGGCGGCATTTTGATCATAATATTGAATTGTCTGATTCTTTTTACTTTTTTCGCTCATTTAAAGGTATCATAGCATATTTTTAGGAATACTGCAATCTATGTAAAATTGCTCCCTCTATTATATGCATGACAATATACGACAGAATCTTACAAACTTTTTTACAGAGGTAGCCACCGAGTGGTCATCAAGTTTTCTACCAGTACTCCTCTCCCCAGTACCTCGCCAGCACGCTCTCCATATTTGCTCTGCCCACGGGGTTCGCGGTATGGATCTCCACGGGGTAAAAGGTCTCCCGCTCCACCAGCCAGTCCAGCAGTTTGATGGCATCGCCGCCCTGATTTGCAAA
>ENA-USUK01001075-USUK01001075.1-human-gut-metagenome-genome-assembly--contig:-NODE-1075-length-21338-cov-6.944311_pt1 | contig 21338 bp, 11 predicted proteins | sample MGYA00250062_ERZ773400 | MGnify/ENA primary metagenome ERZ773400 (study PRJEB29103, sample SAMN06111961) | human gut metagenome | biome: human gut; feature: ankylosing spondylitis patient; material... | reverse complement strand
ATAATGAAAATCTATGAATAATAAAAGTACAATTGTTTGTATATTACTGTTATTTTTTTTATGTAATGTCCTGTATGTTAGGGCAAATACAGGGCTCTTTTTCCAGGCTCACAGAGTGATTCCGGAAAAGCGGACGGAGCTAAATTTAACTCCGAATACTCCACTTTCTTTTCATGATGGTTTTTCATTGGGTTTTGATGTTCATTTGCGCAATGAAGAGCATAATTATGGGTATATTGTTCGTGTTATTTTAAATGATACATTAAATATTGACTTGTTGTCCAATAAAGGATGGAGCCACAGCCAATTATTTTTGATGAAAGGAAATCAAAGTCTGGTAGATATATCACACTTAGATTCGATTCCTGAATTCAATAGTTCGGATTGGTTTCAAGTAGAACTTAAGTTAAACTATAAAAAGCAATTAATTGTCTGTATTCTAAATGAAAAAGAATGGAGTATTCCCGTGAAGTTGCCGCAATTGAATAATGTTCGTATAGTTTTTGGGTTACATACCGGACAATCTTTTCCAAGTACAGATGTGGCTCCGATGAGTTTGCGTAATGTAATGATTTTAGATCTGAAAGGAGAACTCTTGAAAAAATGGACTCTATTACAACATGGAGATAATGAAGTTTATGATGAGGTTAAATCTTCCCGGGCTACAGTACGAAATGGTATTTGGGAAATAGATCATCATATTCGGTGGAGAAAAAAAGCTTCGTTTATTATACCGGGGACTTCTCTTCAATTTGCTCCATATCAACGTCCGACAGACGGAGGCTTGTTTATAGCCTTAAAGGATACTATTTATCAATATTCCATAGAACGGGAACGATTGGATACTGTTATTGTAAATACTGGGCATCCTTACTTTACAGCTGCTTCCAGTTTAGTATATGATTCAGTTCATGATGAACTGATTTCCTATAGTGCAGAGCAAGAACGACTGAATCGTTATAGTTTTGAAAAAAATGAATGGGAAAGAGCTATTCCTGATATACTTCTTTCGTATCTGCATCATAGTAGCTGCTATATTCCTGATTTGGAAAAAGTTATACTTTTTGGTGGCTATGGATTTTATCGTTATAGTTCGGTCTTGTTCATGCATTCCATTGATTCAATATCTTGGCAGCAAAAGGATCTTGCTCATTTGATTGAACCTCGTTATTTAGCGGCAATGGGATATTTGGGAAATAATAAGGTTTTATTGTTAGGAGGGTATGGTAGCAAATCTGGTAAACAAGAAGGGAACCCAGAGAATTATTATGATCTTCATTGCATAGATGTTGAGAAGATGAGCAGTCAAAAATTGTGGACTTTTTCTAATGCAAAGGTGGAAGCATTTGGAAATGCAATGGTAGTAGATCTTGATAAAGAGCATATTTATGCACTTTCTTTTGCTAATGATCGAGCATTTTCTCAAATCAGATTGAACTGTTTTGGAATTGAAAAACCAGATCGAACATATATGGCAGATTCTATACCATATCAGTTTCATGATACTAGTTCTTATTGTACTTTATTTTATAATCAAGGTACCACTGAATTAGTTACTGTTTTAGCATATCAGGATGGCATCGGAAAAACTTGTGTCGAGGTATATACATTAGGGTATCCTGTTTTGCACTTATCAGACGTACTTCAATCTGTTCCTGAAAAGCATTCAACAGGTTGGATATGGTTGATTTTGATTATTGGAATTGGGGGAACATTGGCAGTGTTAGTTATATTATGGAAGAGAAAGCAGAAAAATGTTGTAAGAAGAGATGAAAACTCATTTTATACTGTAGAAGTGAAGGAAAAAGAATTAATTCAGCCCTCTTTTATTCGTTTATTGGGAGGTTTTCAGATAAATGATTCGGAAGGGCATGATATAACTTCTCGATTTACTCTTATATTACGTAGTTTGTTTGTATATATGTTGTTATATTCCTATAAAAATGCTAATGGCATAACCTCGGAACAACTAAATGAAATATTTTGGTCGGATATGGACAAGAGTAATGCTACTAATAACAGAAATGTGAATATAAGTAAGCTCCGATTGTTATTAAAGGAAATTGGCGGAATCAATATTGCCTATAAGAACAGTTATTGGTATATGACAATAGATTCATCAGTGAATTGTGATTATATTGAGATTTGCGACTTACTGAGAATGGTAAAGGAAGGCAGTGAAATAAATGTAGGACTATTAAATAAAATTGCCGAATTAGGGAGTAGAGGAGAGTTATTACCTGATATTACAGAAGAATGGGCAGATAAATTTAAGTCTGAATATCTGATTTTATTATCAGATGTGTTATTGGATGCTTATGAGTTTGTAAAAAAGAGCAAAGACTTGATGCTTTTACTGAAGTTATCAGAAACAATGTTAAGTTGTGATTCGACAGACGAAACTGCTATACAAAATAAGTGTTACGCTCTTTATCATTTAGGTAAAAAAGGTCTGGCAAAACAATGTTATGAAAATTTCTGTGCAGAATATATTCGAGTGCTTGGGGTAAGACCAGATTTTAATTATACTGACATAATAGGCAATTAACAGAAATAAATTATAGTTAGAAAGAAAGGTAGGATCTTTGTGTATAGGAAGTATCTTCTTTTCTTTTTAAAAATAAATATTATGAATTAAAAAGTTGTTTTTCAAATGTTTATATAACCTATTATAGCTTTTTATTTAGTCGATTAAGTCGTGATTAATACCTGATTAAGACGCTGATATTACTTTTGCTTATCAATTTTATAAATTATAATAGAATGAAAAGCATACGAAAGACAGCGTTGATTATTGGAGTATTCTCTTTCTTTGTTTTGGGATCCATTTCTTACGCAAAGGAGAAGACGGAACCGGTAGATTATGTAAATCCTTATATGGGAAATATCAGTCATTTATTGTTTCCCACTTATCCGACAGTTCACTTGCCTAATGGAATGTTGCGTGTATATCCTGAACGGAAAGATTTCACTTCCGATTTGTGTCATGGACTTCCAATTGCAGTGACAAGTCATCGTGGAGCTTCGGCATTCAACTTGAGTCCTGTTTGCGGACTGAATGAAGGAATTTCTTCCGTGCAGGACTATTCTTACGACAGAGAGAAAATATCTCCCTATCATTATCAGGTTTACCTCGATGAAAATAATATTTTGGTTGATTTTGCTCCTTCTTATCAGTCCGGTATTTATACTTTTACTTATGAAGGAGCAGCCAATAGCCAGATTATACTGAACACACGGAACGGTTATTTATTCGTAGATAATGAAGGAATAGGTGGTTGTCAGTATTTGGATGATAAAACAACAATCTATCTTTTTATGGAGTCAGACTGTGAAGTGATTTCCAAAGGTGGTTTGCAAAATGGAATAATGAATTCTGCTTGCCAACGGGTAGACGGAGAAAATGCAGCTATGGTCTTTGATTACGGTTCTTGTAAAAAGATCACTCTTCGATACGGAATTTCATTTATCAGTATAGAACAAGCAAAGAAAAATCTGCGCCGTGAAATCCACACGTACGATATAGATAAGGTGGCAGAAACCGGACGGAAGATATGGAACGAAACTTTGGGAAAAATAGAAATAAAAGGTGGGACAGATGATCAAAAAGTAATATTCTACACTTCGCTGTATCGAACTTACGAACGAATGATTAACATATCCGAAGACGGATCTTATTACAGCGCTTTTGACAATCAAATACATATGGATGGTGGAATTCCTTTTTATACAGATGACTGGATTTGGGATACATATCGTGCTGTACATCCTTTACGGATTCTGATCGAACCGGAAAAAGAACGTGCGATGGTCAGTTCTTTTATCCGTATGGCACAGCAATCGCCCAACGGATGGATGCCCACCTTCCCCGAAATAACGGGTGACAGCCATCGTATGAATGGAAATCATGCAGTAGCTACTATATGGGATGCTTACTGCAAGGGAATCACAGACATTGATTTAGAACAAGCATACAAAGCATGTAAGGGTGCTATTACAGAGAAAACCCTGTTACCTTGGCAGAAAGGGCCGTTAACAGAGCTCGATTCTTTCTATCAGCAATACGGATATTTTCCTGCACTCCACCCGGGTGAAGAAGAAACATGTTTAGGTGTACATGGCTTCGAACGTCGCCAAGCTATCTCTGTCATGCTTGGTAATTGTTACGATAATTGGTGTCTGGCACAAATAGCACATACATTCGGATACAATGGCGAATACGAACAATTTATGAAAATTGCCTATTCCTACCGCAATGTATATAATGCCGAAACTGGATTTTTCCACCCTCGCGACAACAAAGGAGACTTTATTTACCCTTTTGACTACCGTTTTTCCGGTGGTATGGGAGCACGTGACTATTATGGAGAAAATAATGGCTGGATCTATCGTTGGGATGTACAGCACAACCCGGCAGATTTGATCGCGCTGATGGGTGGACGCGAGAAATTTATAGATAACCTGAATCAGACTTTTAGAGAACCAATAGGCGAAGCTAAATTTTCTTTCTATTCTCATCTCCCGGATCATACGGGAAACGTAGGGCAATTCTCAATGGCAAACGAACCTTGCCTGCATATTCCCTATCTTTATAATTATGCTGGTCAACCTTGGATGACTCAAAAAAGAATCCGTTCTTTAATGAAGCAATGGTTCCGTAACGACTTGATGGGAGTACCAGGTGATGAAGATGGTGGTGGAATGAGTGCATTTGTCGTATTTTCAGCAATGGGTTTTTATCCAGTCACTCCAGGCTCTCCAACCTATAATATAGGTTCTCCATTATTTAATCATGTAAGGATAGCATTAGGTAATGGGAAAACCTTTGAAATCATAGCTGAAAACTGTTCGGACGAGAACAAATACATTCAGTCTGCAATGCTTAACGGTAAACCATGGAATAAACCGTGGTTCGAACATAAAGATATAATGAAAGGTGGAAAGTTAGAATTAGTAATGGGTAACAAGGCAAACAGGTTATGGGGAGCTGCATTGGAGGCAGCCCCACCTTCTGCCGAACCTCTGGCTTCCACTTCTCACTGATTTAAAAAAACAGATATGTTTAACTTTAATAGAATGAATAATGAAGAAAATCACATTGTGGGCTTTAAGTGCCATGACTATGTTGGCCGGATGCTCAGCTAGCGAAGTATCTTCTCTAGTAGAGGAAGCGCAGGCGTCAGATCTTATTTCAGGAGCTGTTTATAAAATATCTCCTTATTCCGATGAAACTAGAAGTATGTTCGTTCGGAACGCTTCTTTTGATGAGGGAACAGAAATTGTGGCTTGGACTGATACGAAAGTGAATGCCCAACGTTGGCGTCTAACCAAAGATCCTACTGGAGTGTATTTTTATTTGACGAACGTATACACGGGTAAGTCTGTACACATACAATCACCTGTTTCCTTGGGTGCGCGCTTGCGCCAATATGGGAAAGAAAATGATTATACTTATAAATGGACAATAACCAAAGCGGAGCAAGTCGGACTGGATTGCTATTACATAAGTCCTTCTTCCCTTGCTAGTGGTGAAAGGCTCTATTTGGAAATAGGAGGCGGTGAGGATGGTACAAATATACAGTCCTATATCAAAAGAACCGGTGACCAAGCTGATAAGCAGATATGGAAATTGGAAAGAGTGCAGGAAGCGCCCAATAAATTTACTTCGGTGATGCGTGACGAAATAGTTCGTTCCTGGAAAGCACAATACTATAAAAAGTCGCAAAATAATGCGGGCTATACCTTGAGTGATGCTGAACGGTTGAACAACGCCAGCCACCAATGGCAGGACGCCGAAATGTTTGAAATTGTGTTGGATGCCTATGAAACTACTCAAGATCCTTCATATAAAGAAATGTTTCACCAACTGTACATCAATTTTGTAGACGAGAACCAGAAGAACTGGTTATATAATCCCTTCAATGATGATATTACTTGGATGGTAATTGCTTGTGTACGGGCCTATCTGCTGTTTGGAACGCAAGAATATCTTGATGTAGCCAAGGAAAATTTCGATCAAATGTATGCAAGAGCCTTAATGCTGCCCGAAGGTGTACTGCGTTGGTGTGAAAAAGAAGCCGAACGTGATAAAACCAATTCTTGCATTAATTGTCCGGCAATGGTTGCATCTTGTTATCTCGCACAGGCTACGGGAGATGAAAACTATTATGAAAAGGCGAAAAACTTGTATGAAAAACAGTCAATCTATCTTTATGAATCTTCTACTGGTATGGTGTACGACTGCGTAACACTCACTAGTCTTTCTCCTTGGAAATGGGCTTCAACCTACAATCAGGGAACTTTTCTAGGTGCTTCCCTCATGCTGTATCAACACTATAAAGATGCATTGTACAAAACTAATGCACAGATGACAGCCCGTTATACTATAGAACATTTCAGCGATGATAATGGAATATTGAATGCACCGGACGAACGTTCGGACAATGACCGTCGTGGATTTAAAGGAATATTGATGAGATATCTGCGTTCGTACATTAACATAATGGACGATACTCAATATCTTCCGTGGATGGAAGCAAGTGCTCTGCAAGCCTATAATAACCGAAATTCAAAAGGTATCATATGGACAGTGTGGGAAGAAAAGTCTGCCGAAAACTTTGTGTATAAAGCAAGCGATAAGGATGTGCGCTACAGTAATGATCCTTGGGGAACTTCTACAGCGGTATCCATTGCGGTCAATCTTCCGCTTATTCAGAAATAGAGAGTGTAGAACTATTGTAATTAAAGAAAATATGAAAAATACAAGATTAGCGTTTGCATTCATACTTATTCACCTGTGTATCATGACATTTGCACAATCTTCCAAAAAGATAACAGGTCGTGTAGTCGATGAAAAAGGAGAGCTTTTGGTAGGAGTTAATATTATGGAAGTGGGGACACAGAACGGTACATTGACTGGAATCGAAGGAACCTACTCATTAACAGTAAAGAATAGTCGCTCGACACTGAAATTTTCTTATATTGGTTTTGATAGCCAGGAGGTAATTGTTGGTTCTAACACAGTAATAGACGTAACACTGAAAGAATCAAAATCGGAACTTGAAGAAGTGGTAGTAGTGGGTTACGGTAGCCAGCGTCGTATCAGTACTATTGGTTCGCAATCCAATCTGAAACTAGGTGATATTAAGCAGCCTACTGCTAGCTTGAGCACTTCATTGGCAGGACGTCTTGCCGGAGTAGTAGCCGTACAACGTTCAGGTGAACCAGGTAAAGATAATGCCGATATTTGGATACGTGGTATTTCTACGATGGGAAGTTCTTCTCCCTTAGTCTTGGTTGATGGGGTAGAACGTTCTTTTAATAACATAGACCCGGAAGATATTGAATCTTTCACCATTCTGAAAGATGCTTCAGCCACTGCTGTTTACGGAGTACGGGGAGCTAACGGAGTAATCCTAATCAAGACAAAACCTGGTATTGCTGGAAAACCTTCTGTCAGCGTAGACTATTATGAAAGTGTCACACGGCTTACTAAAATTCCAAAATTGGCTGATGGAGCCTCTTACATGGAAGCCGTGAACGAAGCTCGCAGAAATCGTGGATCCGAGCCCATTTACTCTGAAGCTGAGGTTATAAATACTCGTTTGGGAACTGATCCTGTGCTTTATCCTAATGTAGATTGGATGAACGAAGTCTTTGATGATTTTGGACACAACCGCCGTGCCAACATTAACGTAAGAGGTGGTGGACAAAATGTGAACTACTATGCATCAGCAAGCTACTATAACGAAAAAGGGTTGATAAAGACAGATCCCAATGAATCTTATGATTCTAAGATTGGATATACTCGTTATAACTTCACTACTAACTTGAATATTAATGTTACTCCGACTACTAAATTGGATATAGGTGCGTCAGGTTATTTGGGCGAAGGTAGGAAGCCTTACGAATCTACTTCTGATATATTCCGCGTAGCTATGACTACTTCACCTGTAGATTATCCTGTCATGTTCTATGTTAACGGAAAAGATTATATCCCTTACAATCAGCCTAATAGTGGATTTAACAACCCCTATGTCGGTGCTACGAAAAGAGGATTTCGAACTGTTACCGATAGTCAAATTTACTCAAATCTCCGTTTAACCCAAGATTTGGGATTTATCACGAAAGGATTGAGTTTGACAGGTATGTTTGCTTTTGATACTTATAATTCACGTACTGTGAAACAAAAGAAGACAGAATCTACCTATTATTGGGTGGATAAAAATAATCCTTACGACAAATACGGATTTCCCATTTTATCGCAAACTTATGAAGGATCAAAGACGTTGGATTTTGCTGTTGAAAGTTCTGGTAACAGGAAATATTACTTAGAAGCCTCACTGAATTACTCCCGTACATTTGGAAGACATCGCGTAGGCGGGCTGTTTTTGTTTAATCAGGAAGACAAAGTTATAACAACCGAGGGCATTGATCTGATAGCCGGACTTCCTTATCGTTCCCGTGGTTTTGCCGGACGTGCCACTTATTCATGGGATGATCGCTACTTCGCGGAATTTAATATCGGTATCAACGGCTCCGAAAACTTTGATCCGTCTAACCGTTATGGAGTTTTCCCTGCCTTCGGAGTGGGGTGGGTACTCTCCAATGAGAAATTTTGGAAACCTTTGCAATCCGTCATTTCTTTCTTTAAGGTCCGTTACACCAATGGTATGATTGGTAATCAAGCAACACCTAACCGTTTCTTGTATATGGAAGCACTTCAATACGATAGTGGATACGGCTATACTTTTGGTACTGACCGACGTAAAGTGGATGGTTATAAGGTGAAAAACGAAGCTGTAAAAGTGACTTGGGAAAAATCACACAAGCAGGACTTAGGTTTTGACCTTAAATTCCTGAATGATGACCTTTCATTGGTTCTTGATTTATACAAAGAACATCGTACCGGTATTTTTCTTGATCGTGGAGCAGTACCTGGTTTTATCGGAATCACTTCTACCCCTGTTGGTAATCTCGGAGTTGTAGATAATAAAGGTATAGAAATTGATCTCGAATATAATAAACAGTTCAATAAGAACTGGGCACTCTCTCTTCGTGGTAACTTTACTTATGCCAAGAATGAAGTGATAGAGAATGATCAGCCTACCCAGCAATATCCGTGGATGGATAAGAGAGGGCACAGTACTTTGTCACGTTGGGGATTGATAGCTGACGGACTTTATACACAAGAAGAAGTTGACCAAATCAACGCATGGGAAGCATTGCCTGCTGTGGAAAAAGAGAATACAGCTCGACCTTTTCCAAAACAATTTGGTACAATCTATGCAGGAGACATCAAATACCGTGATTTGAATGGAGACGGACAAATTGATGTTTATGACGAGACAAAGATAGGACGTGGTGACGTACCTTCTATTGTCTATGGATTTGGTTTTAATCTTCAATATAAAAACTTTGCCATTAGTACCCTTTTTCAGGGAGTGGCGCAAGCAGACAGATGTTTGAATGGACTTGGAATACAGCCTTTCTCCGGTTCGGGTGGTGAAGGTAACCTTTATGCTAATATCAAAGATCGTTGGACGGAGAACAACCCGCGACAGGATGTTTTCTATCCTCGTCTTGCCTATGGTTCGGATAAAAATGAAAATAATTTTAAGACAAGTACTTGGTGGCAAAGAGATGTTAGCTTCTTACGTCTGAAATCCTTACAGATCACTTGGCATCTCCCCAAAAGATGGACAAACGCTGTCTTATTGAAAGGTGCTTCTATCTATGCGATGGGTACAAATCTGTTTACGATTAGTAAGTTTAAGTTATGGGACCCGGAATTGAATACCAATAATGGTACTTCCTATCCTAATATTTCTACTTATTCCATTGGTATCAACTTTAATTTCTAAGAATATGAAAAGGAAATATATTACTTTATTAAGTTTGTCAATCATGTTGGTGTGTCAGACCTCATGTTCGGATTTTTTTGATCAAATGCCGACAGACCGTTTGACTTATAATGACTTGTTTGAGTCAAAAGCCTCTACAGAGAAGGCTTTAGCTACTGTATATGTCTATCTGCCAGATGAATTTGCCCAACGTTTGGCGGCGGATGGAAGGCATACTACTCCTGGCATATGGACTGCTGGGTGTGATGAAGCTGAATACTATTGGGATTTTGTGCCATCACATTTAGTCAATAACAATACCATTACTCCGAAATCGTCTATAGTTTCATCCTATTGGGAAAAATATTATGCAGGAATTAGTGCTGCAGGACGTTTTATACAGGGTGCTCCCCAATGTAAGGATATGGAACAAAATCTGTTGGCGCAATGGATTGAAGAAGCCCGTGCGTTGCGTGCTATGTATTACTTCTACTTACTACGTATCTATGGACCGATACCAATCTTGTCTGATGATCCAATCAGTATGGATGCTCCTTTAGAAAAAGTACAGTTACCTAGAAACAGCGTAGAGGAATGTGTGGAATATATTGTTTCTGAATTTGATAAAGTATTAGATAGCGGTTGTCTGCCAGAGAAATCGCTTACTTACAATTGTGGAAGAATAGACAACAGCATTGTGATGGCTTTTAAAGCAGAAGTGTTACAATATGCTGCAAGTGACCTATATAACGGAAAAAATTCCTTTGTTGCCCAGCTACGGAATAAAGATGGAAAGAAACTTTTTCCTGAAGACATCTCGGATGAAGCGGTGAAAGCGAAATGGAGAAGGGCTGCTACAGCTTCCAAAGCATTCATTGATAGGTTCGTTCCGGGAAATTATGATTTAACCAAAGTTTATACAAACGGTGTATTAAATGCCTATTTGTCTTGTCGTGATGCTGTGAGAGGAGAAGATTTCACTAATACGGAAATGATATTCTACCGCATTAACACTGATTATTCATTGATGCAATATGACCGTACTCCGAGACATACCGGGGCCGTAGGCAGTGGTTACCGAGCATCTGGCGGATTGGGCGCTTCCCAACAGATGGTGGATGCTTTTTTCATGGCGAATGGTAAATTACCTATTAGTGGATATACTGACAATGGTAAAACACCTGTTCTCAATCCTAATACAGGTTATGAGGATAGTGGTTTCTCTTCTGAAAGCTATGTAGATGAAACAGGAACCATATTGGCTCCCAATGGAGTACTGAAAGCTTGGGTGGGACGTGAACCTCGTTTTTATGTAAATATAACTTTCTCCGGTCAGAAATGGCTAAATACAGAAGAAGGCGCTTTCTATTCCGACTTTAGTTACGACGGAAATTCGGGATTACATGGTGGAGAATGCCCGCCGACAGGTTATTGTGTAAGGAAGAATGCGCCTTTGGGGGCTTGGAATACGGGGAAACAGATTTGTATTATGTTACGTTTAGCTCAAGTCTATCTTAATTATGTAGAGGCACTTAATGAATGTGAACCTACCCATGCTGATATTTTGACTTATTTGAATCTGATTCGTGAAAGAGCAGGAATTCCTACTTACGGATCTAAAGTCGGACAGTTACCTGTTCCATCTACCCAAAATGAAATGCGGGAGGCAATTAGAGCGGAGAGGAGAGTAGAACTAGCTTTCGAAAGCAGCCGTTATTTTGATGTTCGTCGTTGGGGTATTGCCGAAGATACGGAGAATATGCCACTTTATGGTATGTATGTGAATGGAAACGGTAATGACTTTTATAAACGTACCTGGTTTGAAAATAGAATATTTGAGAAGAAAATGTATTTTTTCCCAATTCCGCAAGGTGACATTGATATTGATAAAGAACTGGTTCAGAATCCAGGTTGGAGTGCTGATGTTTAACCTTTAAAATGAAAAATAAAATGAGAAAAGTATTGAATCAAATCGGAATGAATGGATGGGTAATCTTGTTGGGTTGTCTATGTATGGTTTCTTGCATGCTGTTTTCAGGATGTTCGGACGATGATGAAAATAACAATCGCGAGCGGTATATCACCCAACTGACTGAAGAACGGAATGTCGTGGATTATCTATTAAAAAACTCTACTTACGGCACAGAACCGGGTACTTATCCTGAAAAGAGTAAAGCGATTCTTGAAACGACCATAGCCGAAATTGATGATTTCGTCAGTCGCCTGAACAACGGGGAAACTACCAACCAGCAAACTGTAGACACCCTTGTCGAAAAAGCGGAAGAAGCCATGAAGAAGTTTAAAGGCTCCGTTATCCTCGATGTTTCTGAAGAACAGAGAAATTTACAGCAATTGAAGAACAAGCTCTCCGAACTGCAAAATATATTGGAAACCTCTGTTTATGGTACGGAACCAGGAACTTATCCTGAAAGTAGCAAATCTATATTGGATACTGCTATTCAAGAATTGACGACTTTGATTAATCAAGTATCTTCAGGAAGCATCACATTGACGAATGTCATGGTAGAAGAGGTTATTCAAAAGGCGGATGGGGAGATTAATTCGTTCCGTGAAACACAAATTGAAACTGAAACCTTCTACAATCTTGTAGTAAACGGCAACAATGGTGGATACATTGATTTTGGTTATCATAAGGAATTTGCAGATTTTGGTAACAAGCAACATGCTGCATTGACCATTGAATTGTGGGTAAAAATCGATGAATATTGTACTAAACAATACGAAGATAACAGTACTTATCTTGCAGCATGTAACGATAATTCTTGGGGTGGATGGCGTATTTATTCCCGTTTCCATACCGGTGGAGATGATGATTTGATCCGGGCAACAATTGCCTATGACAAAGATGGGAAAGTTGAACTTTGGGAACCTTCTTATGCTTCTCCTTTGATGGGATACCAGACATGGATGCATTATGCTATTGTATATGATGAGGATGGAGTACCGGGTGAAGATCAGGATGAACGTTTCAGGATGTTCTACAACGGTGAGAAAAAAGGTGGTTCTATCCGTCTTGGACAAGATGTTCGTCATTGGGCATATACAGCCGATTCGTATCATCAGGCGCAGATACCTATGACTGCTTTCTGCCGTTTGAGAGCGGACGGGACCCGTATGGAGTATTTTTCAGGTTCAATTAAATATATGCGTATTTGGAAGAAAGCGCGTACTGCGGATGAAATAAGGGCATCGGCGGAAGGGAATTGCACTATTGATCCTACCGATCCGAACTTGGTTTGCGCCTGGGATTTTGTTATCTCCAAAACAGATTTGGATATGACAAAGACAGAGTTCAAGGACCTGACAGGTAGATATACAGCTGTATTGAAAGGTGGTGCGGAAAACTTCAATTGGAAACCTATTAGCAATAATTAACGATGAAGAACTATATGAAATATTTGCTGTTCGCCATGGTATCCATGGCGACAGCTTCCTGCTCGGATGAAACAAATAAGGAGATCGAGAATAATACTAGTCTTCCCGGTGAAGTTTCTTTTTCTGCTACTTTGAACGGCATTGAAAATGGTAATAATCTCTCTAGGACCACACTGACAAATGGTACAAAGGTAGAATGGGTGGCAGGCGACCGAATCAGTGTATTATACGGAAATGAAAACAAGGAATATATGACCGCTTCGGGCGGTGAAGCGGTGACCTTCACAGGAAAAGCGGACGAAGTTGCCGAATATTACTCGCTGTATCCATACAACGCGGATGTCGCTCTGAATGGAAAGAATGTCACAACCGTGCTCCCGAATATTCAAAAACCGGTAGCGGATGGATTTGATACAGACCTTAGTGTTATGGTATCCCGAACGACTTTGGAGAAGAAATCTTTTATTTTCAGGAATGTATGCGCATTGTTGAGATTTGAGTTGAAAGAAGCTGGGATAAAGTCTGTCACATTGAAAGGTAACAATAATGAAGTACTGGCAGGTAAATTTACTGTCGGGTGGAATGATGGCGATGAACCGTTGGTGCAGAATGTCACTGATGGCAAAAGCACGGTTACGCTTGAGAACAACGGTACAGTATTGGAAAAAGGAGTATACAATATTGTAATCCTTCCTGTCACCTTTTCACAAGGTGTGACTTTGACGTTAGGAATGAGTAATGGTACGGAGCTGACGAAAAATTTATCTGATTTCAAAGAAACAACACTCTCTAATCATGTCTATGACTTGGGGCAAGTAAAAGTCTTGTGGGAACTATCTATCGAACAGGATGATTGCTACACTGATATTACAGTGTCCGATGAGGCGGGAAATGTCTTATCTCTCGACGAAGGGTGCTATCGGGTAGGGACTGCGTGCACTGTAAAGTATAAAATTGCAGTTGATAAGAAACCTTGTAGTCGAGGAGCATTCGTTGTGGAAGGGGCTGTTTCTGAGGATTTGAAAGTGACAGAGAAAGAAGGCTATTTTTGCTGCTCCTTGACTGGCATTGACTCGGATACTAATTTGAAACTGAAAAATAAGGCTCCTAATGTCCTTGATTTTTATTTTAAAGATAATACCTATTCCGAATATCTGATCGGAAATAAGAATGACTGTTCGGGAATTATTTTCCATGTGGGGGCAGGAGAAGGTGACAATATCAGTGACTATGATGGTAAATTGACAGAGATTCATGGATATGTATTTGCTGCCGATCCTTCTGGTATTCAATTCGGTTCTATCAAAGAATGGTGTACGGAGACCTATCGGAAAGAATTGATTGGTACGCACGAACACCCTGACGATTGGTGTGGTTATGCAAATACTAAAATGATCTTGAATCATGCGAAATTAAAAGGTATCACCTTGTCTGATGATAACTATACACATATCTACCGGGCTACAAACTATACTATTCGGACGGCTCCCGAAGGAACTAGTGGATGGTATCTGGGTTCTAAAGTGCAGATGGAAGCAGTTGCCGAAGCGCATGACATAGGTATAAAAGAGCGTCTTCAGGAATGTTCCGATGCAGAATTATGGAGAAGGGATAGTCATCATTGGCGACACTTGGGAACAAGCACGGAAAGAAACGTGACCAATAGTAAGGGTTATTACGGGATATACGACATCGAAGATGCATCAGCGGCCCGCGAAGGTTACAAGGACTATGGAGAAGATCCCACTCCTGTATTAACTTTCTAAAGAGAAATTTGATAAAAATGGAAAAATTGAAAACATATAAGATAATAATGGCCGCCATTCTGACGTTTGCTGCGTGTTCGGACTCGAAGTCGGTAGAAGAACTGACTATACTGCCGGATACAGGGGTTGAAATGAACCATTTGGCAGAATGTGAAGCATGGAAAGCAATCCCCGGTGGAGTGACACAATACGTTGATCCGAAAATCGGTAGTGGAGGACATGGTCATGTTTTTGTTGGAGCTAATGTTCCTTTCAGTATGGTGCAACTAGGCCCTACAAGTATACCGACGGACTGGGATTGGTGTTCTGGCTATCATGACTCTGACAATACAGTGATAGGTTTTTCACATACTCATTTGAGCGGAACGGGAGCCGGGGATTTGGGAGACATCACTGTCATGCCGGTGATTGGTGACGTGACATACGCCCGTGGTAAGGCGAGCGACCAGACGTCAGGGCTTTGGTCGTATGCCGACCGTAGTAAGGAAATTACTCATCCGGGTTATTACTCTGTCCCTTTACTCCGTTATAATGTATTGGCAGAGCTTACTGCCACAAAGCGTGTAGGCTTTCATCGCTATACTTTCCCCGATTCACAGGAAGCAGCTATCGTAATTGATTTGGAAAACGGTATCGGTTCAGACCAAGTGCGTGAGGTATCTATGACAGTGGAAGGAACAGATATGGTGGTGGGTTATCGTAGATCAACAGGTTGGGCAAGCGACCAGTATGTCTATTTCGCTGCTCAATTTTCTAAACCTTTCACTAGTTTTGATTTACATGGAAACAGTGGCAGATATGGTCGTGCTTCGTTCTCTACGGAAAAAGGAGAGCAGATTCTTCTGAAAATAGCTTTATCTCCGGTATCAGTGGAAGGAGCAAAGAAAAATTTGTTGGCGGAACTTGCGGAATGGGATTTTGACAAGACTGTGGCAGCTGCTAATCTTGCATGGAATGAGGAGCTTGGCAAAGTACGTATTCATACGGCAAGCAAAAGTTATCTACGGATATTTTATACAGCTTTGTATCATACGATGGTAGCTCCTTCCATTTACAGTGATGTTAATTCTTCAAATACCACATATACCACATTTTCACTATGGGATACATATCGTGCGGCAATGCCATTGATGACTATTCTTCACCCTGACAGAATGCCGGATATTATCAATTCCATGTTGGATATTTATGATAAGCAAGGACGTCTACCCGTGTGGCACTTATGGGGGAATGAGACGGACTGTATGGTAGGGAATCCTGCTATACCTGTAGTGGCAGATGCCATTGTAAAGGGATTTAAAGGCATTGATATGGAACGTGCTTTCACTGCTATAAAGATGACGGCCAATCATGATGGACGTGGTGGTTCGCTTAGAAAGCAGTATGGCTATATTCCTTGTGATTTATTTCAGGAAGCTATTGCCTACGATATGGAATATGCCATAGCGGATGCTGCTGTCGCTGCTGCCGCCAATCATTTGGGAAAGGATGATGACTATCGTCTTTTCACCGAACGTTCTCATTCGTACCGTAATTATTTTGATGAATCAACCGGATTTGTCCGTGGAAAAGACAGTAATGGAAATTGGCGGACACCTTTTGATCCATTCGCATCCCAACACAGAGCGGATGATTATTGTGAGGGGAATGCTTGGCAATATACATGGTTAGTTCCCCATGACATAAGTGGACTGTCAGAATGTTTTGGAGGTCGTGATAAATGCATTGAAAAATTGGATTCATTGTTTGTGTTAAGCGAAATAGTGGGAGCGGGGGGCTCTCCCGATATTTCGGGATTGATAGGGCAATATGCTCATGGCAATGAACCGGGACATCATATTCTTTATCTTTACTCTATGCTTGGTCAGCCTTGGAAAACTGCAGCCCGTGTCCGAGAAGTACTTACTTCACTTTATCACGCAGCTCCGGATGGTTTATGTGGTAATGAAGACGTCGGTCAAATGTCTGCATGGTATGTGCTTTCTGCATTGGGATTCTATCAGGTAGAACCGGCGAGTGCCCGTTACTGGTTCGGAACTCCATTGTTCGATAGAGTTGAAATAACTGTACCTGGAGGAAAACTGGTTCTTATCGCGAAAAATAATTCTATCCTAAATAAATATATAAGGAAAATTACATTGAATGGCTGTGAATATACCAAACCTTATATCTTGTACACTGATATAATGGCTGGTGGTGAATTAGTTTTTGAAATGGGGGCCACTCCGAAGCAATGATGGTAGAAAAGAAGAATATATGATGAGAAAAAAATATTTGTTGCTATTGGGTTTATGCTTTGTATATCTTGTTAATGTTAGTGCATTGATTACCGGCCCAGTGGACTATGTTAGTCCGCTGGTTGGTACGCAGTCGAAGCACGCACTATCTACCGGAAATACTTACCCCGCCATTGCGCTACCCTGGGGAATGAACTTTTGGGTTCCGCAGACTGGTAAAATGGGCGATGGATGGGCCTATACGTATGACGCTGACAAGATCAGAGGATTCAAACAAACCCATCAGCCAAGTCCCTGGATCAATGATTACGGTCAATTTGCCATCATGCCGGTAACCGGTAAGGCAGTATTTAATCAGGATGAGCGTGCCAGTTGGTTCTCTCATAAAGCTGAAACGGCTACTCCTTATTATTATAAAGTATATCTTGCCGATCATGATGTAGTGACCGAAATTGCTCCGACAGAGAGAGCGGCTGCTTTCCGTTTCACTTTCCCCGAAAACGACCACTCTTATGTAGTGGTAGACGCCTTTGATAAAGGTTCGTTTGTGAAAGTAATCCCTTCGGAGAACAAGATTATCGGTTATACCACTAAAAACAGCGGTGGTGTTCCTGCCAACTTTAAAAACTACTTTGTACTGGTATTCGACAAACCGTTTACTTATACGGCTGCCGTAGCCAGTGGTGTGATTGACACCAACAAACTGGAAGCGACAGACAATCATGCCGGTGCACTGATCGGTTTCAAAACCCGCAAGGGCGAACAGGTAAATGTGCGTGTGGCTTCCTCTTTTATCAGCCCTGAACAGGCGGAACTGAACCTGAAAGAGCTGGGTACGGACAACATTGAACAGATTGCAGCGAAAGGCCGCAAGATATGGAACGATGTTTTAGGACGTATTGAAGTGAAAGACGATGATATCGATCATTTGCGTACCTTCTACTCTTGTCTGTATCGTTCAGTATTATTTCCCAGAAGTTTCTACGAGATAGATGCCAAAGGAGACGTGATGCACTACAGTCCTTATAATGGCGAAGTGCTTCCGGGCTATATGTTTACCGATACCGGTTTCTGGGATACGTTCCGTTGTCTTTTCCCATTCCTTAACCTGATGTATCCATCCATGAACACAAAGATGCAGGAAGGATTGGTGAACACTTATAAAGAAAGCGGATTCCTGCCGGAATGGGCAAGTCCGGGACACAGAGGTTGCATGGTTGGAAACAACTCCGCTTCCGTCGTTGCCGATGCCTACCTGAAAGGATTGAAAGGATACGATATCGAGACATTGTGGGAAGCCGTGAAACACGGAGCGAATGCAGTACATCCGAACGTTGGCTCTACCGGACGATTAGGACATGAATATTACAATAAATTGGGATATGTACCTTATAATGTAGGTATTAACGAGAATGCAGCCCGTACACTGGAATATGCATACGATGACTGGTGTATCTATCAATTGGGTAAAGCCTTGAAGAAACCGAAAAAAGAGATTGAAATCTTTGCAAAGCGTGCAATGAATTATAAGAATCTCTACGATCCCGAACACAAACTGATGCGTGGTAAGAATGAAGACGGTACGTTCCAGTCTCCGTTCAATCCGTTGAAGTGGGGGGATGCCTTTACGGAAGGTAATAGTTGGCATTATACCTGGTCGGTATTCCATGATCCTCAAGGTCTGATCGATTTGATGGGTGGTAAAGACGGATTCAACCAAATGATGGATTCTGTATTTATCCTGCCTCCGATTTTCGATGAAAGTTATTATCGAGCCGTTATTCATGAAATCCGTGAAATGCAGATTATGAACATGGGCAACTATGCACATGGCAACCAGCCGATTCAGCAAGACCAACGGCTTTACCAGAAGCTACAGCAGCGTCATATTCTTCTTTTACAGCTTCCAGTGTTTCAACCAGACCGGTGGAATTATCTACGATCTGACCGTTTGGAAGAACGCCGCCCGGACGGATGGCATTGCGGTAGCGGATCTCCCAAGGAGTGATACCGATCTCATCTGCCATCATGTTCAGAAGAGTTTCTACTGCAAAACAGGTCTGTGTTACGCCGAAACCGCGGAAAGCACCGGCTGGCGGGTTGTTTGTATAATAAGCAGTTCCCTCGATCTCAAAGTTTTCATAAGCATAAGGACCTGCAGCGTGGGTACATGCACGTTCCAGAACAGGACCGCCAAGGGAAGCGAAAGCACCTGTATCAGAAGTAACTTTTGCCTTAACGCCCATGATCTTACCGTTTTCATCACAGCCCATGGTGAAATCCATAACAAAGTGATGACGCTTTGGATGTACCAGGAGAGACTCTGCTCTTGTAAGGCTTACTTTTACAGCACGGCCTGTGCAGTAGGTCATCAGTGCAGCGTGATGCTGAACGGACATATCCTCTTTGCCGCCGAAACCGCCGCCAACTAAGGCATTCTGTACCTTGACTTTTTTGCTTCCTAACAGTCTGGTACATTCGTGAAGGGTAGTATGGGAAGACTGGTCAGTAGTGATCAGGAACACATCGCCGTCACTGTCCATATAGGAAACAACACATTCCGGTTCCAGAAAAGCATGCTCAGTCCACGGAGTCTCAAAGTGATGGGAAATAACGTGTGCTGCATGTTTGATGGCTTCCTCAGCATTGCCGCGACAGACATGTTTGTAAGCCTGTACATTGGAGGTTTCCTCATCATATACTAAAGGTGCATCTGGTGCAGCTGCTTCTTCAATGTTGTGGATAGCCGGAAGTACCTCATACTCAACTTTTACCAGTTTCTTTGCTTTCTCCAGAGTTTCTCTGTCTTCAGCAACCACCAGGGCAATGGCATCTCCCAGATAATGGGTCAGACCGCCTACCGGGATCAGTGTATATTGGTCATGCTTTAAGTGTCCAACCAGATTTTCACCAGGAACATCTTCTGCAGTAAGTACAGCCACAACACCAGGAAGTGCTTTTGCTGCAGAAATATCAATAGAAAGCACACGAGCTCTTGGATATTTGCTTCGTACAGCAGAGCCATAGCACATGTTGTCAAAATAGAAGTCGTCCGGATATTTGCCATATCCTAAAACTTTTTCTTCTACGTCCAGACGATGGACTCTGGAACCGATCTTCCAGTCAGTTGCGCTGTCTTCCGGGATAATTCCTTCACGTTTGATCTTGGCTGCCAGACGGATCGCAGCAATGATCTTTACATAACCGGTACAGCGGCAGTAGTTGTTGCGGATGGCATAGCGTATCTCAGCTTCTGTCGGATCTGGATTTTTATCTAACAGTGCTTTGGTACACATAACCATGCCAGGGATACAGAAACCGCACTGTACAGCACCTGCTTCCCCGTAAGCGTAGGTGTAAACTTTGGATTCCCAGTCAGTAAGGCCTTCTACGGTAATAATGTTGCGGCCCTCTAAGGTGTCCGTGGTAGGAACACAGGCGCGACAGGTTTCACCGTCAATGATAACGGTACAGGCACCGCAGGCACCCTGACTGCATCCGTCTTTTACGGAAGTCAGTTTCAGCTCGTCACGCAGGAACCGTAACAGGGACTGCTTACGTGTAGTTGTCACAGACTTGCCGTTTACAAAGAATGTAGACATATGTATAATCTCCTTTCAAGGTAGGAACAAATAAGTTGTTAAAACGAATAATAAACCGACCATTTATACTTTTATTTTATCATAAAATAAACAAAAAGCAACAACAATCTCAAAAAAATTTATGTATGAACAAAAAAATTGTAAGCGCTTATTTCAAGGGAGAATAACGAAAATCCCCGGTTTTTGAAGATAACGTAAGTCACCTTCAGAAATCGGGGATGTAATTGGTAAAATATGGAAAAATTATTTTTGTGGGAGAAAAAACTATTTCTTTTTGGGGTCCGGACGTTCTGCACGAAGCTGGTCTGTCAGCTGCTCGATCATCTGCATTTTCATATACACATCAACGCCCTGCTGTTCACAAAGAATCTGCTTCTCCTCTTCTGTCACAATTGTTTTGTTGGCATTATTTTTTTATTCTGAATATTATGATAATAGATGCAAAAGTACGAATAAATTCTGTTTTAAAGCATGAAAAACGCTTCCTATTAGCTC
>ENA-USUK01001057-USUK01001057.1-human-gut-metagenome-genome-assembly--contig:-NODE-1057-length-21520-cov-4.423262_pt1 | contig 21520 bp, 17 predicted proteins | sample MGYA00250062_ERZ773400 | MGnify/ENA primary metagenome ERZ773400 (study PRJEB29103, sample SAMN06111961) | human gut metagenome | biome: human gut; feature: ankylosing spondylitis patient; material... | reverse complement strand
TCCTTGAAGCCGATCTTCACCAGCATCTGGAAGAACTCCAGCTTTTCTGCAAGGCTCATGGGCACGATCAGCGCCTGGTTGCCGTCCCGCAGGTCCACGCTGCACCAGGCAGGGGCCTTTTCAATGTGATCTTTTTTGACCCAGCTGTCGTAGCCGGCAGGGACCGGGTAGTACCCCGGTGCGTATTTGGTGGCGTCCATCATCGTTTTGTCCTCCTGATACTTCTTACACTTTTTTGTACAAGAAAAGGCTCCCGTCTTTCAAGGCGAAAACCTTGAGAGACGAGAGCCTGTAAGTTTTATCACAGGGCACCCGTGGTACCACTCTCTTTGCTGCACCTTTTGTGGATGCAGCCACTTTGCACGATCGGCTTTTTGCGGCGAATCGCTGCCCTTGTAACGGTGGGCGTCCGTCAGAACCTACTGCATCGTTCAGCTCTGCCGCTCAGGGGCCAGTAACCGAGACCCTCTGCACCCGCCTTGCACCACCCGGCGGCTCTCTGCACGCAGAAGAAAATCGTTTTATCCCCGTCAACGCATTTGCACTTTGTGGAAAGTGGGTCCATTTTATCACGGCTGCCAGAAACTGTCAAGAAGTTCCCTTCATAACAAAGATGAAAGACTTTCATGATACCTACTGCAAACTGTGCCGGAATTGAAAAGCCCCGGCCCATTGTTAAAAAACTGCGAAGTTTTTGGAAACATGGCCTCAAACCGCTGTCTCCCGGTGCCGGGGTGTGCTATACTACAACCAACATCCGGGCTCTGCTGCATCGGCAGGCCCCCATTCTGATAAGGAGGGATTCCCATGAAAGAGGTCAAGCCTTCCAAAAAGCCCTTGGCCATTTACTACGCCATCGTGCTGTTGGTGCTGCTGGTGCTCAACCTTGTTTTTGTGCCCTGGCTCACCGAACGTCAGGTCCAGGAGGTGGACTACGGCACCTTTATGAGCATGACCCAGCAGCAGAACATCGGCAAGGTGGACATCCAGTCCAACCAGATCGTGTTCACCGATAAAGAAGAAAAGCAAATCTACAAGACCGGTCTCATGGATGACCCCGGCCTGACCGAGCGCCTGTATGACGCTGGTGCCGCCTTCTCCAGCGAGATCGTGGAGCAGGGCTCCCCGGTGCTGAGCTTTTTGATCTGGTTTGCCCTGCCCATCCTGCTGTTCAGCTTCATCGGCAACCAGATGAACAAAAAGCTCATGGAAAAGGCAGGCGGCGGCCCCGGTGCCATGATGTTTGGCGGCGCAGGCAAGTCCAACGCCAAGGTCTATGTGCAGTCCACCCACGGCATCCGCTTTGCAGATGTGGCCGGAGAGGACGAGGCCAAGGAGAACCTGCAGGAGATCGTCAACTACCTCCACGACCCCAAGCAGTATGAGGAGATCGGTGCCTCCATGCCCAAGGGCATCCTGCTGGTAGGCCCTCCGGGCACCGGCAAGACCATGCTGGCCAAGGCTGTGGCAGGTGAGTCCAACGTGCCCTTCTTTTCCATCTCCGGCTCCGAGTTTGTGGAGATGTTTGTGGGCATGGGTGCCTCCAAGGTCCGGGATCTGTTCAAGCAGGCCAAGGAAAAGGCCCCCTGCATCGTGTTTATCGACGAGATCGACGCCATTGGCCAGAAGCGCAACAGCGGCAATCTGGGGGGCAACGATGAGCGGGAGCAGACTCTGAACCAGCTGCTGACGGAAATGGACGGCTTTGAGGGCAACACGGGGGTCATCATCCTGGCAGCCACCAACCGCCCGGATTCCCTGGACCCGGCTCTGACCCGTCCCGGCCGCTTTGACCGCCGGGTGCCGGTGGAACTGCCGGACCTGAAGGGCCGGGAGGAGATCCTGAAGGTCCACGCCAAAAAGGTAAAGATCGCCCCGGGGGTGGACTTTAACACTGTGGCCCGCATGGCCTCCGGTGCCTCCGGTGCCGAGCTGGCCAACATCGTCAACGAGGCCGCTCTGCGGGCGGTACGGGCCGGGCGCAAGAGCGTGACCCAGGCAGACCTGGAGGAGAGCATCGAGGTGGTCATTGCAGGCTACCAGAAAAAGAACTCCATCCTGACGGATCAGGAAAAGTGCATCGTGGCCTACCACGAGATCGGCCACGCCCTGGTGGCAGCCAAGCAGTCCCACTCGGCTCCGGTGCAAAAGATCACCATCATCCCCCGGACCTCCGGTGCCCTGGGCTACACCATGCAGGTGGACGAGGGCAACCACTACCTGATGAACCAGACGGAGCTGGAAAACAAGATCGCCACCTTTACCGGAGGCCGTGCCGCCGAGGAGCTGGTGTTCCACTCTGTTACCACCGGAGCCTCCAACGACATCGAGCAGGCCACCAAGCTGGCCCGGGCTATGATCACCCGGTACGGCATGAGCCAGGACTTTGACATGGTGGCCCTGGAGACGGTGAACAACCAGTACCTGGGAGGGGACACCTCCCTGGCCTGCTCTGCCCAGACCCAGCGGGAGATCGACCAGAAGGTGGTGGAGCTGGTAAAGGCCCAGCACGCCAAGGCTCTGCAGATCCTTACCGAGAACCGGGACAAGCTGGACCAGCTGGCCAAGTTCCTCTATGAAAAGGAGACCATCACCGGGGAGGAGTTTATGGCCATCCTGAACAGAGAAGAAAAAACTGAATAATTTTTTGCATTCCCTGCAATAATCCAGCTGCCGCATCCGTTTACAAGACAGATGCGGCGGTTCTGGTTCAGAGCCTTGCCGCAAAAAACCATGGTTGCAAGAACATGAAAAACACAGCCGGACCCCGGCTGCAAAAACAGGAGGATTTTTCTATGAAACTGCAGAATCATAAATTTGCCCGTACCCTGGCTGCCGCTGCGGTGGCTGCCTGTGCCGTTGCCATGCTCAGCGTAGGCGCATTTGCTGCCGACGTGGCCATTGGCGAAAAGGACCCCACCTACGGCGGCTACGGTGCCCCGGCAGGCCCTGCCATCCAGGGCAACATCATGCTCATCAGTGCCGACGGTGATGTGGCCGTTGGCGAAAAGGACCCCACCTACGGCGGCTATGGCGCCCCGGAAGGCCCTGCCATTCAGGGCAACATCATGCTCATTGGTGCCGACGGTGCTGAGAGCGACACCCTGAAGCTGAATTACAGCGTCAAGGGCCTGTTTGGCCGCCAGGTGCTGTACACTGCCCGGCAGAACGGCACTGTGCTGACCCTGGATGTGCCTGCCAGCGTGGCTACCTTCCGCTGCACCATGGAGGACCTGACCACCATGATGAACAACGGCATCAACACTCTGGTGTTCAAGACCGAAAAGACCTCCACCACCCTGAACCTGAGCCTGCTGACGGAGGGCTATGATGCTGACGCCAAGGTCAAACTGCACCAGTGCGGCAGCACCGTCCGCCTCAGCGTCAATGGCCGGGGCCGCCGGGATCTGCTGATCGGCCGCTGAGCCCCAGCTCCCTGCATTCCATAAGCATCCAAAAGCTCCCACTGCTACTGCTGCGGTGGGAGCTTTTCTGTTAAGTTTTTGAAAATTTGCCCGGCAGATGGTGCAACCTTTGCCGGGTTGTGCTATAGTTAAAGTGGATAAAATTACATGGTTGCAAAGGAGAAAACGCCATGGATCATTTTGTGGAGTTTGAGGACGTCTGCAAATATTACCAGACCGGAAGTGTGAAGATCGCCGCCGCCGACCACATGAACTTTTATGTGGACAAGGGGGAGTTCTGCATCATCGTAGGCCCCTCCGGTGCCGGCAAGACCACCTTGCTGAACATCCTGGGCGGCATGGACAGCTGCGATGAGGGCCATGTCTGGCTGGACGGCCGGGACGTGAGTCGCTTTTCGGAAAAGGCTCTTACCACCTACCGCCGGTACGACGTGGGCTTTGTGTTCCAGTTCTACAACCTGGTGCAGAACCTGACGGCGTTGGAAAACGTGGAGCTGGCCAGCGAGATCTGCCGGGACCCTCTGGACCCGGCCCAGACCCTGACCAGTGTGGGCCTGGGGGAGCGGCTGAACAACTTCCCGGCCCAGCTGTCCGGCGGCGAGCAGCAGCGGGTGTCCATTGCCCGGGCCCTGGCCAAAAACCCCAAGCTCCTGCTGTGCGACGAGCCCACCGGTGCCCTGGACTACAAGACCGGCAAACAGGTGCTGGGGCTTTTGCAGGAGACCTGCCGCAAGACCGGACGCACCGTCATCGTGATCACCCATAACACGGCCCTGACCGCCATGGCCGACCGTGTCATTCAGGTACGCAGTGGGCAGATCGTGTCCAACAAGGTCAACGAGCACCCGGTGCCAGTGGAAGAAATTGAGTGGTGAGTGCAGTGCAAAAAAGTTATCGCAAAAATATCCTTCGGGAGATGAAGGGCAACGCCAGCCGCATGGTCTCGCTGTTTGGCATCGTGGCCCTGGGGGTCATGATGCTGACAGGCCTCATGAGCATTGCCCCCAGTATGCGGAGCGCAGCCCAAAAATATTATGTGCAGCAAAATGTGTTTGACCTCCGGGTGCTGTCCACCCTGGGCCTTTCAGACCAGGACATTGCCGCCATTGCCGCCACCCCCGGGGTGGAGGCTGTGATGCCGGTAAAGACCCTGGACCTGGAGGCCAACTGGCAGGGCCAGGAGGAGCGCATCGTGGTGCAGCTGCAGGCCCTTCAGCAGGACCCGGCGGCAGACACCGACGCCAACATGAACCGTCTGGTGCTGCGCTCCGGCCGGATGCCCCAGGCCGCCAACGAGTGCGTGGTCCATGTAATGGGCTACCAGGCCGAGATCACCGAGGGCACCGTGCTGACCCTTCCGGAAGATACGGAGGGGACAAAACACAAGGAATATACGGTGGTGGGGCTGGTGCAGGACCCGCAGCACATCTCCACCGACAAAGAGAGCAGCACAGTGGGCAACGGTCAGCTGAACTACATCGCCTATGTGCTGGACGGGGAATTGACGGCGGATTACTACACTGCCTGTTATATCAAGGCGGAAGATGCCGGCCGGTACGATAATTATTCCCAGGAGTACCAGGAGGCGGTGGACCAGGTGGCGGACCGGCTGGAGCAGATCAGCACCGCCCAGTGTGTGCAGCGCCGGGAACAGCTCATGAACACCGCCAACCAGAAGCTGGCCGAGGCCCGTCAGACCTACGACGACCAGAAGGCCGAAGCCCTGCGGCAGTTTGCCCAAGCAGAGCAGCAGCTGGACGACGCCCAGCAGCAGCTGGACCAGGCTAAGGCCCAGCTGGACGCCGGAGAGGCCCAGCTGGCCCAGCAGAAAAAGGACCTGCCCAACACTATGGCAAGCGGAGCGGACCAGCTGGTGGACGGGGAAAACCAGGTGCTGGAGTTTGAGGAACAATTGCAGCAGATCCAGCTGCTGGTGAACCTGAAAAAGGTGGCAGACCCTCTGCTGACCTACGCCCAGGCAGCCCTGAACAACGCCCAGAAGGCTCTGGACGATGCAGAGCCTGCCGACGAGGAATACATCGAGCTGCGGGACGCCCTGGCCAAGGCCCAGGCCGCCTACGACAACATCAACGGCCAGCTCCAGGGCTACCAGGCCCAGCTGGATGAGGGCAAAAAGCAGATGTACGCCCAAGGGCTCATCTCCTCCCCGAACCTCAGCAATGACCAGCTGGTCACCGAGGCCAAGGCAGCGCTGCGCAAACTGAAAGTGCAGCTGCTGCAGGGCCAGCTGCAGCTTACCACCGGCACCGCCACGGCCTACAGCCAGTTTGAGGCAGCCCGGGCCCAGTTGGACGCCGGGTGGCAGGAGTATCAGGCCGGGGTGCAGCAGCTGGCAGACTCCCGTGCCCAGTACGAGACCCAAAAGGCCGATGCCCAGCAAAAGCTGGACGAGGGCCTTCAGCAGCTCACCGATGCTGAGGAGCAGGTGAGCAAGATCAAAAAGGGCGAGTGGTATGTGCTGGACCGCAACAGCACCCTGAGCTTTGTGACCTTTGAGCAGTACGCCGACCGGATGGCTGCCATTGCCCGGGTGTTCCCGGTGTTCTTCTTCCTGGTGGCGGCCCTGGTGGCCACCACCACCATGACCCGTATGGTGGACGAGAACCGCCTCCAGATGGGCACCCTGAAGGCCCTGGGCTACTCCAACGCCAGCATTGCAGGCAAGTACCTGGTGGGCGACGAGGCGGAGGCTGCCTACTGCCGCATCCTCTCCGGATGGCACACGGCGGACGGGCTGACGGTATTGCAGTATGACGGCGGCACCGTGACCCTGCGGCAGCTGGATGGCCGGTGGGTATTCGTATCCAATGTACTGGGCCGCAGCGCATAAAAAGGTCTTACTCTTTCCTCTCATTCTCTCAATAGGCGGAAGCAGCCGGACGGGAGCCCGTCCGGCTGCTTCCGTTATTTTTGCTATTCCCCGGCTCCGTTTATTTTTTCTGCTCCCCGGCCTCGCAGTAAAACAGGATCTCCGCCCTCTGCAAGGAGCGGCAGTTTTTTGGATTTTTTCGTCGGGATTTCTTGTGCCGGGGGGAGAAATATGGTATACTAACGTGATAAATATGGAAGATAGTGCCCCGGCATCCCACCGGGGCGGGGAGGTACCCATTGGATAGAAAAACAGTTCTTCTGGACGGAGCGCAGCTGGAGCGGCAGCGGGAGTATACCCGCCAGCTGGCGGCCCTCCATCAGCAGCGGGGCAAGCCCGTCTATGCGCTGGTGGACACCTTCGGCTGCCAGCAGAATGTGGCCGACAGCCAGCACATTCTGGGTATGCTGCGGGACATGGGCTGCCAGTTCACCGACGACGCCGCTCAGGCGGACATCGTGGTGCTGAACACCTGTGCCATCCGGGATCACGCCGAAAAGCGGGTCTACGGCAATCTGGGGGCGTTGACCCACACGAAAAAGCAGAACCCGGAGCAGGTCATCTGCCTGTGCGGATGCATGGCCCAGCGGCCGGAAGTGGCGGAGAAGGTGCGCCAGAGCTATCGCCACGTGGATCTGGTGTTCGGGCCGCAGGCGCTGTGGAAGTTCCCGGAGCTTCTGTACCGGGTCTACACCCGGCGGGGGCGTGTGTTCTCCGTGGAGGATGAACACGGCACCATCGCCGAGGGGATGCCCGTGGTGCGGGAGGGCAACGTCCGGGCGTGGGTGTCTATCATGTACGGGTGCAACAACTTCTGCTCATACTGCATCGTCCCCTACGTCCGGGGCCGGGAGCGCAGCCGGGAGCCCCAGTGCATCATCGACGACGTGCGGCAGCTGGCCGCCGAGGGGTATAAGGAGATCACTCTGCTGGGGCAGAACGTCAACTCCTACGGCAAGGATCTGGAGACGCCGTGGGACTTTGCCGACCTGCTGCGGGAACTGGACAAGATCGAGGGAGACTATCTGATCCGGTTCATGTCCTCCCAGCCCAAGGACGCCACCCCCAAGCTGTTTGACACCATGGCCCGGAGCAGGCACGTGGCCCACCAGCTGCACCTGCCGGTGCAGTCCGGCTGCGACCGGGTGCTGCGGGCCATGAACCGGCCCTATGACCGGGCCAAGTATCTGGAGCTCATCACCTACGCCCGGAAGGTCATGCCCGATCTGGTGCTGACCTCGGACGTCATTATCGGCTTCCCCGGCGAGACGGAGGCGGAGGCCATGGAGACGGTGGAGCTGGTGCGGCAGGTGGAATTCGACGCCCTGTTCACCTTCATCTTCTCTCCCCGGCCCGGTACGCCGGCGGCCAAAATGGACGATCCCGTCCCCCGCAGCGAGAAGCAGAAGTGGTTCGACACCCTTTGCGCCGTGCAGAACGATATCTCCGCCCGGCTCCACGCCCGATATGTGGGCCAGACCCTGCGTGTGCTGGTGGATGGCCGCACCGACGACGCGCGCTGGCCCCTATCCGCCCGGACGGCGGGAGGACGGCTGGTACATCTGGTGGGCGACGAGGACGCTCTGGGCCAGTACCGGCAGGTACGCATCACCGACAGCAACACCTGGGCGCTGTTCGGGGAAATGGTATGACCCTCCCTCAGTAAATGGGCGGGTGGAAGAGTTTTCCACCTGTCAGCCCGGAGTTTTGCACTTTTCAACAGGTTTTTCCACCAAATTCGATCGCTTTCACTTATTTCTGACAGAAAGAGGTATGAGGGTATGGCAGAAATGACGCCCATGATGCGCCAATATATGGAAATCAAGGAGCAAAACAAGGACTCCATCCTGTTCTTTCGGCTGGGGGATTTTTACGAGATGTTCGGGGACGATGCCCGGAAGGCATCCCGTGAGCTGGATCTGACCCTCACCACACGGGATAAGGACAAGAACAAGTCCTTCGAGGAGAAGATCCCCATGTGCGGCATCCCGTACCACGCCTCCGACGCCTACATCGCCCGGCTCATCGCCAAGGGCTACAAGGTGGCTATCTGTGAGCAGACGGAGGATCCTGCCGCCGCCAAGGGGCTGGTGGAGCGGGACATCGTCCGCATTGTGACGCCGGGTACCGTCATCGACTCCGCCTGCCTGGAGGAGGGGCGCAGCAACTTCTGCGCCGGAATCTATCTGGACGGCGACTACGCCGGGTTCAGCGTGTGCGATATCTCCACGGGGCAGACCCATGTGACGGCCTTCTCCGGGCCGGATCGGGAGGCCCACCTGCAAAATGAGCTGGGGCGCTTCGCCCCGGCGGAGGCGGTGCTGAATCCCGGCGCCGCCGAGGATACGGCCCTGCGGGCGCTGCTGGAGGACAAGCTCCGGTGCCACGTGGAGCGCCTGCCCGCCGGGCGATTCCAGCTGCCCGCCGCCGAAAAGCGCATCCGCCAGCAGTTCGGGGACGACGCCGCCCAGCGGCTGCCCCGTGACAATCCGGCGGCTATGCTGGCGCTGGGTGCTCTGCTGGACTATCTGCACGATACCCAGAAAACGGACCTGAACCATGTAGACCGGCTGGACTACTACCGGCAGGGGCAGTTCATGGAGCTGGATCTGACGGCCCGGCGGAATCTGGAGCTGACGGAAACTCTGCGGGGCAAGGAGAAAAAGGGCAGCCTTCTGTGGGTGCTGGACAAGACCAAGACCGCCATGGGCGCACGGCTGCTGCGAAGCTGGCTGGAGCGGCCCCTGCTGTCCGTCTCCGCCATTGCACGGCGCAACGACGCCGTGGCGGCGCTGGTGAAGCACACCGTGCAGCGGGAGGAGCTGATCCTGGCCCTCACCGGCATCGGGGACATGGAGCGTCTTATGGGCCGCATCGTCTACGGCAGTGCCGGAGGCCGGGACATGGTGTCCCTGAAAAACGCCATGGATCATCTGCCTGCCATCCGGCAGCAGCTGGCCGCCTTCGAGGGCGGACATCTGCGGGAGCTGGGCGCCCGTCTGGATCCGCTGGAGGATCTGGCGGAGGTCATCGGCAGGACCTTGCAGGACGATCCCCCCTTCTCCGTGCGGGAGGGCGAGTTTATCCGGGACGGCTTTGACCCGGAGGTAGACCGGCTGCGTGGCATCCTCCACGGCGGCAAGGGCATCATCGCCTCCATGGAGGCCGCCGAGAAAGAGAAGACCGGCATCCGCACCCTGAAGATTGGCTATAACAAGGTATTCGGCTACTACATCGAGGTCTCCAACTCCTTCAAGGAGCTGGTGCCGGAGACATACATCCGCAAGCAGACGCTGGTCAACGGCGAGCGCTACATCACACAGGAGCTGAAGGATCTGGAGCACGATATTCTCTCTGCCTCCGACCGGGATGCGGCGCTGGAATATGAGCTGTTCACCCGGCTGCGCCAGACTCTGTGCGACGCCGTGACCCGGGTGCAGGGGGCCGCCGCCGTAGTGGCGGAGCTGGACTGCCTGTGCTCGCTGGCGGCGGTGGCGGTGAAGAACAACTACTGCTGCCCGGTGGTGGACGAGTCCGGGGTCATTGAAATTCACGACGGCCGCCACCCGGTGGTGGAGTGTATGCGCCCCGACGCCATGTTCGTCCCCAACGACACCTACATGGGGGAGAAAGAGAACCGGGCCGCCATCATCACCGGCCCCAACATGGCGGGTAAGTCCACCTATATGCGGCAGGTGGCCCTGATGGTGCTCATGGCCCAGATCGGCTCCTTCGTACCGGCCAAGGCCGCCCGCATCGGCATCGTGGACCGCATTTTCACCCGCATCGGCGCCTCCGACGACCTGTCGGCGGGGCAGTCCACCTTTATGGTGGAGATGACGGAGGTCAGCGATATCCTCCGCTGCGCCACCTCCCGAAGTCTTTTGATCCTGGATGAGATCGGTCGAGGCACCTCCACCTTCGACGGCATGAGCATCGCACGGGCGGTGCTGGAATACTGTGCCGATCCCAAGAAGCTGGGGGCCAAGACCCTGTTCGCCACCCACTACCACGAGCTGACCGCCATGGAGGGGACCCTCCCCGGCGTGAAGAACTATAACATCGCCGTCAAGACCCGTGGGGAGGATATCATCTTCCTGCGGAAGATCATCCCCGGCGGCGCAGATCGCAGCTACGGCATCGAGGTGGCCCGTCTGGCGGGCCTGCCGTCCACGGTAGTCAATCGGGCCAAGAAGATCCTCCGCCAACTGGAGGAAGAAGCCGGGCGACCCGCCCCGGCGGTGCAGGCGCAGGAGGATCAGGTATCCCTGACGGCCCTGTCGGAGGGGGAGGTCATCGACCAGCTGCGCCGGACGCAGGTGGACACCCTCAGCCCGCTGGAGGCCCTGAATCTGCTGTACGAGCTGAAAAAGAAGCTGAACTGACGGGAGTTTATCCCGTCCACGAACCTCTATGAAAGGAGTGCTCTATGCCTGATATTCAATGCCTGCCCAGCCACGTGGCGGACCTCATTGCCGCCGGCGAGGTGGTGGAGCGGCCCGCCAGCGTGGCCAAGGAGCTGCTGGAGAACGCCATCGATGCCGGGGCCTCCGCCATTGTGGTGGAGATCCAGCACGGCGGTCTGACCTATCTGCGGATCGCTGACAACGGCTGCGGCATCGACGCCGAGCAGCTGCCCACGGCCTTCCTGCGCCATGCCACCAGCAAGCTGCGGACGGCGGCAGATCTGGCCGCCATCGGTACGCTGGGCTTCCGGGGTGAGGCGCTGGCCGCCATCTCCGCCGTGTCACGGGTGGATATCTTCTCCCGGCGGACAGGGGCGGAGACAGGGGCCTCCCTGCATCTGGAAGGGGGCGTCCCCGGTCAGGTGGAGGAGGTGGGCTGCCCGGAGGGTACCACCATCTGCGTCCGGGACCTGTTTTACAACACCCCCGCCCGAATGAAATTCATGAAGAAGGATTCTGCCGAGGGGGCCGCCGTCAGCGGTATCGTGCAGCATCTGGCCCTGAGCCACCCGGAGATCTCCTTCAAGCTCATCCGGGATGGTGCAGAGCTGCTGCACACCCCCGGCGACGGAGATCTGCAGTCGGCGGTGTACGCCGCCATGGGGCGGGATTTCGCCATGGGACTGCTGCCCATCAGCGGATGCAGCGGCGATATCTCCGTGGAGGGATTTGTCACCAAGCCCCTCAACGGCCACGGCACCCGTGGCCGCCAGCTGTTCTTCGTCAACGGCCGGTTCATCAAGAGCCAGCTGCTGACGGCGGCGCTGGAGGAGGCCTACCGCAACCAGTTGCTGAAGGGGAAGTTCCCCGGCTGCGTGCTGCGGCTCACCATGCCCGCCGACCGGTTGGATGTCAATGTCCACCCCGCCAAGACGGTGGTGAAATTCGTCAACGACAAGGAGGCCTTCAACGCCGTGTATTACACGGTGCTGGACGCCCTGAATACACCGACTCCGCAGCCCCAAAAGCCCCGGCAGGAGTCCTTTTACCAGACCATGACGGTGCAGCAGTACCGGGAGCGGGTGCCGCAGTCGGAGGAGAAGAAGCCTCTGGGCTCCTACACCGTCCGGCCCGCCGCACCGGTCTCCCAGCCGCTGGAGGTCCACGACGTGGCCCCCCGAAAGGGGGAGAGCTTCACCGTCGCCTCCTCCGGCGTCAGCTATCGCATCACGCCCCCCGCCGTGCAGAAGGAACCGTCAGCCCCGGCGGCATCCGTGCCGGAGGAGACCGTTCCCGTCCCGGCGGAGCCGGTGCAGGAGACGAGCGTTCCGTCCCCCGCAGAGGAGAAAGCCGTCCCGCAAAGTGCAGCACAGCAGACGGTGGAGCCGGTGTGCCAGACCCCATGGCGGGTGGTCGGCGAGGTACTGCGGACGTACATCATCTGCGAGGACGACCAGGAGAATGTATGGCTCATCGACAAGCACGCCGCCCATGAGCGGGTGCGGTTCGATGCCCTGAAAAATCATACCCAGCCGGTGATGTCCCAGCAGCTTCTGTCGCCGCTGGCGGTGGATCTGTCGGCGGAGGATGCCGCCTCCCTGCTGGAGCAGCTGCCGCTGCTGGAGGAATTCGGCTTTGTGTGCGAGGACTTCGGAGACGGCACGGTGCTGGTGCGGCAGGTGCCGTCGGATCTGGAGGTGGGGGATGTCCCCGCTGCTCTGGAGGAGCTGGCAGAGGATCTGCGGCTGAACCGGGCCGATCCCGCCGCCGCACGGGACAGTCTGCTCCAGACCATGGCCTGCAAATCCGCCATCAAGGCGGGGATGTGGTCCGATCCCTCGGAGCTTCAGGCGCTGGCGGATAAGGTGCAGAGCGGTGAGATCCGCTACTGCCCCCATGGCCGCCCGGTGGCTGTGAAGCTTTCCAAATATGAAATGGAGAAGATGTTCAAGCGGGCGTAAATTTCTCTGCTGCCTCCGGCGGCATACTTCTCTCAGCAGCCGGAAAAGTGCCCTGCCGGAGGCAAAAGAAGAAAGAACGATCGGGAAAGGAGTCCTCTATGATCCCGCAGGTCATCTGTGTGGTGGGTCCCACCGCCACGGGAAAAACGAAAATGGGCGTGGCGCTGGCCCACCGCTTCGGCGGTGAGGTGGTGTCTGTGGACTCCATGCAGATCTATCGGGGCATGGCCATCGGCACCGCCGCCCCCACTCCGGAGGAGATGGAGGGCATCCCCCACCATATGGTGGGGGTGGCCGATCCCGCCGAGAGCTGGTCCGTGGCCCGGTTCGTATCGGAGGCCGATGTCTGTGTGCAGGATATCCTCCGCCGGGGCCGCCGCCCTATTCTGGTGGGCGGCACGGGACTGTATCTGGAATCCCTGATCCGCGGCACGGACTTTGCCGCCGGAAGCGCCGACGGCGAGACCCGGCAGCGTTTGCAGCAGCGGCTGGAGCAGGAGGGCGTCGGCCCGCTGCTGGCGGAATTGCGGGCCATCGACCCGGACAGCGCCGCAAGGCTCCATCCCAGCGACGAAAAGCGCATCCTCCGGGCGCTGGAGGTGTGGTATGAGACCGGCGAGACCATCACCCAGCACGACCGTCGCACCCGGCAGCAGCCGCCCCGCTATCAGGCCGCTTACATTGGCCTGAGCTTTCAGAATCGGGCGCAGCTGCGCCGCCGCATCGACCTGCGGGTGGATGAGATGGTGCGTCAGGGACTGCTGGAGGAGGTGCAGGCTCTGCTGGCAGCGGGGCTGCCTCCCACCGCTACGGCGTGGCAGGCCATCGGCTACAAGCAGTTTCTGGCGGCGGCAGACGGCCGCTGCACCGTGGCCGAGGCCGTCGAAGAGATCAAACTTCGCTCCCGGCAGTACGCCAAGCGGCAGCTGACATGGCTGCGGCGCAACCCGGACATCCACTGGATCCTGTGGGGAGAGGAGCCGAATTTTCCCCAGGGCCTGCAAAATGCGACAGAATATCTCACCGCTCTTGGCTTACGATAAGCCCAGGAGCGGACGGCACATCGTCCGCCAACAGAGAAAAGGAGCAGACGATATGCAAAAGAACAACAACCTTCAGGAAATTTTCCTCACCAAGGCCCGCAAGCAGAATATTCCCCTGACCATCTTTCTGATGAACGGCTTTCAACTACGGGGCGTGGTGACGGGCTTTGACTGCTTCACCGTGGTGTTGGACACCGACGGCAAGCAACAAATTATTTATAAGCACGCTATTTCCACCATCGTTCCCATTCACCCCGTCTCGCTGCAGGAGGAGCCCTGCTTGCCGTCGGACGAGTGAGGCGTCCCAACATTCCACCAAGGAGGAGCCATGAACAACACCCGTGTTTTCCGCTTTCTCAGCATCGCCCTGCTGGCGGCCATTGCGCTGTACTTTGCCGCACAGGGCTATTTTGCCCTGACGGACCCCTTCACCACCACGCTGGTCTATCAGAGCTCCGCCGAGGACACCATCGACGTCAGCGGCTGGCTGGTCCGGGACGAGGAGGTCCTCTCCGGTGAAAGCGGCACCGTGCGCCATGAGGTCAGCGAAGGTGAACGGGTGGGCAAGGGCCAGACGGTGGCCACGGTATACAGCGGCAGCGATGCGCTGGACACCGTGCAGCAGATCGAGGCCAAGGAGCTGCAGCTGCAGCAGCTGCAATTCGCCCTATCCTCCTATCTGAACCCCGACGCTACCTTGAAGCTGGACGGCTCCATCACCGAGAGCCTGCTGAGCATCCGCCGTTCCCTCTCCGGCGGCGACTACGACGATGCGGCGGACCAGACGGCCCAGCTGAAGGCCGCCATCCTCAAGCGCAGCCACACCTACTCCTCCGGCGAGGAGATCGAGGCGGACATCGCCACGGTGCAGGGAGAGCTGTCCGCTCTGCGAAGCTCCCTCTCCGGGGCCCGGACGGTGACGGCGGAGCACTCCGGCACCTATTCCGCCGCCTGCGACGGCTATGAGTCCCTACTGACGCCGGAATTTTTGCAGTCCGTGACCCCCGCCCAGCTGGAGGGACTGCCCTCCGGCCAGACCGGCGGCAGCTCTCTGGGAAAGCTCATCATCGGGGAGAAGTGGTCCTACACCGCCGTGATCACTGCGGAGCAGGCCCAGCAGCTGGAGAAGGGGGACTGGCTGACCCTGCGGTTTTCCAAGGGCGCTCAGCAGGATATCGACGCCCAGGTCACCTATCTCAGTGCCGCCGAGGACGGCAAGCAGGCGGTGGTGCTGACCTGCCGGGAGTATCTGGCCCAGACCTCCCAGCTGCGCCATCAGGCGGCCCAACTGGTACTGCGGTCCTATGAGGGACTGCGGATCCCCACCAACGCCCTGCGGATGAGTGAGGACAACCAACTGGGGGTCTACTGCGTGGTGGGCAAGGTGGCCAGCTTCAAGCCGGTGTCCATGGTCTACCGGGGCGACGGATACAGTCTGGTGCAGTCCGCCAGCCCGAGTCAGGACGTTTCCGTCCTGCGGCCGGGGGACGAGGTCATCGTCACCTCCAGTAAGCTCTCCGGCGGACAGATCGTGCAGTAGCAGCCGCCCAGCAGATACCATCGGCCAATAAGTGCAGCCACATAAATAGATTCCATCGGGAAAGGAAAGATCTGTATGACCATTACGGAACACATTGCCGCCGTGCGGCGGGAGATGGCGGAGGCCGCCCGAGAAAGCGGCCGCAGCGAGCGGGACATTTTTCTGGTGGGCGCCAGCAAGATGAACGACGCCGCCGCCTGTCAGGAGGCCATCGCCGCCGGAGTGGACGCTCTGGGGGAGAACCGGGTGCAGGAGATGACCGCCAAGCTGGCTCAGAACGCCTATGACGGAGCGCCCCTGCACTTCATCGGCCATCTGCAGCGCAACAAGGTGCGGCAGGTGGTGGGCAAGGCCGCTCTCATCCAATCCATCGGCTCCGAGGCCCTGCTGCGGGAGGTGGAGAAGGAGGCTGCCCGGCAGCAGCTGGTGCAGGATATCCTGCTGGAGGTGAACATCGGCGGCGAGGAGGCCAAGAGCGGCTTTGCCCCGGAGGAGACGGAGGCGGCGGCCGTTCTGGCCCGTGAGCTGCCCCATGTCCGGGTCCGGGGACTGATGACCATCCCGCCGGTGGAGACGGTCCCCCACGGCAATCTGGTATATTTCGAGAAAATGCACCGTCTTTATGTTGACATAAACGGGAAAATATACGATAATAAATTAGAATACATCTCCATGGGCATGAGCGGCGACTTTGCCGATGCCATCCGGGCCGGCAGCAATATGGTCCGGGTGGGGACTGCTATTTTCGGTGCCAGGGATTATACCAAATAAAGAAACAGGAGGGTCTTTCCATGAGCCTGATGGACGAATTTAAGAAGATCATTCATCCCTATGACGATGAGGATGACGATTACGAGGAGGATGTGGGCCGTGACAGCGAGCCGACCTACTTCGAGCCCCGTGAACCCCGTGAACCCCGTGAGTCCTCCCGCCGCAAGGAGGTCCCTGCGGAGGAGCGGCGCAACAAGGTGGTGAACATCCACGCCACCACCCAGCTGAAGGTGGTGCTGGTAAAGCCGGAGCGCTTTGAAAACGCCTCGGAGATCGCTGACCATCTGCGGGAAAAGCGCACGGTGGTGCTGAATCTGGAGGGTACCAACAAGGATGTGGCCCGGCGGCTGGTGGATTTCCTCTCCGGCGTGGCCTACGCCGGTGACGGGAAGATCAAGAAGGTCTCCACCAATACCTATATCATCACGCCCTATTCCGTGGATCTCATGGGCGACCTGATCGACGAGCTGGAGAACAACGGCCTGTACCTGTAAGGGCCGGATAGAGATGTAAATCGGAGGGATAGATCATGTTTACACCGCAGGAAGTTTCCGAAAAGACGTTCCCCAAGGCATCCGGCTTCAACAATGGCTACGGCATGGCCGCCGTGGACGAGTTCCTGGATGCGCTGACGGAGGATTATACCGCCCTGTATAAGGACAACGCCGCCCTGAAGGCCAAGCTGAAGGTGCTGGCGGAAAAGGTGGAGGAGTATCGGGCCACCGAGGACGCCATGCGCTCCACCCTGCTGTCGGCCCAGCGGATGGCGGCCCAGATGGTCTCCGACGCACAGGCCCAGCGGGACAAGATGCTCTCGGACGCTCAGGAGGAGGCCAACCGGCAGGTGGCCCAGCTGGAGCAGCAGGTGGCGCAGGCCCAGCACAAGCTGACCATGGCCCAGAACAGCCTGTCCGATTTCCTGCGCCGCAGCGCAGACCTCTGCGCCCAGCAGGTGAGCTTCCTGCGCTCTCTGCCGGAGGCAGAGGTGGAGGAGGGGCAGCCTGTGACCCTGCCCGCCCCGGAGGAGGGCCGTGTCCCCGTGGCAGACGCTGCGGAGGAGCCCGCCGCACCGGTGGAGGAGGCTCCCGCAGAGGAAGCCGAGGCTCCGGCAGAAGAACCCGCCCCGCAGGAGGCCCCGGCGGAGGAGCCCGCCAAGACGGAGTCCCCCTTCTCGGCGGGCTTCAATCTGGACGATCTGAAGTTCGGACGCAACTATAACAGCGAACACTAAATACCGTGGGGCGGCTCCTGTGAGCCGCCCCTGCTTGCTATCTGCTATCCAACCCATCAAAGGAGTGACACTATGGCCCGCCCCATCATCGCCCTGTTGTACGATTTTGACAAGACCCTGTGTACCACGGACATGGAGAATTACACCTTCATCCCGGAGCTGGGGTATACCCCGGCCCAGTTCTGGCAGAAGGCCAACGGCTTTGGCCGGGATAACCACATGGATGGCCTGCTGGCCTATATGTACACCATGATCCATGAGTGCCGGGAGCAGAACCGGCGGCTGGACCGGGACTTTCTGGTGCGCTGCGGCCGGGACATGGTGCTCTTTCCCGGCGTGCGGGAGTGGTTCCGCCGCATCAACGCCTTCGGCCAGCAGCTGGAGGTGGAGATCGAACACTATGTCATCTCCTCCGGCCTGCGGGAGATCATCGAGGGCAGCGGCATCGCCCATGAGTTCCGGGAGATCTACGCCTGCGAGTTCTTCTACAACGAGGAGGGGCTGGCCTGCTGGCCCAAGCTGGACGTGAATTTCACCAACAAGACCCAGTTCGTCTACCGCATCAACAAGGGCGTGCTGGATGTGTCCGACGACAAGACCCTCAACGACTCCATGCCCGACGACAGCAAGCGCATCCCCTTCACCAACATGATCTATGTGGGGGACGGCCTTTCGGACGTGCCGTGCATGAAGATGATGCGGGCCTACGGCGGGCAGGCCATCGCCGTGTATCAGGAGGAGAACCGTCAGGGGGTGGAGGATCTGCTGAGCAAGGGCCGGGTGGACTTCATCTTCCCCGCCGACTATCGGGAGGGAACGGCGCTGGACAGCACCGTGAAAAATATCATCCGAAAAATGGCCATTTGTGACGCACTGGCGGAGGAAAACGCCGCCCAGTTCCGTCAGATCGGGCGCTCCCCCCTGCCCTATCAGGCCAGTCTCTTCGAGGAGACGTAAGAGGCCCCTTTCCAATGCGGAAAATTCTCTGTGTGTATAACGAGGTGCCATCGGGCGCAGCAAGTATCCATCAACGCCGAAAGAATCAGGCTGGCAGGTCAATGACCTGCCAGCCTTGTTCTTTATTCCCTTGGCATCCCGTATATGGGATTTTCGCCCTCTTATTCGCTCCACCAGCCCACAGATTCCAGAAACGCAAGCACATCGGCCTTGTCCTCCTGCGTGGTAAAAACATAAAGCATCATCCTGCCGCTACGGATCTTTGCTGCGAAATTCGTGGGGCTGTCCACGGCATAGACCTGACCAGTAAAGGTATTGCTCTCCGTCACCTCACCGGTGATTGGGAGGGTCGCAGCAGCATAGATGCGGCGGCAGCCGTCTGCGGAATCCAGCCTACAGAAGTCTAACCGCAAGGAGTCCTCATGCACGGAAACAGAGCGGATCAACATGGACCCGACGCCCCATCTCTGGCGAACGTCCTCCGTGGAGTCCACAGCGGTGTAGCCGGTCGCCACTGCGGCCTTGCGGAACTTATCCAAGTCCGCAGCTCCCGACGTGAGGAAGAATTTCACGAAAAGGACGAGGGCGACGAACGCAAGAAGCCAAGCCGCAAGTCGGGGGACCCACTGCTTCGCCGGGATCTTTGCAATGGCCGTTGAATCAAACCCTATATCTGTCTTCGGGACCGATTCCTTCGGCTCCTCAGTGTGCTTCTTTCGCAGGAGATTGCGAAACAGCTCCACCCCCCCAGAGAGGAAAAAGCCCACCACTGCGATGGCCGTTCCCAAAATCAGAAGTACCACCAGATCACGGGTATTGGGAGAGAGAATCGCCGTGTTCTCTTCCGGCACTTCTGGGTTATATTTCACAGTAATGACAGTACCAATCAGACGGGGCGATGACATACGCCCTGTGCGGCCCGTATAGGTTTCTCCGTCCACGGCATACTCATATGCCATGATGTAGTAGGTACTGTGGCTGCTATGCAGTGTTGAGGAAGTGTCTTCTTCGCTGGAGACATCCGTGACCGTGGCCTCTATGGAGAGCCAATCCTTCTGGTGGGATTGGTCTGCATAGTCTCCTATCCCGTCGACAATCAGGCCGATGCCCACGATTAGCATCACTAAGCCCATGAATCGAAAGTAGGCGAATAATGATCGATTCTGCTTCCACATCTCGATGGCCCCCTTGCTCCGCCAGCCCCACAGGGAGTTTTATGCCCTTGTCCCCTTACTGCTCCTTCTGGAACCGATCGGCGGCGATGAGGCGCTTCAGGGCCTCCACGCCCACCTGCACGGCGGAGGTGGTGTCCTCGCTCATGTCCTGATCCAGACCGGCGGCCTCCCGCTCCTGATTCCAGATCACATGGAAGCAGGAGCCGCAGCGGCAGCCCAGCGCATCCGCCACCACGAACAGGGCAGCGGACTCCATCTCGCTGGCCTTGACGCCCAGACGCTTCCACGCCTCCCACTTGTTCAGCAGCTCATAGGACACCGGCATCCTGGCGGGGCTGTGCTGACCGTAGAAGGCATCCTTGCACTGCACCACGCCCACCTGCGTCCGCTTGCCCAGCGCACGAGACGCCTCCACCAGCGCTGTGGTCACCTCAAAGTTGGCCACGGCGGGGTACTCGATGGGCGCATACTCCCGGCTGGTATGCTCGAAGCGGATGGCGCCGGTGGCCACCACCACGTCGCCGGAGCGGACATCCAGATCGATGCCGCCGCAGGTACCCACCCGGATAAAGGTGTCGGCGCCGATATTGTGCAGCTCCTCCATGGCGATGGCGGCCGAAGGGCCGCCGATGCCGGTGGAACAGACGGAGACCTTCTCCCCCAGCAGGGTGCCGGTGTAGATGGTGTACTCCCGATTCTGGGCCACGAAGTGTGCGTTGTCAAACAGGGCGGCGATCTTTTCGCAGCGGCCGGGGTCGCCGGGCAGGATCACATACCGGCCCACGTCGCCCTCCACACAGTGGATGTGAAATTGTTTCTCCAGTTTTTGCATGAGAAATGCCTCCTGTCATTTTTTCATGGAATGCTCTTTGATTATACTTCATTCTGCGGCACGGCGCAACCGTTTTGTCCGTAGGAGGGGAACAGTCACCACACCTCCACGGTGTACTTCTTCAGCTGCGTCACCGGGTGCAGATCCCTCTTGGCCTTCCGCAGACCCAGATCCCCCATGTCCTCCTCCCGGTTCACATACGCAAGACCGTCGGCATAGGCGGTGCAGAACTGGCGGCACAGCATCTGATAGGCGCCGGGGTAGTCCCGATCCGCCTTCTCAATGTGGATATACAGGGTGTCCCGCAGCACCTCCCCCAGCGTGAAGCCCACAATGGCCCCGTCGGCCCGGAGGACGCCGCCCACCAGACCGTACTGATCCAGATGCTCCAGCACCTCCTGCACCTTATGGTTTTCCTCCGCCGCCTCGCCGGGGGCGTAGTTGAGTTTTTTGTTCAGGGTGTGGAAAAAGGCCTCCACCTCCGCTGCGTCGGTGCTGTCCAGCGGCTCGAAGCTCCAGCTCTGGCAGGTACGGAGGAAACGGCTGATGTGGTTGCGCTGGCCGCTGAACTTCTTGCCGGACAGCTGGCTCATCTCCTCAGCGGAGTACAGATAGTCGGCAAAATTCTCCTCCTCCGTGATCTCCACCCGGCCCGGCAGCTCCCGGAACAGGGGCAGATCCGCCTCCGGGATGGTGCAGAACCGCACCGGCCGCTCCGGGTGGCGGGCCAGACACTGCCGCAGTCCGGCGGGGATATCCTCCCCCAAGGGCAGGTTGTAGTAGAGATTTCCGTCCTCGCCGGTGAGGGTGGAGTACAGCACGCCGTCCTCCACCTGCCACGCCATGTGGAAGTAGTCCCGCCACATGAACATCCCGCCTACGGTGAAGTCGCAGGTGTTGGTGGTGACGAAGCGGAAGTATGGTGCGATCACTGGAATATCATCGATGGTCATTTTCTGAAAAGGCATATGGTATCACTCGCTTTCTGACCTCTCCGCCGGGGAAAAATCCCAAATATTATACCAGACCCCGCCGCCGGAATCAAGGGGAAGCCCCTGTCGTGGCGATGACGGATGCTTCCGTCATTACAAGGCCGCTTTGCAAATGTGTCGTATTTTGCCTCCGGCGGGTGGCTTTTTCTTTTTGCCTCCGGCGGGTAACTTTCTGCCAATAGCAGCAGAAAGTTACCAAAGAATGCCGCTTGAAACCTTAGGTTTCAAGACTTCCTCTTTTCTGTGCAAGAGTTACTTCCTAAATCCCGCCAAAACAGGGAATCGCCTTTCTCCTAC
>ENA-USUK01001054-USUK01001054.1-human-gut-metagenome-genome-assembly--contig:-NODE-1054-length-21554-cov-11.806304_pt1 | contig 21554 bp, 23 predicted proteins | sample MGYA00250062_ERZ773400 | MGnify/ENA primary metagenome ERZ773400 (study PRJEB29103, sample SAMN06111961) | human gut metagenome | biome: human gut; feature: ankylosing spondylitis patient; material... | reverse complement strand
CTGCATAAGAATATCCATATGCATTTCTTCTACACTGTGCTCCAAATATTCCAGAAGGTAATACTACATCTCCATTTATTATCATTGCTGATATGGTCATATTCTATTTTCAATGTACACTATATCTTCAAATATTACATTCGTAAGATTTTGAGGCAAAAAAATTTCACTTTGCTTGGTATATCGTACTATGCATTCCTCCTTCCTTTTTATTACATGCGTAGGATTTCGTGGTAAAAAAATTTCGTCCGCAATCCTTCTGCACTTGTGTAAATATTACATCAGTAAGATTTTGAAGTCAAGTTATCTTTATATAAAAAGGCTCCTGTGTAAAGTTTAAAATAGTATTGTGATCGAAAGTTGGTACGATTTTTCGATCATGGTACTGTTTTTTTATTGGTTCGAACGTTCGAACCCCACACACAAGGAGGATAAAGAAATGATTGTAAAAAGCAAGAACGAAGCGTGGTTAATTGCAGATAAGCTGTTTCCCACAGATTACGAAAAGGATGAGTTTTTAAGTGAACGTGCCGGCTATCCTACATATGAATCCACAAGTAGTATTTATAAAGGTAGAAATGCATATATCAACGACCTTGGATGCCGGTTAGAAGTTGTTATTGATAATGATGTATTCAATATCTGGATCGAAGAACCCACGGAGGGGAAAACCCCATTAGAAGAATTGAAAGACGTTCTCTTAAATGAAATAAAGGCAAGGCACATTGATCTGTTTGATGATGTTGTTTTTTTCTATCTCGCCGGTAGATTTCCCGATATTGATGTTCGCACTTGTGTAGATGCTGTTACGGCATTGAGACATGATTTTCTTTACAAGGAGGATAAATAAATGAGTACAACAACCATAGAGAAGAAAACCGCAACCAAGACCCCGGCAAAAGCAAAGACCACCAGAAAGAAAGCCGTTGCCGCTCCTATGAATCCCCCCACCGCCCCGGCGGTGGAGGACACCAACAAGGCAGAAGTAGAAGCCAAAAAGGCGCAGGAACTGAAAGACATTGAGACCTTGAAAGAAGCCAGAAAGCGCAATGCATCTATTAGCAAGTCTTTGAACAATGTTCAGAGTTCCTTTACCCGGATTGCTTTTGATCTCTACTGGATGTATTCGGCTTCTGCTTTCGGTCTGTTAGGCTACAAGAATATTTACGACTACGCCGCAAAGGAACACGGTATTGCACGCGGTACGTGTAGTGATTTTATTCATATCGTAGAGCGTTTTGCAAGCCGTGATGAACACGGAAACATTCTGGAAGAGATTCGCCCGGAACTGAAAGACTACCAGAGTAGTAAGCTGATTGCCTTGTTGGGTGTTACGGATGCACAGTTGACGGAGTTCTCCGTTGATATGTCCGTTCGTGATATCAAGAAAAAAGTAAAAGATATTCACGGAGAATCTGGAAAGTCTGACGCTTCCGATTGTGACGCTCCCGGCGGTGATTCTTCTGGTGATGATACCTATAACGGTAAAGAGATCATAGATGGCAACTTTACGGAGGTAAACAGCCAGACGCTTGTCACGTTCCACAACATTGACGAATACAACAAGTATCTTGACGGTCTCAACGATCTGATCGAAAAGGCTCTGAAAAGTAAGAACTTTGAAGCTGACCATAAGCGTATTGAGATCGTAGTAAAATGGTAATTTCTAGCCTTTCCCCGGTTGGTCTGGCGGTGCTTGATGATATTATGTCATGCGCCGCTGATCTGGGGAACGGCTACACCCCGGAAACATTGCGCCCGGTGCTTAACCGCATGGTAGCACTTTCCCGGAAAATGAACCAGTTACACAGCGACGGCATTTTGACGGAGCGTGAATACGTCCCCCTTAATGTTACACTTCTGGTTCTTGGCGTTAACAGTATGAATCGCCTTTCTCGTATGTAGGCGTTCAGTATATAACAAATAACATTGCATCCATGTGGCAGACCGCCCCATGTGTAAAGAAAGAAGAGGTAAAACATTATGAAATTAGCAACACAGTTCAGAGCTACTTTAGTAGCAATCGAAGAAAAGAGCGTGACCGGAAGCAACAATAAGTATTATCAGCTTGCTGTTTTGCAGGGTTCAGAAGCAACAAGCTTGTCCTGCACAGAGGAAGTCTATAAGCAGAACAAGGAACTTTTCAAGGAATACGTGTTCGGCATGCAGATTAGTGAATATGAGGGTAAAAAGACCTTGCGTGTAACTGGTATTTATGATCTCCCCGGAACTGCTACCGCCCCCGGTACTGCCGCCGCTGATCCCGGTAAAGATAAAAATAAGAAGTAAGCCGCCGGAGCGTTCCGGGTCTAGGGAGTAAAGAGAAGCAAGAACGGTATCTCTTGACGGTCGGTTTTCCGTCACTGCGGTCTATGCCTTAAAATCTTCTCCCCGGAACGTTCTCCGGTGTGATGCCCGGTGGTTTCCCTACAAACTACCGGGCAAGTGTGAAAGTTGAATCTGCCGGGTGCGTGAACTGTTCGATCGTCCGAACTTTACCACCTTTCGTCATTTGTTTATGGTACGCCCATAACCCAGTACGACCGAACACAAGCCATGCTCCCGGCATTTTCTATAAACTGTATGCTTCCACCCTCCCCCTTATCCTTGATAATGCCCTTTTCCTTTAGAAACTGCTCCATTGCGTTTTCTGTGGCAAGGGTGAAGCCCGGAGGGTTCAGCCCGACTATAAACAATTATATCTTTACCAGTCCCCGGAACAAGCTTTCGCCCTTGGTCTTTCGTCCCCTTGGGAGGGGGCAAGGGGACACCGTAGAAAAACAAGAAAAGCGTATTTTGCTTTCGTAGTTTTTCATGGGAGGGGTTCGGAATGGTACGCAAAGTATCACCCCTCACCCATGCAACAGCAACACATAACCCAACACAAAAACAATATGAGGAATATATCTCAATAGGTAAGAGTGGCGTGCGCACAGGAAACAACAACGAGAGCCGTACCCGGGTTCGAGTCCCGGTATTCCTCCTAAAGTTCGAACGTTTGAACTTTAACCCCGGTAATTTCAGCAAGCTGATTTTATAAACAAAAACATTTATAGATAACTAAACCCAGAGCATAGACGTATGTATTCGGTATTATCTATAAGAAAGGAGAAAATATATGCCCGGTTTAGCAATCATTGCGGCGGCTGAAGCCGCTCCCACTTTCGATACTGCTATCGTAACTACTTTGATTTCTGTATGTAAGTCCATCATGGGTCTGTTCGGAGAGTATCCGCTTAACATTCTGTTAGCTGTTTCCGTAGCTTGTGCTTGCTTCGGTCTGTTCGGAGTTGCAAGGCGTTCCGTATAACCCGGATCACGGCAGTATAAGAGGGATGCAGAACGATCTGCACCCCTCTTTTTTTTCACGAAAAGGAGAATGCGATGGAGCAAATTTTCAAATGTTTAATATGTGGTTTTTTCGGTTTGCTAACTTTTTTACTAGGAGATTCACTTTTTGAGCGTCCGCTCTTATCTGTTTTTTTAACGATTGTAGGATTTTTTTTTACAGTGTATCCCCTACTTACCGTTTTGAAGCTTATGCTTATGCACTTGTGAGGAGGTGATCTCTTGAAAGAGTTTCTTACCATATTAGTTATAATTATCGGTTTTATGTCATCAACTTGTGTCTTATTCTACCCACAAGAAACTGACCGACAGAAAGCCGTAAAAATCGGTTGTTATTTAGGTGACATTGCCGCCGTCATCTTTGTGATTGAAATCATTCAAAAATATTTTTCATAAGGAGGGAAAAGATGAAACAAGAAACAATCAACAAAAACAAGCTACTGACAATATTGTGCGCCGTTGCCTTAACCCTCGGCGTATTGGTGTCTTTTGTCCTATTCAGTGTAATCCCAGTTCATGCGGCAGATACACCCACATGGAAAATTTTTTCTAATATGGGTAATTATTCATGCATGCATACTGAGTATGCGGTAAAAGATAAATATTACTTCAAGCAAGAAACTAATTTTTCACTTACTGACGATAGCTTATATTATGCTTTCGTGCTTGATACATACGATAGTTCTTTACAAATGTACACTGCATCACTATATGCTTATCGGTTAGCCGATACATTAAAACCGTATAAATATCGTTTTCCAGACGGTAAATTACCCATTTGCTATGGATACATTAGTCATACTACGAAAGATGAATTTCAACAAAATTCTTCAAGTGGCGTTTACACTCCCTCTTTTACGCTTTTTAAGGAAGATTATAGCGGTGGTGCTTATACAGAATATGAATACGAAACGCAATTACCTATATTTGAATCTTTAGACGCTATGTATTCATACTGTTTAACTGGTGATAAGTCTGGCATATATAGTGAACCAGTTTTACCTAACAACGCTGACGAATTATACACATTTACCGGTTTTTCTATTAACGGCAAAACAGCCCGGTGGACTGGTACAACGGAACGTTCCTACGCAAAAGAGGTAGATGTAGAAGAATATGTGAAAGTATCCTATGCATGGGCTACAACCACAGAGCCGGATAATCTCGGAGAATTACAGCCGTATGATGGGGAATTTTCTACAAGTGACAAGCTTTTAACTTTACCGTGGTCTGAAATGGAAAATGGAAAAACGGACTTTCAATTCATTCGACAAGTAAAGATTTTTCCGTGTTACCGTGTACCGCACTTGGCATATTACATAGGGCAACCAGTAACGATCTATTATAATGCTGACGGAACTATTGATAAAATAGAGCAAACTACAATTCCTACTGATTCTGAAACAATCGGTAACGACATTTCACTTATTGGTTTTAGATATGATAATTCGTTTCACGCTGAATGGGTTGACGTCTGGTCGAATGGTGCAAATAAATCTGCTTTTGATCTCTCTGGCAGTCAATATCTTTCGTTAGGTGTCAAGGCTGTGTATTATGACGGTTCGAAAGCTGATATTGATTTTTATTCCTTGGATAGAAAAAATCTTACATGGAATAAAACATTTTCTGATTTCAAAGAGAATAACGGCTCACCTATTAAAAGCTTGTACTTTACCCCCTACGCCAAAACCGGGGTTAATAACCCTTGGAATAAAGGCAATTCTACCGTTGTAAATTTTGACGAAAACGGTAATGCGTCATCATCCTTTGACACTGGTGACGATGGTACGGTACATCTTGATGATTTCAAATTAACCGGCGTAGTCTGGAATAAGCCAGTTGTTAAAAACGGAACTATTACATGGACTGGTACAACGCCGAATAGTGATCTTCTTTTTGTTCCCGATTCTGACACTTTAGTTACCGCCACTTATCCACGTTATGATGCTGATTTGAATACATCATATGAGACGTGGAGCACAACCACGATCGGTAAAGGTTCTATGAAAGTCAATGTTGATTATCTTATAGATTACTATAAGAATAGTGAACTTGCATGGAATGGTGAAATGTGGCTCACGCCTTGTTATAAAAAAGGCGGTGTGCTTTATGTGGGTGATCCGGTTATTATAAATTGCCTAAAGGGTACTGTTAGTGACATTGTAGTTGATAAAGATAGCGGAAAAGCTGAACAAGTAGATAAAACCGATCAAAATAAATCCGATGCAGATTCTATATTAAATGTAGGTAATCAGTTTTATTCTATTATCAATGGTTTGATTGGGTCATTGCAACAACTCCCGGCTCTTTTAACTGCGATTTTTGGTTTTCTTCCCAGTTCCATTATAAATCTGCTCTATGCTTCGTTTGCCGTCATTATTATTTGTCGTATTCTGGGGAGGTAGCAATGTATATTTTGAAATCCTTTATAGATTTATGTTTCGGTATTTTGAATATTCAAATTGTATTATTCGGCTATGCATTTACACTTTATTCGTTGTTTTTATACTGTATTATCGGCGGTTTGCTGTTGTACCTTATTCGTAGACTATGGGAGTAATTTATTGATTACTTCCATAATAACCGCACCTTTACATACAAAAACAATTATTGCCGCAATGATTTTTACAAGAATATAAATTCCTATAATCATTACCCAGAAATGTATTTTATCTAATACGGACAATATAGCATCCGTTCTGCTGTCGGCTTTATCGTCATTATACCGTGTTAGGTTGATGTAGTCGTTTTTTTGTAATGGTTCGGAATTGTCGTTCTCTGTATCTTCCATATAGGTATATATAGCATTGTGTTCTTTTTCATCACGATATTTTGCATAAGCATAACCGCAAATAATTATAAGCAAAGCAACCCCAAAAATAATTATCATATTCATTTGTAACCCCTCCTATGTGTTTTTCTCAATTCTAACACATGGGAACATTTTTCACAAGAAAGGACAAAATATGAATGAAAACATTACAATTCAAAACAATATGCAAGAAAATTTACAAGTCGATTCTATCAACTCTGGCTCTGATGATAACGGAATTTATACCGTTGATGATAATGCTATTATTGTCATGTCTGGCGATCTTCTCCCCGGAGGAACTGACGCAGACGTTGACACGTTGCAACCCGGTGACGATACAGAACTATCTGACACTACAACAAGTGATAGCGCCCTTTCGGTCTCTTCTGGTGATGTGGTTGGTTCTGAACACGTTTATATCAGTTTGGCAGATCTGGAAACCTATCAAGCGGATACTGTGGAAAATCAGATTGATTACTCCGTTTCTCTGGGAAGCATTGAAGAAAAAATTGACGATCTGAATTACAACATTACGGCATTGTTGTTTTTTATCGTGTTCGCATGGTGCTATGAACGTATCAAGAACGCCGTTCGATCCTTTAACGGTGTAGGTCTTAAATAGGAGGAAACAAACATGGATAGTCTTATTCAATTTATCATAGGTAATGCAACAACGTTTACCCCGGCTTGTATGGTCGGGTTGATCGTCTTTTGTATGGTTCTGGAATGTATCGGTTCTCTTGCCTATAACATTCTTAAAAATGGGAGGTGATCAGCTTGGTATTTCTGGTACTGTTAGCATTTATAGCAATGATGTATTTTAGTGTATGCTTCCGCATTGCCGTATTACATCCGTTTGCAACGCTCTTTAATTTAATAAAAGATCTCCCGGATTACATTATTCATAAGAAATGGCGCAATCTGAAAACCGGTAAACTGATTTGTTATGTAGCATTGTTCGGTAAAGGAAAAACCCTTTCCGCTGTGCATAAGGTTACAAGTCTGTATAAAAAGTATAACAATAAAGTTGTATATGATGATCTCCGGGGGAAATGGGTAACGCAAAGAATTAACATCATTTCAAATGTTGATTTGATCGGAACGCCCTACACGCCTTTTGTCTCTTTGCGGCAGATCGTTGACGTTGCCGAAACTGTCCGGGCATATGATGAACAACACGACACCTTGACTTGCACACTTGTTTTGGGTGATGAATTTTCAGTACAGCTTAACAGCCGTACTTTCAAGACAAACATTGATCCCTTGTTTCTCAATGCTCTGCTGACGTGCCGCCACCACCACATCAGCTTATATTACACTTCACAACGTTTTAACCATGTAGACGCATTATTGCGACAAGTGACAAGCCGGGTTATATCTTGTGACAAACAGTGGCGTTTTTTGGTGCATAGAGAGTATGACGCTTATCAATTAGAATACGCCACAGACCCTACACTTGTACGCCCTTTACGCCGGTTCGGTTGGTTTGTAAAAGATAAAGATTATCATGCCTACGATACTCTGGCTTGCGTGGACAACCTTGCAAAAGATTGTAAAGCCGGGAACATGATCCCGGAATCAGAAATTATCATGTTACAGAACAATACGCCCTCTGATATGGAAGCCGTTACTACACCGTCAAAGAAGTATACCAGAGCGCAGAAGAAAGCGCAGAAGTAAGGGTGAAACGGTGCGCCGTGGTAAGCGTTGCGCACGGCGCACCGTTCGAACGTTCGAACTTTCACACACCACACACAAGGAGAAAAAACAATGTTTCAATATATGCATTATCTGTTTAACGAAACAGAGATCAGATTCTATAAAAAGTATAAACTATTTCCAGACGAATTATTTCAACAACTTCAAAATCTGGGTTTCTCCAGAGAATCATTTAAACCCATTCAGAAAGAAATGGACAGATTATTTCTATTACAAAAAGAAGAAAGTACATGGATAAAGGCAGACTGTGACCCGTTCTCCGAGTCACCTACTTGACAATAGCAACACTTTAACGTCACCTTGCAAAAATTTACAAGGAGTGTTGAAACATGGAAACAGTTTATAATTGCCGGCGTTACCAGTATGAGACCGGGGAACATATCACATTTTACCACCATGCTATTAACGCCGGGAAAGAAAAGCCAGAGGACAGCCAGTTAAACAAAACCCATGACATAAGTGACCGTACCCCGGAAGCTGAAAAACACGCTATGGCGGTTTCTGCATCCAGAGCCAAAAACAACGTTTACAGAATTGCACGGTCAAACAAATGGGACTGGTTTATCACTCTGACATTTGACCGCAAAAAAGTAGACGCTTCCGACTATGATCTTGTTGTGCAACGGCTTAATGATTTTTTGTGGAACATTAAACAACGCAAGTGCCCGGATATGAAATACATCATTGTTCCAGAACTACACAAAGACAAGGAACATTATCATTTTCATGGACTACTTGCAAACGTGGACAATCTTACATTCAAGGCGTGGAAAATTGACCGCAAGAAAAATCAGATCATCTACAATATAACAGACTGGTCATACGGCTTTACAACCGCAACAAAAGTATTAGATACAGGGCGTGTGAGTAGTTATATCACGAAATATATTACAAAAAGCGTTGACGAACATTTGAAAGAAAAACGCCGCTATTATTACAGTCGTAACTGTCACATTGCGGAAGAAGAACATTTTCTTCTTGACGAAGAAGATTTTCGTAAAATTTACGCAGACCGTATTGTATATGTAAAAACTGTTGACGTTCCGCAAGCAAGCCAACAAATAACCTATTATGAACTAAAGTATTAAACAGATCACCCCGGACACCCACAAGGAAGCTTTACACCCCTTGAGGGGTTGGGGGTGATTTCATCCCACCTCTGTAAATTTTTCCGCCCACTCCCATAAAAATTTAACACGAGAGTCCAGAGAACTGTCTGTTCTCTGGAAGCCACCGCCCCCTTCCACAAGCCCCATATAGAGCCATAAGCCCCGGACAGCTATAATACAAGCTATCCCTCACTACCGCCGCCAGAAGCCCCACCAGAGAAGCCACAGAGGGTCAAGGCACAGCCCCATAGATACCGCCCTCCTTGACGCTCCGGGGTTTGCTCTGGTACGGTTGAATATAGGCAGACTACCGCCAGAGAGGGAGGAAACCATGTCAAAAAACATGACTTATGCTGACCGTCTGAAGATAGAAATGTATCTCAATGACGGCAAAACCCAGAGAGAAATAGCCCGGTTGATGAACCGGCATTACAACACAATTAACTATGAGATAAAGAGAGGGCGCACGAAACTCCGTGACGGTCAGACGTGGCTTGAATATGACTATTACAGTGCAGAGATCGGACAACAGAAACATGACTATCATGCAGAAAGTAAAGGGCGTGACTTAAAAATTGGTAATGATTACGATTTTGTGAAACACGTTGAGCATTGTATTATTGATTTGAAATACAGTCCATATGCCGCTTTACAGTCCGCTAAAGGTAAGTGCCGTACAGAAGTATGCGTAACTACTCTGTATAATTACATTGACCGTGGCTTGTTTATGAATGTGACTAATAAGGATCTACCGTGGCGCAGAGATACGCCAAAACAAGAATATAATGTAGTTCGACCGTCTTACAAGAATCTAAAGGGAAGATCCATAGAAGAACGCCCACGTGAGATCAAGAAGCGTAAGACCGCCGGGCACTGGGAACTCGACACCGTTGTTGGTGGACAAGGAAAAAGCAGTAATTGTTTACTTGTTCTTACAGAGCGCAAGCACCGTGACGAAATTATTATGCCGATACCAGACAAGACCGGGAACGCTGTTTCTTGCGCCCTTGATGATCTGGAGCGTGCATATGGTTCTGATAAATTCCGGGAGATATTCCGCTCGATCACTTGCGACAACGGCACGGAGTTTCTCGATCAGCAAGCACTTGAAAAGTCTATAAACGGCGGTGAACCCAGAACGACAATATACTACTGTCACCCTCATAACCCCGGAGAACGTGGAAGCAATGAGAACCAGAACCGTATGATTCGCCGTTGGTTTCCTAAAGGCTGTGACTTTGCAGAGGTTACCCCGGAACAAGTCGCAGAGGTGCAAGCGTGGTTGAACAATTACCCCCGGCGTATGTTTGGTGGTAAGTCCTCTAATGAAATGAAAGCTATGTAAAAGTTCGAACGTTCGAACGGCAATACAAAAGACGGCTACCATTGGCAACCGTCTTGTTTTGCTGTCTGCTTTTGTGCATCTTTCACAATTTCACCAGTCGCAATCATATATAAAACTATGCAATGTGATGAATCTACGGTTTTTCGGAAAAAATCACAAAAACTTATTGACATTTACAATAAAAAGGCTCCTGCCGAGAAGTATCATACATTTTCGCAAAAGTGATACCTTTTAGCAAAAGCCTATTATTCAGTAAGTTTCAAACCACCCCACTGTTTCAATATTCAAATGTTTCATTCAAAAGACCAGAAAACACACGTCCATTATCTTTCTTTATTATCCCACAAACCGCAGAAAATCAAGGTTTCTTTGAAAGCAGACAAACGGTTTCAATATTCCCCTGAACTTTGATTTTATACTGCATAGCGAAAGTATTCAATAGGTTTCAAAGTGGGGTAATATATTTAGCCCGTTTGAAATACTCCCCACCAAATAATCATCTAATCGCCCTAACTTCTATATCACCCAATTTTTTGTCACATGCCCTATGTGAAGGAAACGCTGTAAATCCTGGTCTTGAGATATAGTTACGAGTCTTGTCATAATAAACACTCAGAATTCCTGTTAACAAAAACTGAAATCCCATGTGTACTTCTTCCTCACTGTGATTAAAAAATATATATTCTCCAACTTCTCCATCCTGAGGACGTCTTTTAAAAATGCTCCATTTATTAAACGAACCAATATATCCTATTAAATCATCAAAATAATTATCTTCCTTAGAATAAACTCCTTCTAATTTTTCAAAAATCCATTGTTCCGTAGTTTTCTCTTTTTTCTCAAATGCATCCATTGACACCAAAGCCAAAAATGGACCTCTTAAATATTGACCATTATCATCGACACAACGACATAATTTTGATGCGGCCTTCAATGCTTGAGCTTCATGTACTATGTCATTTTCATGTAAATTCTTTTTCACAGAAATAATACCTACAACGCCCTCTGGTGGAACTATAACATTTTCTCCAAATCTCTGAAAAATAGGATATTTAGCACTATCATAAATTAATATATCTAACTGTGTGGAATGGCTGTCCACTTCATTTTTCCTGCTTCTATTTTTCAATCCTGTTTTTACTGCTGGTCTCAAAATAAATCCCGTTAAAACTTCCAAATCTTTTGGTAAATATCTCTTCAGATATTCTCGTATTAATGTTTCTACATATCTTCCATCTTCTCCGTTATGGGCAGCTCCATTTCTATTTTCTGCTGGAATTAATATTTGAAATTGTTTATAAGTATCCAACATGGCTTGCATCTCATTTGACCAATAATTCTGGATTCTTTTACCATCCATATTATTACACCTCCAACTCCTCTTAACACCATTTATGATTATAACTCGAACATATCATAGGAAGGCGCTTCTGTTCTATCAACTTTAATCCCCATTTCTTGAGCTATTGTTTCCATCCCCCAAACATATGAGCCAAACTCGTTCTTCTGTGACTGACTGAGTTTTTCCCATGCCTCCGGATTAACAACCAAGTTTTCACTTATCATTGGTAAGAGATTATTAATAAAATTTCTTTTCTTTACTTCGTCCAAGCCATTTAATTGTTCATAATATGACGAAAACATTCCATCATTTTTCTTAAACCACGAAATAATACAATATGTTTTCTCGTTTTCAGGAAAAACGCAGACATATACATGTTGTGCTGGCTTACTGAAATCCAGCAAATCCTGCACTCTCCTATTATTCAAATCATACTGCAATGCTTCAAACCCTGTACAGGCAAATTTTACCGCTTTGTCAAATTCCCAAATAATACTTGTTAAAACAGAATAATCTTTTTCCAAAATAGCTTTATCAAAGATTTTTTTGTCCTCAATAAAATCCTCAATCGCCATTTTATTCCCTTTAAAAGGATCCTCTGCATCCGGCATATTAACCAGAGATGGCCTCTTTGCAAAAATAATCTGTTCCATTTTTTTAACTTCCTGCTTTTTATGATATTCTAAAGCAAAACATCTATATGTATACAAGAAAACTTGTTCTTCAGTTTTCTCAAAATCTCTATCCTCAATTGGTTGAAATAAAGTTTTATCATGATGACCACAAAATCCAGTGAATACTGTCGCTTCTTTTCTTCCATAACTCGTCATTGGTGCAAAGGGATTATCAGGTTTCGGACATGGCATAAAAACCATTCCGTTACTAGATATCCTTTTTAGTATTTTATTATTTTGGATTGAATGGGCTCCTATAATCTTCTCTGAACACTCTTCATTATTTGGATGTAAACATTGTTTTATTCTGGACTCTTTTCGAATCAGTTTGTAATTGTCTAATAAATTTAGCGGGTTTACAAAATCTGCATCATCTTGTTTTCCTTTACAACAAAGCTTATATTTTTTTCCACTCCCACAAGGACATGGATCATTAGGATATACTTTTTTACTCGTAAATATTCCCCCTTTTTGCGAAAAAGTATCCTTTCGCCAAAATGTATACTTCCCGTTCTCCAAAGCCTATCCCCTGGGGTAAATCTCCGATTATATCATCACTCTACGAAAACAGAAACACACATCTATTTTACTCCAAAAATGGCGAAATCCTTTGATTTATTGGGCTTTTCTTGACAGAAGGCAGACTGTTTCAACTGTATTACCACTTTCCCACAAAATCTAACCTTGACGATACCATCCACAAATATCATTTAGCGAACATGCATCTCTTATTATATTTATTTCAGATGAATAATAACCTGCATCCATTAATGAATCCTAAACTCATCCAAAATAACAGCCGCCTGCTCATAATTTAAATTGATCAATATTTCAAGTATATCTTCATATGCTTCAATAAGTTCTTGATCCTGTTTAATTTTATCACTATATGTAATAAAGGATTTAAGGATAATCAAGTGTACTATTGCTTCTTGTTCTCTTATTGATTTTTTAAATTTATTTACCTCAGATTTTGCATTTTGAAAGCTATTTCTAATAGAAATTAATATTTCTGGCAGCAATTCATCCATATGCATTTGGTAAATCGTTCTCAACAGTTCCTTTATGTGATATTTTCCATACTTTGTAAATTGCTTATTCAAAAATTGCTTATCTACGTATGAATAATTTGTTTTGATTTTACTCCAGTCTCCCGTGCAATATCTCGTTACAGAAAGCATAAGAGATTTATATAACTGTATTCGAACATACTCCTCATCAATGTCATTTACTTTTTTCTCAATATATAGAATTTTCTTTTTACATATATTTCTTCTTTTTGAGTCAACATATGAGTCAAAAAATTCACATAAAAAATTGCCAAAGATATCTTGATAGAACTCAATTGTATCTGTTGTAAATTTTGTAAAATCAATCTCTTCAAATAATATATCGATTGCCATTTTTGCATCATCTTGGGTTTGAATCATTTCCCGCTGAAACAGCTCTATGATTTCATGTTCTTGGTAAACATCAAAAATTTCGTGAGCATTATAATTTCTTTTAGTATATTTCCAAATATCAATCACACATAGCAAAATTTCATGAATAACCATTCTAAAAGATTCATTCGTAAAATTTAGGCCGCAATTTGCAACATAGCATATTGTAGATATATCATAGTTACTCATATCAAAAACATCTATCTCTAAAGATTCTTCCTGCAGCAGATACCTATCTATTATCTCCTCTTCGCGACTAGTATAACAATTTCCATCATCATCTTTGATATAACGATCTATTCCTGACAACTTAGGTTGCATATTAGGATTAAATATAAACTCCTTATCTTTCTTACTCACTTTCAAATAATTAGCATTATATTTTTGATGTTCCATCTGATCTTCAGATAATTTAATAATTGTATTAAATACCGCTTGTGCCAAAGTCTCGTGATTAGCTAAATATCTCTTCACGTATTTAGCCATTTCATCAATAACACCATGTTGCCCCTTATACATCAAACAATCCAACACAATTTTCTTTATTTTATTTTTTATCCCAATAGCAACGTCATTTTCCAATTGATTCAATAAAACTGGCATAAGTGCAGTATCTGCCAAAAAGCTTCCATTAGAAAACAATTTTTCTATTCCGTTAATCCATATTGTGCAAAACTTTTCCCTTTTCTCATTTTCTAATTCTTGATGATTTATTGCACTAGCAATTAAAAGTATCAAAAGATTTTCATATTGAAATGCCATATCAGTATCCTTCATCAATTCTAAAATAACTTTAATTGCACCAAGAGTTGATGGCAAGTCAATCTGCCCAGACACCATATTATCATTACACTTTTTAATCGCCGCATTTAATCTCTGCTTAGGTTTATTGAATTCTTCTTGTCTTAGAACAATTTTTTCTGCTTCCCCTGATATTTGGGGTTCTAACATAATTATATTGTCGGTTATCTTGGTTGCTTTTGCCCCACGCATATCCATTTTTTGAATCTGTAAATAGTCCTGTGCATTTTCTGCATCATTTTTTATAATTGAATATAAATAATCAAGAATTCCATAGCATTTATCCTGAACCATTGAATCAAAATATATCTGTGTATGAGATACATATTCTTGTATACTCAAATCACATTTTTTATCCAACTCATATCTATCTTTAAGCTCAGGTATCCCCATGGTCTTAAGAATTTGCCTTTCGAGCAACTCTTTTGTCGGATTTTTTTTGTACAACATATATCTTGTGGTATCCCAATGAACAAGTTCTATGCTTGTAGCCAAATCCAAAGCATAACCCGGTAATTCGTTTTCAAAGTGCATTCCTATACTCTCAATGATTGTAAGCAATACTATATTATTTGATTTTGAATAAATAGTTTCTTTGACATAATTTGCAAATGCAACAGTGAATTCATGATCCTTTTTACAAATCTCCAAACTGCTTATTATAGCCTCTTTAAGACAAAAAATAACATCTCCTATTAAGGTAGGTACATTGTGATCTCTAATCCCTGCAAGCCACATGTTTCCATTTCCCCAATATTCCTTTATTGCATTACTCTCACTAATTTTTACTTTGATTTTTATTACATATTCAGGATTATTAGTTGCATATTCTAATATTACCCTATTTATAAATTGAATTGCCCAATGAAATCCCACTTTAAAATTCAATCGAAACAGATTCCATAAAAATGCATTCTCGTACACTGTTCTATATAAATAATTATAATGTTCAGCTTTCTCACTTAATCCATATTCAAAACCCTTAGACAGTCTATCGGCTCTATAGAAATCAAATTCCTCTACATCTACTTTTCCACGTAACCATAGTATATCAGCTATCGAACACAATTCGCTTGTTAGTCCAGTTACCAAAGCAGGATAAGCATTCTTCAATGTCCATTCCATAATATCTTCTGACTTACGCATACTTTTTCTATTTCCATTAATATAATTATTAATCAATGTATTAAAAAACTTTTTTAACCACTCTTCTGAGTTATCTGCCATTCGATAAAGTGCTTCCAAGCAAGACGATATTTCATCTATGATTTTATAATAGTTTTCTTGCTCAGATTCCTGCAACGAATATTCCACATAATATTCCATCATAGCGCATGCATCTGAAGCAATAACTGCCACTTTATCTTCTTGTTTCGCATAATCCAAGCATAACTTAACTATATCATCTCTTCCGATTATATTTTTCTTATATATTTCTTCGTTTTTCAAAAGTCGAATAATACATGGTCTTCCATTACCAATTGGGGACAATTTCATTTGTGGTGATTCTTGTCTAATATGTAATAACTCACCTTCAAATGCGAACAAATTAATATTCTTCACAAAGTCGAACAACATGCCTTGTTCCAGAATCTCCGACCCTTGTTCTTCGAAATAATTATCACAAAACCTTGACTTAACAATTCCAATTTCTGTTTGCCTTTTCCAACTTTGCGGAATCTCATCAGAAAAAGTAAGGCTATATAAAAACTTATCTCTATTTACCTGTATAAACATTTTATTTGAAATCCAAATCTGATACCGTCTATACACACATCGCCCAAGATTTTCTATTTCATCATAGAAGGTCTTATACTTCCCTTTGCACAAATCAAAAGCTTTATCAAAATAATGTTCAAAGCAAATATCTTCGAAAATATCATATTTCAGTCTAATATAATCTCCTTGTTGAGCAATTACACCTTCTGAAAGCAATGCATGCATTATGTCTCTATCTATATCGTCCTTATGAATACCCAACATAAATTTTCTAGCTCTTTCAAACACAATCTTCTCAACAGTTTCAATAACTTTGTTACTGAGTATGCCATACATTCGAGATTTTTCCTCCAAACATATTATGTTTTTCCAAATATATTCTCTTAGAGAATTTTCATCACCTATATTATCAATATCCATCGAATTACTAACTATCAAGTTTATATAAAAGGGCGATTTTAATAAATCAACATATGAATTTGTTTTATACATTTTATGAATAATCGGATATTGCTTCATAAGCAATGCAAGTTCATCTTCTGTTATATCGCCAACTTCATAAATTTTTATTGAAAAATTTGTTTCCAGTTTAATAAAAGCATTTTTATCACTCGTTCTACAAGATGTTACTATGTACACATTTTGATATTCTGCCGCCATATCATACAAATACTGTAATAATTCAAATTTTGTTTCGGCACAGTCCGCAATAAACTCGAGAGCATCAATAAAGAATATTAATTTCTTTCCATTAATACACTCTAAAACGTCTTGGATACAGCAACCCCAAATGTCGTCAATATGACTTTCTTCCAAAAATCTTTCAGCACGAGCATATAAAACCAATTTTTCATTTTCAACATATTTTTTGCATAAAACAGATTTACCGCTACCAGCTCCACCTTGTATTGAAATATATCGCTCATTGTCTTTTGTTATTTTTTCAAGAAATTCATTTCTATCGATTTCATACTCTCCGTTAATCAATCCTTCAATATTTTTCAACCCTGAATTACTAAGTTCCAATGCACCTTTAAATTTTCTGATATTAATATTAAAGTTCTCATACTCATCCTTTAATACCTTGTATAATTTCTTCTGAAAATTAAGATCATTTTGTGCTTTAGTTATAATATCATTTGTAGTAATCAAATTATCTTTAATAGTAAATGAAATACTCCCAATTTGATTATCCCCACTATACTCTCTCACCTTATCAATACTATTATTACTAAGTACAAAAAATACAATATTCTTTAAGTCCGAGCATTTTTTATCTTTTGAATCCCTTATCTTTTCCAATGTAGTTTTTATTTTTGTTGGTACATCTTGTACAGTACTTACCTGCACTAAAAGTTCTCTGTTTTCTGATATCAAATCTACATATGGATAAGTTGCCGTCTCGTCATTCAGATTACTAAACTTCTGTCCGAACCATACATTACATACCTCAATCGCAAATAACTCAAACATTTTTGCAGCATCAAATAATCCGTTTTTATTTGCCATTTTGATTTTTTCATCATATGAAGACATATATTCAATTATGAAACCCATTCTTTCGTTTGAATTCAACATATAATCAATGCTCCTTATCCGTTAGTTTCTTTTAAAATATTTACCTGAGTTCATTCTCAATTTCTTCTATCGTTGGCATAGAAGCTCTATATTCCACAGGCAATAAATTTGACAACTTATACTCAGATATTCCTATCGGTTCTTTTGAACTATTTACCGCATATTTTGCAAGGATATTATTTTTGCTTTTGCATATAATCAGACCAATTGTTTTTGCATCAAAATCTGTCTTGACCAAATCATCCACAATATTCACATATGTACCAATCTGTCCAATGTCTCTCGATGTAAAAGCTACTATTTTAACTTCAACAACAACATAACAATGCAAATACAGATGATAAAATAAAAGATCTATTTTTTCCTCTGTTCCTTCAATCGGTATTGTATATTCTCTTCCAACAAAAGCAAACCCTTTTCCAAGTTCCATAAGAAATTTTGTGATGTTGTCCATCAATGCGTCTTTTAACTCTTTCTCACTATAATCTTCTCTGATTGCTACGAAGTCGAAATTATATGGATCCTTTGTTATTTCCTGTGCAAGGTCGCTTTGTAGTTCAGGCAATGCGTATTCAAAGTTTGAAATTGCTTTTCCCTGACGCTCATATAAATCGGTATCAAGAAAATTTAAAAGTACTGCCCTTGACCAATTATTTAAAATCGTTTTCTTCACAAAAAATATTGATTTTTCCCTGTCCAATTTACATTTATCAATGATAGCTCTATGATGTCCCCACGGAATCGAAAACAATTCTTTATCCGATAAATCTCCCACAAGTTGTGGAACATTTATTGAATCCTCTTTGCTCTTCAATTCTTCCACAAATTGTGGAAGAATTGGATCACTGTACAATTCATAAAATTTCTTCATATATCTGAGATTCGAACTTGATAAGCCTTGAACCCCTGGCAAAATTGTTCTCATATCTTTACTTAAATTAACAAAAAATCCACTGCCCCACTTACTTTCAGCCGACTTTTCTACAATATCTCTTCCTATAGACCAATAGAAACCAATCATTTCCTGATTAACAGAAACAGATGCCTTAATCTGTCTCTGTTTATAGCGTTTTCCTATGTCCTCAATCCACTTCCTATACTCTTCATCCATTTTTATAAGTTGATTCATGTAAACCCCTTTCAGAATTCTGTTTTTTCCCACATCTCTTTATAGGCATTGACATAAAAATTTATACATCCAGGATATGTGTATACAAATCTTCTGCACAACTTTTTATACAATTCCAGCATACTCGCATCATCTGCGAAATCTAATAAGTAATCGAGACAATGAGACAATTCTTCTTCTGATACCTCTCTGTTGCACAATTCCTCCACTATGGGTAAATATATTTCATATGCCTGCTGTCTAATCTTGTTGAGCTCAATTACCGCGCTAAATATATCATTTCCCATTCCATTTGACCTCCAAATAACTGATATAATTTCTTCAATAGTTATTATAATCAAAGCTCACAGTAAATAACATATAAATAACGCTCATATTAAATCACCCCAAAATGTTTTAATGCATCCTTTATCGCTTCTACTTTCTCCGCCGTCGGATGCCTTCTCGGCTGTTTCAACTCTTCTACCATATTAGGTGCATCATACATCGGCAATCCTAAATTTCTTTTTACCTCTGCGATATATGCCGTATGTACTTTGAAGCCATATTTTTCTTCAATATATTCTTGTATCATTTTATATGTAACCCTTGGAGCCGGCTGATATTGCTTTGCCCGCTCCGCAATTTTATCTAAAGGTACCTTTTCTTCACCTTCTCCAAATTCAACTTTCACATCTATATGGCTATCTGGTGACTTGTGGGACAAGAGCACGATGCTTTCAAGTGTAGATAACTTTTCCAAGGAAACCATATGCTCATCTGATTTCTCCTTGTCCAAAGAAATTCCCTTGATTGGTGCTACTTCCTTGCCTTCTTTAATAATCGGTACTGGAAACTGAAACTTAATATTCTGAATCCAATTTCCATCTTCCCGTCTTTCTTGGAATATGTCAATACGTTCAATAAATGCCTGCATGAACTGTTTCTTTTCAGCATCCGTACATTCTGAATACACTTCATTAAAAGCACCTAAAAATCCGTATATGCTATCTGCATCAATCTGATTTTTCTTAAGCTCATAAATCTGAGATTTCAGTTCTGTCATTGTTTCTTCCACTTCATCTATTCTATCATATTGAGCATCCAATCGTCTCTGCAAATCTACTATTTTTTTATCGTAATGGGTATCTGTAACATCCAGATTATCCATCTGCTGTTCAAGGCGTGTTTTAATAGTCTCTGCCTGATGAAGACTTGCATTTAACACAGATAACTGCTTTTCCAGGTCCGTCGTGTCAACAGTTGCTCCTATTTTATCCTGAATGGCATCCTTGAATTTTCCTTCTTTTGTCATTGCTGTAATCAGCTTTGCAAGCATATCATCAATCTGTGTCTGCTCGATGTTACATCGGAACGTACACTTGTGCCCGGTAGCATTCACGGTATTCTTACAATAATAGTAATATCTGGTCTTGTTATCTTTTCGCCCTGCTTTAGCAATATTTCCATACATTCCTTTTCCACAGCAAGGACATTTTAATATCCCAGACAAAATATGTGCATGTTCCGAATCATGAATTTTTTCACGCTTGTAATTATTTTTTGAACGCTTTTCCTGTGCAAGTTTCCAGTCTTCCTCAGCAATAATTGCTTCATGAACTCCCTCATAAACAGGGAAATCTGATTGTTCCACTACATGAGTTTCATTACGGGTTCCTGTTTTCTTCTCTGTACGCCTGCGTCCATATGCTATCTTCCCCATATATACCGGGTTATCAATTATCTTCTTGATAAAGCTGGCCGAGAACCCCGGTATTGTTCCATTCTGACGCAGCTTCTTTGTATATCCATGATTGTTCAGATAATTTGCCACGCCATTGATTCCATCATTGGTATGAATATACCTGTCAAAAATCATTTGAATAATTTCCACTTCATCCTCCGCAATAACAAGTTCCCCATTTTCCAGCCTATATCCATACGGAGCAAATCCGCCATTCCATTTACCTTCTCTCGCCTTCTGCTCACGCCCAGCCATTGTCTGCACTCTGATATTTTCCCGCTCCATCTCTGCTACGGCAGCAATGATAGATATAAGCAGTTTACCGGCTTCTTTTGAGCTGTCAATTCCATCTTCTACACAGATAAGATTGACACCATAATCCTGCATAAGCTGTAAAGAGCTGAGCACATCCGCTGCATTTCTGCCAAATCGTGATAATTTAAATACAAGGACGAAATCAACTCCGTCCTAGCCATCTTCAATATCATTCAACATCCGCATAAATTCCTGACGACCTTTTATATTCTTACCGGAATGTCCTTCATCAGAATATTCTCCTGCAATCTCCATATCTTGAAATTCTGCATATTTTCTTAGCTTGTCCTTCTGTGCATCAAGACTATAGCCATCAACCTGAATGGCTGTAGATACACGAGTATATATGTAACATCTTGTTTTCTTCTTCAATAATCTCACGCTCCTGTGTTATTCATTTGTTAATTTTCCAGACTGCTCAGCAAGCTTTTTCTCTTCTCGCTTTACCCTGCGTTCCAGTTTCTTAATATCTTCCGATGCTGGTAAATCTTCCGGTTT
>ENA-USUK01001043-USUK01001043.1-human-gut-metagenome-genome-assembly--contig:-NODE-1043-length-21633-cov-48.342596_pt1 | contig 21633 bp, 11 predicted proteins | sample MGYA00250062_ERZ773400 | MGnify/ENA primary metagenome ERZ773400 (study PRJEB29103, sample SAMN06111961) | human gut metagenome | biome: human gut; feature: ankylosing spondylitis patient; material... | reverse complement strand
GTGGAAGCTGCTGGGCACATAACGCCGTGGTAGATTCCATCGCCAAGACCATTCCAACAGCCCTCTTTTTTATCTACTCTTAGGCTTTATTGGTGTTTTTTTCTGTTCTGCTACTTTTTCAGCATTTTCTTTTTGGTATTCCTCAAACGCCTCTGCACCATACTGGTATTCCGGCTCTGCCACTCTTGACAAGGCTATTGGATCAACCATTTCCGCTCCTGCCATACGTTCAACTTCCCTGTCAGCTCTTTCACTCTGATACTGTTTTACATCTGCCGAAAGTTTTTCCACCTTTTCTATGGCAGCATCTGTATAACCTAAGATACTACACAGTAGCTTTCGTTTTGCCTGCAAAGGTTTCTTTATCAGTTCTGTCTTTGAAAATTTCTTCTCGCCATACTCTTTTTCCGGTTTATCTGTAAAGGCACGGATTGTATTGGCGGCTTTCTGTACCGCCTCCCTCATACCTGTCCCCAATGCATCAATCTTTTCAATGCTCTGCTCAACATCAGTAATAGATTTCTGCACATTATTTCGTAATTTTTGCAATTTTTCTTTAATTCTAAGAAATTCTGACACCTTATTTAAAGCTTTTTTCCCTTTCTGCTTTACTTCTGCCACAATCTCAGAAGCCTTCTCTCTCACTTCTTCTTTGATTTCAAATAGCTACTCCTTCATTCTGTGGCATTGTTGTTCCAGACTCTCCACTGCCTTACGGATAGTTACCTTCAAGGTCTTATCTGCCTTTTCCTGCTCCATCTTTGCATGCTGTTTTCGGACATTTACAAGCTCCTCTGTCACGGACTCCAGCCTCTTTTCCATACCGTCAATCAGGGCTGCCATTTCAAACACATTGTTTGCCGCTTCCCTCTGCTGATTCTGGTTTAAAAGGGCAATCAGTTCCTGTATGATCTGGTCTTTTGTCAGTTCCATATTCTGTTGTTGATCCATTTTGATTTTCTTTCCGGCAAAAAGGGGCATGACCGGCACACCCCTTCTGCCTGCTTCTTATTGTTCTTTCTTATCGAAAGAAGGTGCAGCTGATGTAAAGAGTGCTCCTGTAGCTGAAATCAGATATGCCTTCTACAATGGCGGTAAAGTAACGGAACAGCATCTGGACCGTTGGACTCCGGAAAACCCGAATGCCACTTATCCCCGATTATCCATGAGTGACTCCAAAAACCGCGTGACTTCCAGTTTCTGGATGCAGGATGCCTCTTATGCCAAGCTGAGAAACCTGCAAGTAGGTTACAGCCTGCCCAAACAGCTGATATCCAAATACGGAATCAGCCGTTTGAGAGTGTATTGCAGTATCGACAATCTCTTTATGATTTCCGGCTTCGACGGTGTAGACCCCGAAGCCATCAGCGGCAACTATTATCCATTGACCCGAAATTATTCCTTCGGTCTGAATGTAACATTCTAAACACTGACAACTATGAGACTAAAATATAACTTTATAGGATTAATATTGGCATGCGGCCTTGGTCTGAGCTCTTGCAATGACAGTTTTCTGGACAGAAATCCTAAAGACCAATTATCCGATGCATCTTTCTGGAAAAACGCAGAAGATGCCCAGAAATTTGCAACCGGAATTTATCTGTATCTGATAGAACCGGAAAACCATACTATCATGACAGACTGCTACACAGATAATGCTATTCCTGTACATGTCACAGCCGAACAGGGACAGTTGTCTGCTGGTACGGCAACTTCCAGCAACCCACATTTCCTACAATTATGGAAAAATGCCTATCAATGCATCCGCAGATGCCTGGTATTTTACGAGCATATAGGCGATGTGCCGATGGATGAAAAAGAAAAAGCGCAACTGACAGCCGAAGTACAGTTTCTCGAAGCTTTCTCATACGCTAACATATTAAAATATATGGGTGGCGCCTCCCTGCTGGATCATCCGTTGGAACTGAACGAGAAACTTCCTTCACGCAGTTCTGAAGAGGAGACTTATAATCATATAGTAGGATTATTGGATAAAGCAGCAGCCAGCTTGCCCGATATCCGCAGCAACAGTGACCACGGAAAACCGAGTGCCGGAGCCTGCTACGCACTGAAAGCCAGAGTTGCTTTCTACGCACACAAATATGATGTGGCGGAAGCTGCCGCACGCAAAGTAATGGGCATGAATGTGTATGGACTGTATGATAACTATGGTGACTTGTTCCAACCTGTAGCAGAGTTATGTAACGAAATCATCTTTGATCGCGAATATCTGGAAAACCCGAAAAACTCTAATGAAGGCAGTTATATAGGACAGTTCTTCGCTCCCGTCATGATGGGAGGATGGGAAGCTTTATCACCTACTCAAGACTTGATAGACTCCTATCCATGCAAAGATGGCAAATCAATCAAAGAGTCTCCTTTCTATAATCCGGAAGACCCGTTTGCCGACCGTGACCCCCGTCTAGGCTTCTCAGTACTGTGGAACGGGTCACAAATAGCAGAAAAGACTTTCAACCTGAACAATATGGGAGATGGCAGCCATACCCGTACAGGATATAGCATGAAAAAGTATATCAATCCGGACAATGACGGTATCAATAATTATGACTGGACCAACTTTATCTATATCCGCTATGCAGAAGTGCTGCTGACCTTCGCCGAGGCTCGTAACGAAAATCTGTCTGCTCCGGATACGGAAGTATATGATGCGGTCAATCAAATCCGTCAGCGTCCCAGCGTAAATCTTCCTCCTCTGCCTTCCGGCTTGTCCAAAGATCAAATGCGCGAAGCTATCCGTTTGGAACGTCGTTTGGAATTTGCTTTCGAGGGAATGCACCTGTTTGATACCCGTAGCTATAAAACAACTGAAAAGGATGTTACTAAACCAGTATACGGGGTAAATGCAAAAGGAGAAAGCATTTTTATTGAAACCCGCAAGTTCAATACCAACCGTGACTATCTGTGGGCTATCCCCTTGGAAGAGGTAGACCTGGCTCAGGGTGTACTGAAACAGAATCCGGGTTGGGATTAACCCGGTCATTTATTTGGAGGGACAGACTCATAAAGCTGTCCTTCCAACTCTTTCTACACATCTCTTTTCATTGAAAGCAAAAGTAATTACCTTTCCTCTCGAAAAAAGATAAAGCACTTTCAAGGAATATATGGTTTTCCCACCACCAATTTATCTCCGGAAAAATCGACTTCAAACAAGCGAGGAGTACGAATATAACGTCCGTTTACATCCTTATGACTATGTACAGACATCAACCATTTACCGTCCAAGGTCTGAAACAACATCCCATGACCGAAATTGGGAGGAGTAATCGGGTCTTTCTCCTGTATCCATGGTCCATCCAAGGTTCCGCTTTCAGAATAAGCCACTCCCTGAGTGTACACATTATAAATCCAACTAGTCCAAATCATACCGAGTCTACCTGTTCCTGTACGGAATAGATACGGACCGTCAGTGACTTTATTCGGTTTGTCCTTGCCATCCGCATCTTTTTCACGGCTCCACGGCGATTCGCTGGCACGGAACAGCAATTTCCCTTCGCCTATGGTTCCACTTAAGTCAGGCTTCAGTTCTATTTTCTCTATCGTACCGTCCAAGGCTTGCAACCATTCATAACAATATACCATATAAGGCTTTCCGTCCTTATCCACCCAGAAAGTCCCATCCAAGGTTGGTTTATCAGCAGGCAGGTAAGTGGAATCCTTCATCGGAACGTAAGGTCCGTCCGGGTTATCGCTCACCAAAACATGACTGGCACGGCGCTCTATTACATTCCCTTGTACCGTATCAATCTTCACCGCCTGATTGGTGAAAGTGGCAAAATAATAATACTTGCCCTTATACGGATGTAACTCGGCAGCCCAAATCATTGGTTTCGGTCCCATCCACGAACCGGAATCAGTCTTTGCCACATGAAACGGTCCTTCCCAAAGTTTCAAATCCTTGCTTTTCCAAAGCATACCGCCGGTTCCGGTCATATAATACATAGCCGTCTTCCTGTCTGCCAAAATGCAAGGGTCACTCAGTACAATAGAATCCAAAGGCACTTCCTTCCGTCTTTCCTGCTGACGTTCTTGGCAAGCAGACACCAGCCACGAAAGAGAAAAACCTAACAACAAAAACAATCCAATCTTTTTCATGCATATTCTATTTTAAGTTTCACAAATTCGACATTACAAATATACGAACCTAGAAAGGTAATGAAAACAGAAAGGCACATTTCCTCACGAAATATGCCTTCAATTCTAACTTAACCTAACCTAAAATTCTATTATCACATCACAGTATGTTAACCTTCTTCCTAAAAACCTATCTTTAATACCTATTATCTCTTTTTACCGATAGCAAAGATAAAAAATCTGATTGACAACCATAGGGGTAAAATCGAGCAAGATGGATGCAATAATCAGTCAAGAACAGACTATTGCACTATTTTCCATCCTTCAGACTATTTTCAACAGGGATTACTGAAAGAAATCCAGTGTCCAGTTGTCCATCCACTCCACGTATGGAATTCCTTCCTTGAATTGAACAGGTAACCAAATGTAACGGGCATCACTGGGATGCTCCGGACGCCAGATATCCGCCATAAATATAAAGGCGTCTTTCTTCCCCCCCACTTTCAGAATATAAGTGCTCTGTCCGCCAAACGTAAGTTCCGACTTAGGTCCCACACAAGGGTTGGGATGCTGAGACCACGGTCCGAAGATGGAAGAAGACGAGAACATACGAGCCTCATTGGGAGCCCAACCGGTACAACCGGAAGTGATCATCCAGTAGGTTCCGTCTTTTTTGAAGATAGCAGGTGCCTCATTGTGTCCTGCCGGAGCCACACGCACATAATTCCCTGTGTGTGAAAGATAGTCATCGCTCAATTCCGCTATTTGGAGTGTGAGGTTTTCTTCGGAAGAGTAAATATGGTAGGCTTTACCATCCTCATCTACATAAAGAGTCATATCGCGAGACATCTGTCCGCCATCCAAATCACGCTTTACTATCAAGCCTTTGTTCACAGCATCCGTCCATTCGGGAGTCCACCATTTTTCATAATTCTTGGCATTCAGAGTATCCAGCACTGCAACAGCCTGTCCGTCCATATCAACAGGCAGCTTACCAGCATTGACACGTCCCGAACGGATGAAACGGTAAGGACCGGCAGGAGTATCACTGACTGCTACCCCGGCACGGGCGGCTGCATAACCTTTTCCTTTCAATTCCAGATGGAACCACATCACAAACTTCCCTGTTTTCGCATTATATATCACTTTAGGACGTTCCAATATACATCCACGCGCTATGTCGCTGCTGTCGTTATCAACAACAGAAAGCGCTACGCCTTCGTTCTTCCAGTCAGTAAGATTCCGAGAAGAATAGCACATTACTCCCACCATGGCACTGCTGGTAGTATCGCATTTATTCTCACCGAACCAATAGTATGTTCCATCATGGTACATTACTCCGCCCCCATGGGCATTGATATGCTCTCCGTTGTTATCAGGCCATATCTCACCTGAACGAATGGGTTGCAACGGTTCATTGCTGCATCCGCAAAAGAAAATCAAAGCTGTGCACAACTCACACAAGCTGTTTCTCAGTTTACTCATCATGAATTATTTTATATAAAATGTTTCTTATTCAGATGGAAGCAAAGCATCGTAAGACATCCCCCAATGTTCTGCCAGGCGTTCCGCTTCCTGGCGGGTAAGATGAATGATTGCCCCATGTTTGGGAGAAGTAAAGTTAGTAGTCCTCATCACTCCTTGGTTAAACTGTCCCAAAGGAGTGAAATGTACGAAGTCGGAAGTTTCACTGAATCCGAAATTATGAACCTTCTGCCCGTACACATCATACATCAACACCCATCTATCCTCACCAATGCGTTTCCACAAGTTCGGAGCTTCGCACGCCGTGGGTTCAGGATCATACCAACGGGCATTATACTCGTAATCACTGTTTACCCTATCCGAAACAGCCTGCTTGATACCGGCGCCCCCATCGTGCGAAACGTAAAACATGTGATATTTATCTTCTATACGGGTAATATCCGCATCGATAGCAGAAATCTTCTCATCGGGATATTGAAAAAGAAGCTGAGGTAAAGTTTCCAACTTATCAAAGTCGTCATTGACATATACATAATAAAGTTTGTTCGCTTCATTCTTAAAGCGCATGGTGAAATACATCATCAACTTTCCTTTTTTATCATCATAGGTCACTTCAGGAGCCCAAGCGCAACCTACCTCACTGTAAGCAGCAGATAATTTGTCAAAGCGCAGATTAGTACGCTTCCAGTGAATCAGATCCCAAGATTTCATCAATACCAGCCCCCGGTTGTTACCCCATCCGTACTCTTTTCCATCGCGTTCCCATTCTGTATCACGATATCCGTCACGCTGCGCATAAATATGCAAATCGGTCATCGACAGATAGAATGCTCCATCCGGACCACGGAAGATATGCGGATCGCGGATACCTTTCTGTTCAGCTATCGTATCTCCGGCTATGACGGGCTTTCCTTCGTTCAAGGCGGTAAAAGTGTAGCCGTCGGGACTGATTGCCATGTGAAGTCCATGGTCCTCGTCTTTGTGGAAGACCATCAGATAGGCGCTCATATCTTTCTCTCGCGGAACTGCATTCCGATAACGGAAGCGGCTGAAACCCGAACTTCCTTTTCCAGCGGAAAACAGACCAACACGCAAAGCATAAAAACCACCATAATTATTGTGATGCAAGGAGGAAACATCCATATCACTGGCAAGGACAGTCCATTCTTCCCCGTCTTTACTCACCTCGACGGACAGACGGTTACCGCAATTGTGCAGTCTGGCAAAGAAATGTTTCCCAATACGATTGGGAAGTTCCGTCTTGTGCTCCGCATTCCGGTAAATATAGAATCTCTTTCCATCGGAAACGACTCCGGCATAAGCCTTTTCATTATAATACAGGATAAGCCCGGCCACATTTCCATTCCCTGTCCGGATTTCCACTTGTGTTTCGTAATTTTTGTCTTCAGCGGTGGTCAACAACACCCGTCCGTCGGCAGAAGTCCGACCTTTGGCCTTCATCCATAAGATATCCTCCTTGAAAGTCAGGGATTTGGGAGCATATTCTTTCCAAAAAGTCCACTGAAGTCCCAATTGAGGACCTTTGAAATCATCGGACAGTTCCAATCCATGTTTGATTTCCTGCTCCGGAGTGACAGGGGTAGCGGCAGATACGGTACGATACCAGCCGTCTTCCGTCCATTCTATCGGTTCAATCAAGGTGGAGCGTCCTAATGTATGATAGCCATTGGCATATGCATGATAAACAATCCACCAGTTGCCGTTCACATCATCTATCAACGTGCCGTGGCCTTTAGACCACCAACTATCCGTTGCACTATATGTATGCACAATGGGATTGTAAGGTGAATTCTCCCAGGGGCCGGTCACACTTTTTGAACGGGCTGATACAACCATGTGGCTGGTTGCGGGTCCTGCGGTTCCTCCTTGAGCAGAAGTGAGATAATAGTAGCCATTGTGTTCATTCAGTTTCGGGGACTCCAGACACATGCATTCCGTATCCCAATGATCAGGATATTTCCATCCGTCATATACTTTCTTCTTCTCCCCAACGGTAGCAAGTCCGTCTTCTGTTAACCGGATCACCTCCCCTTTATCCACATAAAGATAGCGATTTCCCTCCCTATCCACGACATGACCAGGGTCAATTCCTCCTACCTTCAAGTCTACGGGAAGACTCCACGGCCCACGAATATCTTTCGCCCACATCACCCAATTGGTTCCTGCGGCAGGATAATAAATATAATAAGTATCTTTGTATTTCAACAAATCAGGTGCCATGGCAGAGCCTTCATATTGAGGCATGACACGACATAACGGCTCCCAGTTCATTAAATCCTGCGAGTGCCAGATTAAGAATCCGGGAGCGTAATAGAAAGGAGAATGAGTCATGTAGTAATCCTTGCCGTCACGCATAATGGAAGGGTCAGGATAATCACCCGGAAGAATCACTTTAGGATAAGTCTGTGCATTCATCTGCAAAAATGACAAAAGCAATAAAAGAGATAATAAAAGTCGCATCATAGTATTTTATGGGGTTATTCATTACCTGTCATCGAGTTCCAACCCGATACAGCTGTTTTTTATTCCTCAAAAATACATATTCTGCTAATAAAAAAGGGGGTATAATTCGTGCAAAATAGGACAGAAATCAGCCAAAAGCCGCTTTTTATTCTTTCTAAAGAAATAAATCACGTCGGATTTACCAAACTAGAGGAAATAAAATAAGGGCACTCTCTTTAAGAGATATGCCCTTCATGCTCTTTCAATATTTTATATATCTATCTTCTTACTTATATCCGACAGAATCAATAACCCGGATTCTGTTTCAAATCTCCGTCTTTGTTCAATTGAATCTCGGTGAGAGGTATCGGAAGCAGTGTATGGATATTGGCATCAAAACCTGTAATCACCTTATTGCTTGGTGCGGCAGGTTCCATATCCCCATTCAGTTTGATACGTTCGGCCAACGTATTGGTCCGGACTAAAGTCATACGACGGTTCTCCTCACTAATCAATTCACGGGCACGTTCATCCAAAATGAAGTCAATGTCAATCTGATCAGCCGTTACTTTACCAGCACCCGGAGCCACCGCACGATAGTCTTTAAAGGCACGGTCGCGCAACACATTGATGTCATCAGCCGCCCCCTGTGTATTCCCCTGACGGAAACGAGCCTCTGCACGGAGCAAGTAAGTTTCTCCCAAACGCATCACAGGCCAGTCCTTCACTACAGCATAACCAAAATCATCGGTTTCATCATAAGCCCCCCATTTAGTGGGATGAGGATAAAATACGTTCAATGAATCTCCCTCGTGAGGGATGACCTGGTCGCCCGTTTTTAATGTCACATTTCTTACACCTTTGTCTTTATCCACCAAGAACCCTTTAGCATCAATACCAACTTCTTTTGAAAAACCGGGCTTGTTATACCACATTACACGACGGATATTATAATTAGAATTACGGATATCACCTTTCTCATACAATCCGTATTTCACAAAATTGCTGATACGCAAACGGCCATTACCACGACCGCCTATGGAATCCGCATTCACCATACCATCCAGTTTATGGAAAGCAGGAACCCAGTTACGACGTTGTTGCGGATTATCAATTGTACCGCCATTCACATCACGGTTATACTCCATTTCGAAAGTCCAGATAGCCTCCATATTCCCCTGTGAACGACGCTGATTCCCCCAACGGAACATATCATGATAATAATCACCCGGCTCGGCCGCATATTTACCATATCTTGCTGAAATCAGTTCATATTTACCACCTGTTATAATAGGCGTCACCGCATCTTCCGCCTTCTTGAAATAGGAAGCATCACGCATACCCATCCGAAGATAGGCTTCTCCTGCCAACTGTCTTGCCATGTCCTGATTTATACGGCTTTCATTTTTGGCAGCTCCCACTACCGGAAGATTAGACATGGCATAAACCAAGTCAGAATCAATGACTCCATCCACCTCGGCAACCGCATTACGGGTATAATCTGTACGCGGAATACTAGTAGATTCTGTCACTAAAGGTACATCTCCCCATAATGTCACCAACATATTGTATGCATAAGCACGAAAAAACATGGCTTCGGCTGTTACCGCCGCATCACCGCCTTCAGCTTGTGAAGCGATAATCTGATTCGCACTATTAATGAGCTCATATAATTTTTCCCAAAGGAAACTTACCCCTGCATTCTCTGCATTCAATTCCTGATATCTGTAAAAAGGAACCTCTACCCCCTGAGTGTCACCGGGAGCACCTACATCCGTACCTACCTGCCAGCATCCTACAAATCCCTGCTGACTGGACATTCCCCATATAGCAGCATATTGACGGTGCAGACCTACCAATTTCGCATTTACATCTGATACTTCCGGACCATAACTAGAGTACATTTTCTCATCCAGAAAACTATCGCTGCATGATGTAGTCCCAATAACAAATGCCGATGCAGCAAAAGTTGTTAATAATATATTTCTAAATTTCATAGTTCTTCGTTTTTTAGAATGTTAAATTAACTCCAAATACACAACTCTTAGTCATCGGGTAGTTACTGCTGTCATATACAGTTTCACCTCTTGTACTATCCCATGAACTATTACCACGAGCTACCTGACGAGCTTCAGGATCCCAACCTACCCAATCCGTGAAAGTAAACAGGTTACGTCCGCTCACATAAAGCTGCAAACCACCGATACCCATCTTCTGAATCATGCGCTGTGGGAAAGTATAACTTAATGTGATGTCTTTGATACGTGTATAACTGGCATCACAAGGGAAACCATATCCATGTTTGTTTGAGTTCTTACGCAATGAACGCCATTCGTTACTCTTGTTTTCCGGAGTCCAATAACCTATTTCAGTAGTGGTATTACGACGTCCCATTTCATCACCTGCCATACCGATCAATGAATTGTTCTTTTTCAATCCTTGTGTAGTCTGGATAAAGATACTCAATGTAAAATCCTTATAAGTGAACGTATTCGTCAGACCACCAATCCATTTCGGTGTTGTCTGCCCTTTGATGGTACGGTCATTGTCATCAATCTTGCCATCAGGTACTCCGTCAGGGCCACTGATATCCGCCAACTTCACATCACCAGCTTCTGCAATCGGGTCCCAATTCAAATGGTCGCCACGGGCTATCTCATCTTCCTGCCAGATTCCAACCATTGTATAATCATAAATCACGCCTATCGGATGTCCAAGGAACCAACGGTTACCCAAGTCGTTCTGTCCGTCTCCATAAAGGTCTTTTATCTCATTCTTATTCCATGAAAATACCAAATTGGAACTCCAGGTAAAATCGCCTGAAACAATATTACGGGAATTCAGTGTCAATTCCACACCTTTATTAGCTGTTTCACCCATATTGGAGTACACGGTATTGTAACCAGTTACTTTAGGTAAATTACGTTTCAGAAGCAAATCGTTGGTCTTTGAGAAATAGACATCAATATTACCTGTCAAACGGTTATTCCAAAGTCCGAAGTCCAGACCGACATTGAAACTCTTTGTGGTTTCCCAAGTCAGATCCGCATTCCCCATCAAATCATTGGGCCATAAACCTGCATTCGAAGCTCCGCCTAAAGCCAACATGCCTGAATCCATCTTCACACGTGACTGATATACTCCGATGGCCTCATTACCCGCTTTACCATAAGACGCACGCAGCTTTAATGTGTTCAACCAATTACTGGAAGATTCCATAAATGATTCACGGGCAATATTCCAACCTAAAGCGACAGAAGGGAATACACCGTATTTGTTATTATCACCGAAAACAGAAGAACCGTCCCGACGCACTGTAAATGTAAACAAGTAACGGCTGTCATAAGAATAATTAATTCGTCCCATTTGTGAAACAGTAGTATAAAGGTCGGTATATGAAGCTACGCTAGGTGTTTCCGCACTACCCATGTTATGCCACTGCTGGTCGTCATTAATAAATTTGCTGGCCATAGCTTGCGAACGTTGATATTTCTTACGTGAAGCGGCATACAAAGCTGTCAAATCCAAATGATGCTTTCCAAAATCACGATTATAAGCAAGGATATTCTCTATGGTATAACTTTGTGTTTCTTCATTCTTTATTTCAGCATAACCGGTCTTATTATTCACCGACTTACCTTCATAATTATTATAACGTTTGGGCATATATGCATAACCACCATTGAATTTATAGGTCAATCCTTTAAGAGGAGAAATCAACTTTCCGAAATCAATCTCGGCATAACCGTTTATATTGATATTCCACTGACGACGCTCGGGATTAGTAGTAGTCCACATCAACGGATTGGTAAACAAAGTTTCACTGTACATCGGATTAATGCAATAGCTGCCGTCTTCTTCATACATTTTTGCATAAGGAGACATAGCCTCAGCCATCAGAAAGTTAACACGTCCACCGTCACGGTTATGAGATACTATATAGGAATTAGTTCCCACCTTCATATAATCAGTCACATTCATATCAATATTCGTACGAATAGAGTAACGTTTGTAGTTGAACCCTTTCAACACACCTTTCTGACTCATATAGTCGGCAGAAACGTAATACTTCACATTATCCGCCCCACCGCCGATACTTACGTTATGGTCTTGGATGATACCAGTTTGCGATACAGCATCAATCCAATCATTCTCTATACCATTGGCCTGATTTTCCGCTTCGTATGCATTCTTCACATAATCATTATACATGGTTTCTCCGGGGTTCTGTGACACATAATCTCTATAACGTTGAGTGATTTGCGCACCATCACAGAAATCTAGTTTATGAGAAAAATCCTCCACTCCGAAATATCCGTTATAACGAATAGTCGGCTTGCCGGAAGTACCACGCTTAGTAGTAATCAAAATAACACCATTCGCACCGTTTGTACCATAAATGGCAGTGGCCGAAGCATCCTTCAAAATTTCCATGGATTCAATATCATTCGGATTGATGTCATTCAATGTACCTCCCGACTTGCTGATAGGCACACCGTCCACAACAATATATGGCCCGGAATTAGCATTGATGGAATTCTGGCCACGCACCAAAGCATCCGGTGCATCGCCCGGAATGGAAGATGTTTGTGTAATAGTAACACCTGCCGCCGCACCTTGAACAGCTTGTAATACATTCGTCACCGGAAGTTTTCCCAGACGCTCCTTCCCTACTGAAGTAACAGAACCGGTCACATCTGATTTCTTCTGCACACCATAACCGACTACCACCACTTCCTCCAACGTTTCTGTATCCTCTTGCAAAATAATGTTAAGTGATTTTCCCGGAATAACTTTCATCTCTTGATTCTTATATCCTATATAAGAAATAACCAATGTAGCTCCTGGAGCCACATTCAATGTAAAATTACCATCGAAATCAGTAATTGTACCATTGGTAGTACCTTTCTCTAAAATACTGGCACCAATAACCGGTTCCCCTACCGGATCTTTAATCGTACCTGATACGGATTGTTTCTGTTGCTGGACAGTTTGTACGGCAGTTACAATTTCTTCGGCCATCACACTGAACGGCTGAGTCGCAACGAAACCTGTGCAAAGCAATAAGGCTGTCAAAGCCTTTCGATTTTTTAAGAACGAGTTTGATTTCATCGTTTTTCTTATTAAATTAGATTATAGGTAATAATATTATCCGAATAGAGTTATGATTAGAAACTCCTTGGGCTAAATTTTGTCACATTCCCAATATTAATCGGGGGCAGATTTATTCCTCATAAGCATTATACTTAAAGTTCGTTTTATCTATTTTTCACGTTGCAAACTTAAAGCTTTAAAAGAATAAAAAAGGCTAAAAAATAATCAAGAGTAGTAGAAAAATTAAGCATGAACGATTTTTCTATAATGAATTCCGAATTTTATATTCCTCTATCTAAAAGGTCTAAAAAAAACGGACTACGGGTTAAAATCACTTCAAGCCGTAGTCCTCCTATAATCTAATTCGCAAGTTAATCAGACTTGCTTTATCAGTATCAACAACGCCTGTTGAAAACTATCATTATTTTGTCAATTCTTCATCAGCCACTGCTTCTTCCCAATTAGTAAACATCGGAATCGCTTCATCATAGCCGTCATATCCATAATTTTGCCGCAACCGCGCACCTGTATTAGCAGTAATAGCCGAGTTGGGAATCGGCCAAAACAGATTACGCTTATCTACTTGATAATTCAATTCCTTGTTGGAAACAATAGGCCCATGATTGAAAATGTTGTAGCGCGTAGTACGCTTATACCAATAGCTTCCTCCATTCAAATCCGTACCACTCTGCTTATCCCAAGTAGACAGATTATAAGTTTCTCCCCATTCATCCGGCTGACCACTGCGAGCAAGACACCAAGAAATACGAGTCAATTCAGGCTGTCTCCATTCTTCCAAATACAATTCCCGAGCACGTTCATCAGCAATGTCACCGATAGTTACAGTAGTAAACATCTTTTTGGCATTAGCACGACGACGAACTACGTTCACATCCTCTGCAGCGCCAATCGGGTTACCTTGGTAGAACTTAGCCTCAGCGCGAAGTAAGTAAGTTTCTGCCAAACGGAACAAGTATAGATTACCATTAGACACACTATTGCCCTTGGTTGCTCCATTAAACTGATTAGCCCCCATATTTTCTTCAGCATTTTGATCAAGTATATATACTTTGTACAATGGAGTCGGGAACCAACTACGAATAGTATCAGAACAAAGCAAATCCCCTTTTCTCACCAACAAATCACCTGATTCCGGATCATAATAATCTTCTGGTGCATAAAGCATCATGTTTTTCCCATAATAAGCAGAATTTGGATTATTGTATTTAAGATCCGTCATTTCCATCCAATTACCTATTTCTCGATTATGACGCATATCCTGCCAATCTGTTTCACCATCATAATTCCAAATGGTCTGATTATAATGATAAGAAGTGCGGAAACAACCAATACCACGTCCCATAGCGCGTACCCAATCTAATTTCGCATCATATTCCCCAGCAGTACGTGCATAATTATAAGTTGGAGATCCTAAGTTATGAGGATCACGGATAATACCATTACTCCAATGCACACACATAGCTCGCATCTGCGGATAGGAAATGAAACCTTCAGCATAATAATTCAAAATAGGCATAATCATTTCCGTATTAGAAGCATCAGTTATATTTACTCCACGATGCAAATCCCAAATTACATTACGTTCTACCGGCCATGTTTCCGGATTACCAGAAGAAACATTCGTTCCAAACGGAGCATTCATTAAAGCCAAACCATGATTGTTAATCAAATCGGTAGCTAATTGTTCAGCTTTCTGATATTCACCTACAACTAAATAACACTTGATAAGCAATTGCTTACATGCTTCTTGGTTGACAGTACCTATATAACCGATCTCTTTCTGTGGAGACACATGTTTTACAGCGAATTCCAAATCATGCACCAACATTTGGAAGATTGCCTCTTTACTCGTGGATTTATAGTTTTGTTTAGGTACTTCAATCAGCTTCGTAATTAAAGGTATATCACCAAACAATAATACACCGTGATAGTAGGCATAGGCGCGATGAAAGTAAGCACGTCCTAAATACTCATCGCGCAAAGTGGGATCCAACCCTTCTACTTTACCTACATTGGAGATAATAGTATTTGCAAAAGTCACACTATTCCATGTGCGGTCCCAGAAACGTGACATAGCATTCTCATCCCCACCACCTTTCATACCGGATGTCGGAGTTATCTTATTGGCAAAATCATCTTGCATATCGCCCGCATCGGTTTTCCCATACAGACCAATATCTGTCATGAAATAAAGGGAAGCCATAGGCATCACGTTACCATTTCCGTCCATCAGCATTTCTTTCAAGCCATAATCACACATAGCCAAGGCTGATTGCAAACCAGATTCTGTTGTGTAAGTATTTTCGGGATTGTAAAACGACAAAGGGTCCTGTTTCAAAAAATCATCCGTACAGCCAACGTTCACCAAAGCGGTCGCAGCCAGTACTATACATGTTTTTGTAAATATCGTATTGCTTGTTTTCATAATATTTTTCAGAAATTAGAGTGTTACATTAATACCAAAGTTAAAAGTGCGTGTAGCCAATCCGCCAGTTTCGGGATCACCATATTCCCAATTATCAAAAGTACAGACGTTTTTACAGCTTGCAGTAAGACGGATGCGGTCTATCATAAATTTCCTAGTCCATTTCTGTGGCAAAGTATAACCCAAAGTTATGTCATCCAAACGAACGAAACTACGGTTGTAAACTTTATCTACACCATTAGCCAGCCCCGTATTGGGACCTGCAGCATTCAAACGACAATAATCATTAGTCGGATTATCAGGAGTCCAATATTTACGAGCTGCCACATTAAAGCCGTTAGTTACCTGTGACCCTCCGTTCTCCTGATTCAACCAATAACCAGCACGGCTCTTGTGTCCCATATAAGAGTATAATGAAACAGAAAGAGTCAAATCCTTCCACAAAGTGAAATCGTTACGTAAATTCCAGTAAACAGGAGGAGCTGTAGTCCCTTGATAAACCTTATCATTATCATTGTAGACAGGTATGCGAGTACCATCTTCTAAAATCCGGTCATCTTCAGTATAGTGATTCACCACTTTCGGATCACCCGGTTTCTGCCCTACCAAAGCAGCAGAAGCAATGTCTTCAGGAGTATTCTGCCAAACTCCATCGGTTTCATAATACCATATAGTACCGATTGCCTGACCGATGAACCAACCATTGGAGGTATCATCCTTCTCTACACCATTCTCGTCATAATCATAGTAGATATGGTTAATTTTATTCTTATTAATAGAAAATCCTACGGAAGTATTCCATATAAAATTCCGATTTTGAATATTTGTAGAATTCAAAGCGATTTCAAAGCCTTGGTTCTGTACTTCACCCAAATTGGCCATAATGGAACCGAAACCAGAAAAACTCGGCAAACGCTGGCTCATTATCATGTCTGTTGTTTTCTTCAAATAATAATCCATGTTAGCAGTAAGTCTTCCATTCAAAAATGAAAAATCCAAACCGATATTCCACGCTTTAGTCTTTTCCCATTCTAAATTAGGTGCAGCCAAACGACTCATATAAAGTGGATTGACAACGTTCGAGTTACCATTTTGGTAATATACCATACTTCCACCTGCCAGTGACAAATTAGACAACGTAGAGTAAACATCTCCAAATTCACGGTTACCATTAGTTCCCCAAGACAAACGCAACTTACCCATATCCATCCAATCGTGAGCATCAGACATAAAGTTTTCTTCAGAGAATACCCAGCTAAGCCCAACAGATCCAAAGTTACCCCAAGGATTATTAGAACCGAAACCGGAGTAACCGTCACGACGGAATGTTCCTGTAAACATATAACGATCCTTGAAGCTATAGAATAAACGCCCCAAATAGGAAGCAGCAGTATAATGAGTATCATTAGTACTAAAGCCACTCTGAGTCTTGTTAGCCCCTTGCGTATAATGGAAACCTAGAGCATCACTCGGCGTGATGTTACGTGCATTAACATTATCACTCCAATATCGGTGTTCTTCAGCCTCTTGTACTAAGATTGCGGTGAAATGATGCTCGCCAAATATCTTGTCCCATGTAATGGTGTTGTTCAAATTCCAATCAAAATTTTTCGACCAGCCACGATTCACACCTCGATCAGCAGCAGATGCATTAGGCAAATCAGCAGACATCCAATAACGGTCATAGAACCACTGATAACGAGGAGCAATATTGAATTGATAAGAAAAACCTGCTGGCAAAGTAATTTTTGCATTAAAAATAGTATTTAATACGGTATACCCCTTTTCCAAATCGTAATACTGACGATCAAAGTAGTAATTGTACCCACCATTGGTAGGCAAACCAGACATAGGATATTGCTCATAATTACCATTGTTATCATACATGGAAGCATATGGAGAATTACGCAACATATTATTATCCCAATAATTACTTCCAAGAGATACTTGAATATCTCCATCCGAACGGTCCTGGAAATTAACATTCGCTCCTACCTCCAACCAATCTGTAATCTTCGCATTGATTTTCATGTTAGAACGGAAAGCATTGTATTCATTACCCTGTACAGCTCCTTCATTATTAATGTAACCTAATGAAAAGTAATAATTCACACGTTCAGTAGCTCCCGAAATACTTGCATTATAATCTTGATTGAAACCAGTGCGGAAAGTGGCATCATTCCAATCAACCATACGACCATTCAAAAAATTTTCCATCATCATCGGAGAATTATTGAATTCTAAACGACGGGCAAACAGACCAAGCATGGATTCACCTTCACTAAGACCAATACCACTGACACCTATATTGGAGGCCCATGCTTTCTGTTCTCCTTCTGTCAAGGTACGGGGGTCATCATAATAACCAGCTGGATATAACAAATTACCACTACCATCTTTTGCTTGATAGTAGTCATACAAACCATCCTCACCCTGTCCATACGTATAATACATTTTACGCCAGTCCTGATGAAATTTCAAATAACCAGCCGCATCAAAATAATCGCGATAATCTGATTTTCTAGAAACCGAAAGATTAGCACCTACATTAATAACCGGCTTACCCTCCTTACCTTTCTTTGTCGTGATAATAATGACACCGGCAGCAGCCTTAGCACCATAAATAGCAGCAGAAGAAGCATCCTTCAACACATCAATTTGTGCAATATCATCAGGATTAATTTCAGAAAGTTCACCATAAAAAGCCATACCGTCCAATACAATCATTGGGCTTGCATTGGTACCTAAAGAATTCTGTCCACGTAGCAAAATAGAAGCATCACTACCTTTAGCCGATGCATCATAACCTATTTGCAATCCTGGTGTACCGCGCAAAACATCTTGAACAGAAGTCGGATTTTGATCAGCAATCTTGGAAGGGTTAATTTGTACTACCGAACCTGTCAAGTCTTTCTTACGCATTGTACCGTACCCTACCACTACCACTTCTTCCAACATTTCGCTGTCCTCAGTCAATGTTAAATTTATTGGTTGTCCTGCTACAGTTTTCATTTCTACCGTCTTATAACCAATATAAGAGATTATTAGTGTAGTGCCAGGAATTACATTCAACGTAAATCTACCATCAAAATCGGTAATTGTACCATTCGTAGTCCCCTTCTCTAGCACACTAGCACCAATTACAGGTTCCCCCGTAGCATCTTTAATAACTCCTGAAACGGATTGTTTTTGTTGCTGAGCAGTTTGAGCAAAAATCATAATCTCTTCAGCCATAACACTGATTGGCTGAGTTACAATGAAACCTGTGCAAAGCAGCAAAGCCATCATAGCCTTTCGATTTCTTTTAAACGAATTTTCTTTCATCGTCTTTCTTTTATAATTAGATTTAATTAAGGTAATAAACTCTCATTCCTAACTCCGAATTGTATATAAAGGCATCCGGACCAAACCTGCAAAGAACCTAAGTCTATGTTTTCATAAGCATTAGAATTTTTAATCTGTTTTATTTTCCCGAGACAAATATAAAAATATTGTAAAAGACAAGTAGAGAAAAACTGAGCAAGAAGGATATAAAAATCGTTCATAACGAGTTTTTAGTTGTCGTATGCTGAATATGTCATGTACATTAACAGAAATATTTTAGAAAATACTATATATTTGTACTCATAAAAGTACCTTTATATGAAACACACATATTCATTTTCAATCTCATTATTATTAAGTCTTATTTATCTGTTCCATGCATCTGCACAACCTTATGTTATCAAACGCCTGGGAGTGGAAGACGGTATGTCCAGCAATTATGTAGTCAGTGTTACTCAAGATAAAAAGGGTTACTTATGGATAGCAACCGAATCTGGTCTTAACAGGTTTGATGGACGTCAATTCAACATCTATACCAAGAATAATTCAGGATTGAGTGGTAACGAACTGAATGTCGTACTTGCAGACCCCTATGAAAACAAAGTCTGGATAGGCACACAACGAGATGGACTTTGTTATTTTGATTATGAAACAGAAACCATATCACGCATTCCTGCCACGAGCAATTATATGCTCAGTAATGATATCACAGACTTATCTGTTGCTGCCGACAGCGGCTTATGGATCACACATTATCATTTCGGAGTTGATTACTATGATCGGAAAACCAAATTATTTACCCCCTATTCTTCTAAGAATGTAAAAGGTCTGGAAGGTAATAACTGGGTATCAAAAGAGGACGGTAACGGCAATTTGTACATTGGCCATCATCTCAGAGGATTAAGCATTGTATCCCTTAAAGACCGTACTGCAAAAAATTATCAGCATGACCCCAATAATCCTTATAGCATTCCCGATAATGAAGTACGCGCTCTATGCATAGACAAGAATAAGAACGTATGGGTAGGCACCAACAACGGTCTGGCACTTTTCAATCCGCAAAGCGAAAAATTCATCACATTCAAACACATAGAAGGAAATGAAAACTCATTATTATCAGATCAGATTCTTGATATCAAACAAATGAAAGACGGCACTCTATGGATATGTACCAACATGGGAGGAGTGAGTATTCTCAATCTCAGGGAAAATACATTTATATCTCCAGAAAAAATTACATTCTCCAATATTACGGTAACAAATGACAACCATGGATTATCCGGACCCAATGCACGAAGCATCATACAAGATTCATTCGGAAATATTTGGATTGGCAACTACCGCGGTGGAGTGGATTTTATCAGTTATGCACAGCCATTATTCAACACCATTGCCTATACTATTGAAAAACAAGGTAAGATCAATAATAAACAAGTATGGGGATTATGGGCAGATAATCACCAAATATGGCTGGGAGGAGAAGGTGAATTAGGAATTTATGAAAAAGGAAAGAAAACAAAAAACTTCTCTTTACACGAATGCCGGCTGCACCCACAAACACATATCAATGTGATTTACCAAGACAAACAAGAACGACTGTGGCTAGGCACTTATAAAAATGGCATATTGCTTTATACTCCCAAAGACGGACGTATCACCCGGATAGGAGATAAAGGCTCGGAGTTCCTCGATATCTGCTCCTTCAGTGAGGATATAAACGGCAAGATATGGATAGGTACCCAAACGGGAATTTATTCTTATTTTAATAACCAATTGTCGTACGAGAAAGAATTAAACGCCCAGTTACCCGATATTATGGTACACGGTATCATACGGGACAAAAACGGAAAATTATGGGTAGGAACATTCGGCAAAGGAGTAGTGGTGTTTGATGAAGATGATAAAAAGCTTTATAATTTCACAACAGACCATTCATTTCCATCCAATGCCGTGAATTATATGATGGAAGATTCTCGCAAACGCATTCTTGTTGCCACCCGGGAAGGTATTATTATTTTTAAAGATGTAAGTCAACCTAATATCTTTGTGTCATTCGGTGCAAAGGAAGGTTTGGAAAACACACAGGTACGTGCCATACAGGAAGACCATGACGGCTATATATGGATAAGCACCAATGGTGGCATTTCTCGTCTAGATGAAAAAAACAAAAGATTCTACAATTATAATTATCATGACGGTATACCTATGGGTGATTTCATGGATGGTTCCACTTGCATCACTCCAGACGGTACTCTGTTTTTCGGCTCCCAAAACGGGGCATGTTATTTCAATCCGCGTGAACTATCATCACCACGCGAAGTTTCCCCTGTTACCATCACCCAATTCTTTATCTATAATAAACAGACAGAAAGCAGGGATACCCGGTTACCGGTTCCAATCAGTAACAGAATTGTTGAGCTACCTTATAATCAAAACACTTTCAACATATCTTTCAATGTGTTGGATTATACACAAAGTTCACAAGTAGAATTTTCATATATGCTGGAAGGACTTGAGAATGCATGGTACAGCACCCAAGGAGATAATCAGGTCACCTTCCGTAACATACCGCACGGCAACTATGTGTTTAAAGTGAAAACCCGATTTCGCAATCAGGAATGGAACGAGAATGCAGCACAACTGACAGTGGTAATTGCTCCTCCCCTTTGGCTTACCTGGTATGCCAAATTGGGTTATGTCATATTGTTTATCTTCGCATTATATGCATT
>ENA-USUK01001027-USUK01001027.1-human-gut-metagenome-genome-assembly--contig:-NODE-1027-length-21821-cov-10.946146_pt1 | contig 21821 bp, 19 predicted proteins | sample MGYA00250062_ERZ773400 | MGnify/ENA primary metagenome ERZ773400 (study PRJEB29103, sample SAMN06111961) | human gut metagenome | biome: human gut; feature: ankylosing spondylitis patient; material... | reverse complement strand
GAATATTTAAAAAGCTTTAAAAATGTGAAATATAATGGTAAAATAGTAGACGCGTTTTTAAGTTTTACTGCAGTCTATCCCGCCGGAAGTCATGTACTGACTAACGACGGAGAAGAAGCCATCGTGGTATCTCAGAATAAAGATTTCCAGGATCGTCCCATAATCCGGATCATCCGCGATAAGGATGGACGGAAATTACAGGAAGAGAGAATCGTGGATCTTGTAAAGGTTCTGAATGTATATATTGAAAAAGGATTAGAATAATGCTGCATACATATATGTCAGCAGAATGGAGGAAGTCATGATAGACATTAAATTTTTAAGAGAAAATCCCGAGGTAGTCAAGGAGAACATCCGAAAAAAATACCAGGATGAAAAGCTCCCTCTGGTAGATGAAGTGATTGCACTGGATACCGAGAGCAGAAAGGCAAAGCAGGAGGCAGATGATCTGCGTGCTTCCAGAAACCGTATCTCCAAAGAGATCGGTGCACTGATGGGTCAGGGCAAGAAGGAAGAGGCAGAAGCCAAGAAGGCAGAAGTAGCTGCCGGTGCAAAGCGTCTGGCAGAACTGGAAGCTTCCGAGACCGAACTGCAGGAGAAGATCACCAAGATCATGATGGTCATCCCCAACATTATTGATGAGTCCGTTCCTATCGGTAAGGATGACAGCCAGAACGTAGAGATCGAGAAGTTTGGTGAGCCCATAGTTCCTGATTTTGAGGTTCCTTATCATGCAGATATTCTGGATCGTCTGAACGGTCTGGACAAGGAGAGCGCAGGACGTACCAGTGGTAACGGTTTCTATTACCTGATGGGCGATGCTGCAAGAATCCATTCCGCAATGATCAGCTATGCAAGAGATTTCATGATCGATAAGGGATTCACCTATTGCATTCCTCCTTTCATGATCCGCAGCAGCGTTGTAAACGGTGTTATGAGCTTCGCAGAGATGGAAGCTATGATGTATAAGATCGAAGGCGAGGATCTGTACCTGATCGGTACTTCCGAGCATTCCATGATCGGTAAGTTCAAGGGTCAGATCGTAGAAGAGAAGAGCCTGCCCATTACCATGACTTCTTATTCCCCTTGCTTCCGTAAGGAAGTAGGTTCCCATGGAATCGAGGAGAGAGGTGTGTACCGCGTACACCAGTTCGAAAAACAGGAAATGGTAGTACTGTGTAAGCCTGAGGATTCCATGGACTGGTATAACAAGATGTGGTCCTATACCGTAGAGTTCTTCCGCAGTCTGGATGTACCCGTTCGTACTCTGGAGTGCTGTAGTGGTGACCTGGCAGATCTGAAGGTAAAATCCTGTGACGTAGAGGCATGGAGCCCCAGACAGAAGAAGTACTTCGAAGTCGGTTCCTGTTCCACTCTGGGTGATGCACAGGCAAGACGTCTGGGCATCCGTACCAAGGGTGAAAACGGTACCTACCTGGTACACACACTGAACAATACCGTACTGGCTTCTCCCAGAGGACTGATTGCATTCCTGGAGAACAATGTAAATGAGGATGGCAGTGTGAACATTCCTGTGGCTCTGCGTCCTTATATGGGTGGCAAGGAGAAAGTATTCCCCCAGAAATAAATAAAAATGTGGAAAACTGTTTGTAGATTTTCATAAAATGTGAATAATTCACGATAGAAGCGTCAGAAGTAGAAAACGAAAGATGTAAATCGTAAAAAAACAGAGACAGAAAGAAGGTGATTTTTTGCATAAATATATGAGAGCCATCGGATTCAGCGAGTATACTGACCGGAAAAAATTAAAAGAATTATTGACGGATGTGATCATGAATTCCGACCATCGCGCATATACCATGAATCAGGAAGGTATTCTTCTCGGAGAATTCAGCAAAAATCACACAAGCGCCAAAGGGGCCGTGGAATCCGGCGTCTTTGGTGTGGCTGTCTGCGGTGAATTCGATGATAATGACAAATTTATCTATGAATATTATTTCCCCTATCTGACGGGAAGCGGGATTACTTCTTATGAAGATGTGTCCGTGGAACGTCATGCGGAAAAGGATTCCTATGCCGGTATCTGTGACGATATCAAGGTGGGAATCTCTCTGATTTTCTATCTGCGGAACCGGATTCCTTATATTAAGGCACAAAGCACCGGAAAGTTACCAATCCGCGGTACTACACTTACCTTATCCGGATTGTCCCTGACCGGCAGCATTCTGTTTCCCATTAAAAAAGACGAGGAGCAGGTACTTCGGGTGAAAAAGGATTCTGCCAACCGGAACAAGCTTCTCGCTGCCGCAAGACAGGGAGATGAAGATGCTATCGAGACACTGACTTTGGAAGATATGGATATGTATACCACTATCTCCAGAAGAATCCAGAAGGACGATATCTTCAGCCTGGTAGATACTTACTTCATGCCTTATGGTGTGGAATGTGACCAGTACTCCGTTCTGGGTGAGATCATGGAACTGCGCCTTGCTACCAATGATATCACCGGAGAAAAAGTGTATATTCTTACAATTTTATGTAATGAATTGTCCTTTGACGTATGTATCAACGAAAAAGACCTCTACGGAGAACCTCAGGTCGGCCGCCGCTTCAAGGGCGTCATCTGGCTCCAGGGATACATCAATTTTCCTGAGGAATAAGGTTGCAAAATAGTGATATTTTCGGTATACTACTCTTTGTACGTGTTCCCATAGTTAAATGGATATAACAAGCGCCTCCTAAGGTTCAATCATGGTTGAGACTTATGGAAGTTGGAAAGTGATAAGTCAGAGTTCGATTCCAACAGGGATTGACCTGAATGTCAAAATAAGATACAATGGAAATTCATCACAAGAGTGATTGAATTCATAGATATGGCAGCCGGAGCCAAAAGAGCTGAAAAGCCCGAAAATACGGCATTTGTCTCCTTAGTTAAATGGATATAACGGGGTCCTCCTAAGACTCTATTGTAGGTTCGATTCCTATAGGAGACGCTCATTTTTAGCGGTAATGAAGATAGTTTCATTGCCGCTTTTTTCATGCAAAATTGTAATTTCAGTGACAAATTTGTCAGCGAAACAAGGTTGAAAATGCTGATTTTGTCAGCGGGGATGGATGCTTGTCACCAATTCACATTTTCCTGGCTGTCACCTAGAGGGATTAACTACAGTGTAGGATGAGTTTTGGGGTGTAAAATTAGGAAAAGCAGTGAGATAAAACACTATATTCTTGCCTGTGATATCAGGCCTGTCGGAAGAGTCCGTTCAGATTAGATAAAAACAATCTATTCTGGACGGGCTTTTTTGCGTTCAGGGAAAGGAAGTTGCCTATGGAAGAAAAGAAGGAATTGCTGGATCAGGATGAAAGAGTTGTAGAGATTGAGCTGGAAAGACTTCGGGGATTTGTAAACCATCCATTCAAGGTTCAGGCGGACAGTCAGATGATTGAATTGCAGGAGAGTATTAAGAAGTATGGAATATTAAATCCTCTGATAGTCAGACCGAGGCAGGATGGGACTTATGAGATTATATCGGGCCACAGAAGAAAATTTGCAGCTGAAAAGATTGGTTATCGTAAGGTACCTGTGATCATTCGCGTATTAAAAGATGATGAAGCGGTTGTATCTATGGTTGATTCAAATTTACAACGGGAAATGATTAGTCCAAGCGAAAAAGCATTTGCTTACAAAATGAAGTATGAAGCAATCAAAAGGAAGGCAGGAAGAAGAAAATGTGGTCAGGTAGACCATAATTTGGGAAAGAAAAGCATTGAGCTCATTGGAGAAGAATGCGGAGACAGCCCCAAGCAGGTTCAGAGGTATATCAAAATAACGGAACTTATTCCTGAAATGCTTGAAAAGGTGGATGACGGAAGCATGGGATTTACCCCGGCAGTTCAGTTGTCATTTCTGAAAAAGAAGGAGCAAAAGGAAATGCTGGATGCAATGGAATTTGCTCAGTGCACACCATCACTTTCCCAGGCACTCCGTATAAAGAAATTAAGTTCGGATGGGAACCTTACAGTAAGGGATATGGAAGATATCCTAAGTGAAATTAAGCAAAAAGAGATAGACCGCGTAGTATTCAAAACGGAGCAGCTTCACAGATTTTTTCCTGTCAGTTACACGGCAGAGCAGATGAGGCGTGAAATTTTGGAAATGTTGAAATTAAATATGAACAAATATTGGGATGCATAAAGGAGGAACGGATTATGTGCAGAGTAATAGCAGTATCAAATCAAAAGGGTGGAGTAGGTAAAACAGTATCATGTGTGAATCTTGGAATTGGATTGGCACAGGAAGGAAAAAAAGTACTTCTGATAGACGCTGATCCACAGGGAAGTCTTACAATCAGCCTGGGATATGAGGAGCCGGATGAAATGGAGTATTCTCTTGCAACACTGATGATGAACATTGTGAATGATGAAAAACTGAATATAGAAAAGCATTTTCTACAAATGTGTTGATAATTGTTGGAGCAACATACCACCAGATTGGGAAACCGATAAAAATTGTATCGTAATTTGCAAGACTGTTAGGAAGCTGGGCAATCTGCGGACGATAGCTTTTATCGTTCATTTCAACCGAAGAACGGCTGTTTTTGTTTGTCCAGTCGAGGTCGGCTCTTGTGTAAGGCGTCTGCGGCTTGATTTCAAACAAGTCTGCGCCTGTTGCCTTTGCGAGTTTTTCTGCCATTGCCTTAGTGTTACCGCTTGGCGAAAAATATGCTATTAACTTTTTCATTATAATCAACCTTTCAAAGAAATTCAGCTTGTATTTAAACTGTATTTATATTATACTCCTTTGTTTTACAAATGTCTAATGCCTATTTCAAATTGCTTGCTATGCCATTTGGTAATCACAAAAAAGCAAGGCGGAAATTAAACCGCCTTGTTTAAATTATTTTTTATTGCATTTTAGCGTGCAGGCTGAGCAATTACCGCCGCACTTTGAAATCATCTTATCCTTTTTAGTTTTTCTTACGGCGAGAATAACCAAAAGAGCTACAATTACTAAAATTATAATACTCGGTATATCCATATTCGCCCTCCGTTAAGCCAAGCCAAAGGCAAGACCGACTGCGTGAATAAGAAAAGCCACACACCATGCGATTGTGCACTGAATAATAACAGTTGCGACAGCCGCCTTAGTGCCGCCCATTTCTCGCTTTACGGTTGCAATAGCGGCAACGCAAGGAGTGTAAAGCAAAGTAAATACAAGGAATACAGCGGCGGTAAAAGGAGTAAACAATGTACTTACAAGCTCGGCATTTCCGCCCATAAGTACAGTAAGTGTAGACACAACGCTTTCTTTTGCTGTAAAGCCTGTAATGAGAGCTGTTGATACTCGCCAATCGCCAAATCCGAGCGGAGCAAAAATAGGAGCAACCAAGCTGCCAATCATTGCAAGCAGGCTCTGTTCGGGTGATTCGGCAACATTAAATCTTGCGTCAAAGGTCTGCAAAAACCAAATTATAATTGACGCTACAAAAATAATTGTAAATGCCTTTTCTATAAATCCCTTTGCCTTTTCCCAAATGAGATGCACAACGCTCTTTGCCGATGGAAGTCGGTAATTAGGCAGCTCCATTACAAACGGAACAGGCTCGCCCTTGAACTTTGTGCTTTTTAAAATCAAAGCATAAATAATGGCACAAATAATGCCGAATATGTATAGTCCCACCATTACAAGCGCCTGATACTGCCTTGGGAAAAATACGCTTATAATCAGCGAATAAATCGGCAGTTTTGCACTGCAACTCATAAACGGAGTGAGCAGGATTGTCATTTTTCTATCTCTTTCGCTTGAGAGTGTTCGTGTTGACATAATTGCAGGAACAGAACAGCCAAAGCCTATAAGCATTGGCACAAAACTTCTGCCCGACAGTCCTATTTTTCTTAACAGCTTATCCATTACAAAGGCAACCCTTGCCATATAACCCGTATCCTCAAGAATAGACAAAAAGAAAAACAGAGTTACGATTGTAGGCAAAAAGCTGATTACACTGCCCACACCGTTGCATATGCCGTCTACCACAAGCGAATGCACAACAGGGTTAATCTGTACGGCGGTGAGTGCGTTGTCTATAAGCGATATAACAGAATCTACGCCTAAACTCATAAGGTCAGAGAGCCATGCGCCCACAAGGTTAAAGGTCATAACGAATATGAGTGCCATAATTGCAATAAAGCAAGGAATAGCGGTATATCTGCCCGTAAGCAATCGGTCAATTTTCATACTTCGCTTATGCTCTTTGCTTTCGTGCGGACGGACAACTGTTTTTTGACACATTTTTTCTATAAAGCTGAATCGCATATTTGAAATGGCGGCCTCTCGGTCGAGTCCCGTTTCATCTTCCATTACGGATACAATGTGCTCAAATGCCTGCTTTTTGTCATCGGTCAGGTTAAGCAGCTTTTCAATAGGCACATCGTTTTCTATCAGCTTTGTTGCGGCAAATCGCAGCGGCAGTCCCGATTGCTTTGCCTCAGGCTCTATCATATGCACTACGGCGTGTATGCAGCGGTGAACCGCTCCGACAGGGTCTTTTTTATCTACACTGTCTGTGCAAAAATCTATTCGCCCCGGCTTTTCCATAAATCTTGCCACATGAAGTGCGTGACTTACAAGCTCGTCTATACCCTCATTTTTTACGGCTGAAATAGGAATAACAGGTATTCCGAGAATTTGCTCAAGCTCGTTTACTCTGATACTTCCGCCGTTTTCTCGCACCTCGTCCATCATATTCAGCGCAAGCACCATAGGAATACCAAGTTCCATAAGCTGCATAGTAAGGCATAGATTTCGCTCAAGGTTTGAGGCGTCTACAATATTTATAATTCCGCTCGGCTTATCTTTTATCAAGAAATCTCGTGTAACTATTTCTTCGCTCGAATACGGCGACAATGAGTAAATACCCGGCAAGTCGGTAACTGTTGCCTCAGGGTGATTTTTAATTGTGCCGTCTTTTCTGTCTACGGTAACACCCGGAAAATTGCCCACATGCTGATTAGCGCCCGTAAGCTGATTAAACAAAGTGGTTTTGCCGCAGTTTTGGTTTCCTGCAAGCGCAAATGTGAGTTTGCTGTCTTTCGGCAGTGCTTTGCTTTCATCGTGAATATGATAATCGTTTGCCTCGCCAAGCTCGCCTACTCGTGGATGCGGAATAGATTTATGCCTTTGCGGTTTGCTGTCGGCAACAACTTTTCGTTCGTGTATGTTTTCAATTTCAATTTTCTTAGCCTCATCAAGTCGGAGCGTAAGCTCATAGCCTCTCACTTCAATTTGAATCGGATCGCCCATCGGCGCTATTTTCTGCAAAGTAATTTCAGTGCCGGGTGTAAGTCCCATATCAAGCAAATGGTGTCTTAATGCTCCGTCACCGCCAACCCTTGTAATAAAAGCACTTTGTTTTGGCTTTAGTTTATCCATTTCCATAAATAATGCCACCCCTATAAATGCAAATGTTCATTTCATTTTTTCATTTTATAATTTTTCTTCCCTTATATTATAATAAACCTTATGTCTATATGCAACCATTTAACAGTTGAAAATTGTAAAAATAAGGAATATAATCTATATAGTATGAATTTATGTGAAACAAAAAGGTGGATTTAATGGAAAAGGAACGGAAAAAGCAAAAACTTGATATGCTCAACGGCAGTATATGGAACAAACTGCCTGTTTTTGCCCTGCCGATTGCGGCAACGGGAATACTTGAACAGCTTTTTAATGCCTCGGATATAGCAATAGTCGGAAACTTTGCGCAGACCGATAAAACCGCAGCGGTAGCGGCAGTCGGCGCAAACAGTCCTATCATAGGACTGATACTTAATTTATTTATAGGCATAGCGCTCGGCGCAAATGTAGTAATAGCAAACGCCATAGGACGAGATGACAGGCAGACCGTACAAAAGGCGGTGCATACCTCAATGGTGGTGTCGGTAATCGGCGGTGTATTGGTTGCGATAATCGGCGAACTTATAGCCGAGCCGTTGCTTACGGTGCTGAATGTACCCGACGATGTGCTTGAGCTTGCACTGTTGTACTTGAGAATATATTTTCTCGGAATGCCTGTCATACTGCTGTACAACTTTGAGGCGGCGATTTTCAGAAGTATAGGCGAAACCAAAATGCCGCTTATTGCGCTTACGCTGTCGGGAATTTTGAATGTACTGCTTAATCTGTTCTTCGTAATCGTACTTAAAATGTCGGTAAACGGAGTAGCAACCGCAACAGTGCTTGCAAATGTTGTGAGCGCAGGTATTCTTTATATAAAGCTCGTAAAAAGCGACAAATACATAAAAGTAGAATTTAAAAAGCTAAGAATTGACGGAAAAGTCTTTGCGAAAATTATGCAGATAGGACTTCCCGCAGGCATACAGAGTGCGGTGTTTGCCGTTGCGAATATTGTAATTCAGGGTGCGATAAACAGCCTTGGCACTACCGTAATAGCTGCCTCAAGTGCGGCATTCAACATAGAGATTATCGCTTACAATGTAATGAACTCGTTTAGTCAGGCATGCACAACATTTGTAGGACAAAACTTTGGCGCAAATAAAATTGACCGCTGTAAGAAAACGCTTTTCCTCTGTCTTATTGAGGACGCAATTGCATCGGGCACGGCAATACTTATAGTGCTTATAACAGGAAAATTTTTGCTGTCAATATTCAACAACAACCCCGAAGTAATAGAAATAGGCTATACAAGACTTGTAATTATTTTTATAGCTTACATATTCTCAATGCTGTATGAGGTAATGTCGGGATACTTAAGAGGATTCGGATTTTCACTTGTTCCTGCAATTCTCACTACCGTAGGCGTATGCGTGCTGCGAATAATATGGATAAATACCGTATTCCCCGCAAACAGAACTTTTGTAACGATAATGACCGCTTACCCTGTCAGCTTAGCTACAACGGCAGTGCTGATATTTATAGCGTTGATTATCTACAGACCGTCAAAAAGATTTGCAAATAAGGGTAAAGAAAAAGCGTAATTGATTGATAAAGCAATCTGCTAAAATATAATTTACCGATATTACTCCAACATTTACTCCGGAACCAAATATAAAAAGCACAACAGCCTCTTGATGTAAAAACACCGAGAGGCTGTTGTGTTATATAAGGGAAATGAGTGGATAGCAAATTAATTTTTAAATGCCGAAAGAATCAGTCTTATACCGTATGTCATAAGCAAAATGCCCATAAACAGTCCGAGTGTTTGCGCTGTGAATATAAGATTAAATATTCCGTATAAGCCTGCAAGCAGTACGAGCACTCCGCATATAAGCGGAAGTACCCATACACTTGAACCTGATTTTTTAACCTTGAATGATGTTGCTATAGAGGAGATTCCGTCTACAATAAGCCATACCGCAAAAATTGCAAGGATTAATATATCAAACATCACTCTTATGCCGGGCATAAACATTGCGAGCGCAGACACAACCGCCGCAGCTATGCCTGCTATAAGACCTAAAGTTCCCATTAAAGCTTTTTCTTTATTATTACCGTCGTTGCGTGAAGCTGCATACGAAACAATTGTGGAAATTCCCCATAATCCGAGAATTATCGTTACAATCCAACCGATGTTAAGAAATGTAAGTCCGGGATAAAATATGCAATAAATTGACGCAAGAACAGTCAAAATACCCAAAATACAATTAAATACTTTCATAGTCACCTCATATGTTTATTGTGAATAAAAAATAATAATATAACAAATGCAAGCAATGCAATGCACAACAGCAAGGCTATCAGCAAATATGTTTGTGTTCCCGTTACCATACTCGTGTTATCCTGTACGGGTACGGTCGGGACTGTGGAATACGGTTGAGTTGTCGGCGATAAAATGTTAGCCGTAATCTGCGTACTGCCCTCATCCCTTGCCGTTACCGAAACGGTAGCCGTTATAAAGACTGCGGCAATCACCGTACAAACCGCAATTGCACTAAGCAATTTTTTAAAATCAGTCATTTCATAATCATATTGTTACAATTGAGCTGTGGAATGTCATTGTACCGCTGTAATTGCCTGCAATAGCGTCAAGGTCTTGTCCGTAGAGTGCCTGCTGATTAAGTACAAGTGTACCCTCCTGAACCTGACCCTGTGAATCGGCGCTGAAGGTTGTAAAGTGGAAACCGTTTGCACCCGGAGCACCTGCGTCATTGATAGCGACTCTTCCCGTTCGACCGGGTCCAGGCAGCGGGCGCACTCTCCGTGCACCAATGCTTTTGCCCGCAGTGTCATCCGGACTTCGTCGCCGTCCGTTTCTGCATCAAAGCAGGCGGTCACAGGCTGTTCGATCCTTGCGCCGGCAAAATCCCTGGCAGACAAATCACAGGGAAACTCTGCGTGGTAGGGCTTCGTGCCGGTCGCGATAAACTTTCTCAGGTCAAATTGCATAGTACACCTCATAAAAGGCTGCTTTGTTAGTATAGCGCCAAAGCGTTCCTTTGTCAACACCAAAACAGGCAGAAAACCGAAAAAATTTCAAATTTTCCGGTTTCCTGCCCGCTTGGATGGTTTCCGTTCAGAAAATCACAGGTACTTCTTGACGTTGTGGGGCAGCTCGGCCTCGTCTGCGCTGACGGTGACGACGACGCGGACGGAATCACCGGCGATGGCAGCGATCTCGTCCAGCACCACGCCCAGGCGGTTGATGTCGTGGTTCAGCACCTTCAGGATGCCGTCGATGTACAGATCGGTGATATCGTAGTTGCTTGCCATCAGGCCTGCGATAAAACCATACAGCATCTCGCCGCCGGAGATCTTGTACTCGTCCAGATCGATCAGGCGAGCAGCAGGAGCGATGTCATAGGTGAGCTTCATGCCCTTTTCGACAACGACGACGTTGCCCTTGGAGGTCTTGACCGAATCATTGATCATGTCGATCATTGCTTTGGTCTTACCGGAGCCCTTTGCACCAACAATCAGTTTAATCATAGTTCTGTCCTCCTGTATTTTCCACGCCTTGCGGCGGGAGATCATTTATTTTCCAGCTTACTTCAGCTTTGCTTCCAGCTCGGCGGTCAGGTTCTCGTAACCCGGCTTGCCCAGCAGTGCGAACATGTTCTTCTTGTAGCTCTCAACACCCGGCTGGTTGAAGGGGTTGACGCTCAGCAGGTAGCCGCTGCAGGCGCAGGCACGCCAGAAGAAGTAGATCAGATAACCCACATTATAAGCAGTCAGGTCGTCCACCTCGATCACGACCTCCGGCACACCGCCGTCGGTGTGGGCCAGGATGGTGCCTTCCATCGCCTTGCGGTTGACCACGCTCATGTTCTGATCGGCCAGGAAGTTCAGGCCGTCGAAGTTGCCCTCCAGCTTCTCGATGAAGAGATCCTGTGCAGGCTTTTTGACATCGACGATGGTCTCAAACATGAGGCGGGCCCCCTCCTGGATGAACTGACCCATGGAGTGCAGGTCGGTGGAGAAGATGCAGCTTGCGGGGAACAGGCCCTTGTTGTCCTTGCCTTCGCTCTCGCCGAACAGCTGCTTGTACCACTCGTTCATCAGGGTAAAGTTCGGCTCATAGCACTCCAGGATCTCCACAGCCTTGCCCTTGCGGTACAGGATGTTGCGGATGGCGGCGTACTTATAAGCGTCGTTGTCCTCACTCAGGACGGAGAAGCGCTCCATGGCGTCGGCAGCGCCCTTCATCAGCTCGTCGATGTCGATCCCGGCAGCGGCGATGGGCAGCAGGCCCACAGCGGAAAGGACGGAGTAGCGGCCGCCGACGTCGTCGGGAACGACGAAGGTGGGCCAGCCCTGTGCGTCCGCCAGCTGCTTCAGGGTGCCCTTGGCACGGTCGGTGGTGGCATAGATGCGCTTGTTGGCCTCTTCCACGCCCATCTCGTCTTCCAGCAGCTTGCGCAGCACACGGAAGGCCAGGCTGGTCTCGGTGGTGGTGCCGGACTTGGAGATGACGTTGATGGAGAACTTCTTCCCCTTGCACAGAGCGATGACATCGTTCAGGTAGGTGGGGCTGATGCTGTTGCCGCAGAAGTAGATCTTCAGGCCGTTCTCGATCTCGTTGTGGTACAGGCCCTTGACGGCCTCGATCACAGCGCGGGCACCCAGATAGCTGCCGCCGATGCCGGCCACGACCAGCACTTCGGAGTCCTCACGGATCTTCTGCGCTGCTTCCTTGATGCGGGCGAACTCTTCCTTGTCGTAATCGCGGGGCAGATACATCCAGCCCAGGAAGTCATTGCCGGGGCCATTCTTGGCTTCCAGCTGCCGGTGTGCGGCCTCCACCTGGGGGTAGATGGCCTTATATTCCTCTTCGTTGATAAAACCGGAGAGGTGCTTTGTATTCAGAACGACACTCATTCTCTCAGAACCTCCAAACATTTTGCCGGGCACGTTGCCCTGCGAGGGTTTATCTTGGTATAAGTGTACCGTTCCAACGCCGCAAAGTCAAGGCCAAAATCCCAGGATTTCATACAATTTTAATAGTGTTCTTTTGGTCGTCCCGACATCTTTTGTTCAGCCCCGCCAAAGCCGATTTGCCGAAGCGAACCGCTTTTGGGCGCTGTTGTGTTTCTTTTGCGCTTCATGCGCCCAGCAGGCTCTGCCACAGCAGCTCCATTGCGCCGCCAAAGGTCAGCCGCGGCGCATCCGCAGCAGACTTCACCTCGGCCTCGGCCAGCAGTGTTTCGCCCGCATAAACTGCGGCAGTGCCCACCGCCTGCCCCCGCTCCACGGGCGCTTCCAGCGTTTCGGGTAGGGTCAGCTCGGTGCGCAGGTCGGCCCCGGCCCCCTTTTCCAGCAGCACGGTCTGGGGCAGGGCGCTGTAATCCAGCGGCACCGTCTGTTCCGTGCTTCCCTTTACGGTCAGCTCCAGCGGGCGGTCCGGCAGCTGCGGCACCGGAACGGCCGCATAGGCTGCGAACCCATAGTCCAGCAGGGCCGTCGCGGCCTGGAACCGCTCGGCGCTGGACGGCGCACCCAGGATGACCGCGATGAGGGTCAGCCCATCCCGCGTGGCGCTGGCCGAGATGCAGACCCCTGCCCCACCGGTGGTGCCGGTCTTGAGCCCTGTGATGCCGCTGTATCGCTTGAGCAGCTTGTTCGTGTTCACAAGCTGGGTCTGGCCGTTGCGCAGGCTGTCGGTCCAGATCCCCGTATAATGCAGGATCTCCGGGCAGGTGTTCAGGATGTAGCAGCTCAGCGCCGCCACATCCCGCGCGGTGGAAAGATGCCCCTCGGCGTCCAGCCCGCAGGCGTTCCGGAACGAGGTATTTTGCAGCCCCAGTTCAGCGGCACGGGCGTTCATCTGTTCCACAAAGACCGGTTCGCTCCCGCCCACCAGCTCCGCCACGGCCACTGCAGCGTCGTTGGCAGAGGAAACGCAGATGGCCCGCAGCATCTCATCCAGCGTGAATTGCTCCCCCGGTTCGAGCCAGATCTGGCTCCCGCCCATGTGGTAGGCATGTTCGCTGACCGGCACCGGCGTGTCCAGCGTGAGTTTTCCACCGTGGACGGCTTCAAAGGTGAGAAGCAGAGTCATCAGCTTGGTGATGGACGCGATGGGCACCCGCTCGTCGGCGTTCTTCTCATAGAGCACCCGGCCGCTTGCCGGTTCGATGAGGACGGCAGCGCGGCAGGGCAGCGACAGACTGTCTGCCGGGGCGGCAGTCTGTGCAGCCGGGGCATCCGCCGCAGCGGCCTGTGCCGGGGCTTCCGTTTTCACCGCCCGCAGCCCCGCGCCCTGCGCCGACCCGAACGCCAGCGCAAACAGCCAGAAACAGAGCACCCCCGCACAGAGCAGGGCCAGATTTTTCCGTTCCATTCCTCGTACCTCCCCGCAGTAAACTCTCTGGTTGCATTCTATGCAAAAAATTCGGGTGGGATGCTCTTTTCTCACGGGGAAAAATCTGCTATAATTAGATGGTTTCTATTATTTGCAAATGAACTCACCCTCTCAGTCAAAGCCTGTCGGCTTTGACAGCTCTCCCAAAGGGAGAGCCATTGGCAGGCCGGTTCTGAAACTGCTGAACGAACAGGGCTTTTATTGAATCGAACATGTCCGGGCTCCGCGACAGAGGCCAGCGTCTGCTGGCAATGAGGACAGGGCCCACTGCGTTCTGACAAATCAGGCCCATGCGAACAGCACAGGTTTCCCGGTGTGCCAAAGGCTCCCACTTTGGGGGAGCTGGCGAGCGAAGCGCGACTGAGAGGGTTTTGTTCCCCATAGAAAGGATATCCCCTCATGCGAGTTTGTTTTTATACCCTTGGCTGCAAAGTCAACCTGAACGAGACCGGGGCCCTGGAACAGATGTTCCGGGGGGCTGGCTTCACCATCGTGCCGGAAGGCGAAGAGTCCGACGTCTTTGTGGTCAACAGCTGCACCGTGACCAACTTTGGCGACCAGAAGAGCCGCAAGTGGCTCCGCCGGGCCAAGCGCGAGAACCTCGGCGCCGTGACGGTGCTCACCGGCTGCTACCCCCAGGCCTTCCCCGAAGAGGCCGCGAATTTTCTGGAAGCAGACCTCGTCTGCGGCAACGGCGACCGCAAGGCCATCCTCGACAATGTGCTCAAGCTGCTGGACGGCCACGAGCGGATCGTCGCCGTCACCCCCCACAAGCGCGGCGAGCGGTTCGAGGAGCTGCCCGTGGAGCGGTTCGAGACGCACACGCGCGCGTTCATTAAAGTAGAGGACGGCTGCAACCGCCAGTGCGCCTACTGCGTCATCCCTCGCGCCCGCGGCCCGGTGCGCAGCCGCGCCGAGGCCAGCATCCTGAACGAGCTGCGCCAGCTGGCCGCTTCCGGCTACCGGGAGGTCGTGCTCAGCGCCATCTCCCTGCCCAGCTACGGCCTCGACACCGGCACCAACCTCGTGGAACTGGTGGAAAAGTGCGCCCAGGTCGAGGGCATCGAGCGCATCCGCCTGGGCAGCCTGGACCCCGACATGCTCACGCCGGAGTTCATCGCCCGGCTTGCCGCAGTGGACAAGCTCTGCCCCCAGTTCCACCTGAGCCTGCAGAGCGGCTGCACGGCCACCCTGCGCCGGATGCGCCGCGTCTACACCGCCGAGCAGTACGCTCAGGTCGTGGCCGACATCCGCGCCGCCTACGGCGACCGGCCCGTCAGCTTTACCACCGACTGCATCTGCGGCTTCCCCGGTGAGACGGTGGAAGACTTTGAGGAGAGCTGCGCCTTCCTGAAGCAGATCGGTTTCCTCAAGGTGCATGTCTTCCCCTACTCCCGCCGCAGCGGCACTCCCGCCTGCGATTTCCCCGATCAGGTCCATGAGCGGGAAAAGCAGGAGCGCAGCCGCACCATGAACGCCCTTGCCGAAGAACTCCGCCGGGACGTGCTCACGACGTATGAGGGCATGGAGGACGAGGTGCTGCTCGAAACGGCCCTCAGCGAGACGCTCTTCACCGGCTACACCCGGCTGTATGTGCCGGTGGTGGTCTCGGCCCCCGGCCGCAAAAGCGGCGAGATCGTCCGCGTCCGGCTGGGCAGCTACGACGGCGAGCGGGTGCGGGCAGCACTTTGCTGAATCTCACGGTTGAATATCCTTCATCTTTGCCATTTGAGAATTCTTTAACATATTTTGGCGTTTGCTCTTTTCAGGCAGACGTCTTTGTGTTAAAATGAGGATGGAATTCTGGGGCCGGTGCGCCGATTGCAGCGGCGCAGTACCAGCAGGCCCGCAGGAAAGAAAGCCGCAGGGTGCGTTGCAAAGCCGCGCCGCTGCGGGATGTTTTGTATCTGTACAAGGAGAGTTTGGAATGAGCTTTAGAGGAATCAACACGACGGTCATCCAGATCCGCCGCCAGGTGTTCACCGAGGTGGCCCGGATGGCTTATGCCAACGTCAAGGGCGAGCAGGCCAACCACCTGATGCGCAAGATCCCTTACACCATCATCCCCGGTGAGGAGGGCAAGCTGCGCAAGGACATCTTCCTGGAGCGCGCCATCGTTGAGGAGCGCGTCCGCCTGGCCATGGGCCTGCCCACCCGCCGCATGGACGAGCACAACAGCGTCGTTTCCGGTCTGGAAGATGCTTCCATCGCCGATAAGTATTACGATCCCCCGCTGGTGAACGTCATCAAGTTCGCCTGCAACCGCTGCCCCGAAAAGCTGGTCAAGGTCTCCGACCTGTGCCAGGGCTGTCTGGCACACCCCTGCATGGAGGTCTGCCCCAAGAAGGCCATCACCTGGGAGAGCGGCCGTTCCATCATCGATCAGGACAAGTGCATCAAGTGCGGCCGCTGCGTCGGCGTCTGCCCCTACAACGCCATCGTCAAGACCGAGCGCCCCTGCGCTGCGGCCTGCGGCATGGGTGCCATCCACTCCGACGAGCTGGGCCGTGCTGAGATCGACTACAGCAAGTGCGTTTCCTGCGGCCAGTGCCTGGTCAACTGCCCGTTCGGCGCCATTGCCGACAAGGGCCAGATCTACCAGCTGATCCAGGGCTTCAACCGCGGCGACCGCATCTACGCTCTGGTGGCTCCCGCCTTCATCAACCAGTTCCCCGGCCTGGCCTCCACCGGCAAGCTCAAGGCAGCCCTGAAGGCCATTGGCTTCTACGACGTGGTCGAAGTTGCCATCGGTGCCGACCTGTGCACCGTGGACGAGGCTCACGACTTCCTCAAAGAGGTGCCTGCCGAGTTGAACTTCATGGCGACCTCCTGCTGCCCGGCCTGGAGCATGATGGCTAAGACCGCCTTCCCCGATCTGGCCAAGAACATCTCCATGACCATGACCCCCATGGTCTTCACCGCCCGCATGATGAAGCAGAAGGACCCCACCGCCCGCATGTGCTTCATCGGGCCCTGCGCCGCCAAGAAGCTGGAGGCTTCCCGCCGCACCGTCCGCAGCGATGTGGACTTCGTGCTGACCTTCGAGGAGCTGGCCGGCATCATCGAGGCCAAGGACATCGACACCAGCCTGCTGGAGGTCGATGAGAACGAAGCGGCCCTCTGCTCCGCTTCTTCCGCTGGCCGCGGCTTTGCACAGTCCGGCGGCGTGGCCAAGGCCGTTGCCGACAAGATCAAGGAGTGGAACCCCGACATGGAGGTCAAGATCGCATCTGCACAGGGCCTGGCCGAGTGCAAGAAGCTGCTGATGATGGCCAAGGCCGGCAAGTACAACGGCTACCTGCTCGAAGGCATGGGCTGCCCCGGCGGCTGCATCGGCGGTGCCGGCACCATTGCCGACCCGGCCCGTACCGCCATCCAGCTGAACAAGTACGTCAAGGAAGCTCCCTTCACGGACCCGGAGCAGAGCCCCTACATGGACGAGATCCATGTCCTGAAGGACGACCCCAACTTTGAAATTTAAGCATTGAACCTCTCCGTCATCGCTGCGCGCTGCCAAAGGCTCTCCCGCCAGGAGAACGGTTGAGCGCATGCGAGACGGAGAAGTCGTGCAGAGCAGCCGCTTATCGTGACCGATAGGCGGTTGTTTTGTTTTGGGTTGACATTTTGCTTCGTCTATGATATTTTAGCGGTGACAAACCGGTGGAAAAATTTTTCGTGCCGGTCCATGGGCCGCCTCTGCGGCGAAAGAAAGGCGATTTGTAGTATGACGACATTCCTGAAACGTTCCGGCGCAGCGCTGCTCTCGCTGGTGCTGCTGTGTGTGCTGGCCATGGGTGCCGGTGCTGCGTCCAGCCAGACGGTGGGCGTCAAATTCTGGAAGGAACGATCCGATAAGGAATCCATGGCGAACAGCGGCATCGACGCCGACCGCACCGCCACCCTCACCCGGCAGGCCAACGGCACCTATACCCTGACCCTGCCGCTCAAGCAGGTCTCCAAGATGGGCGTCACCGGTTCGCTCTCCGGCCTGACCATCGGCGATGTGACCTACGACGGCACCCTGACCGGCGACTTTGAAAAGAGCACTGCCTCCCTCACCATCAAGAACCTGCCCGCCTCGGTGCTGACCGGCAGCGATGTGAACAAGTCCATCACCGTGACCTGCAACATCCAGATGGATATGGCCCTCCTCGGCGAGATCAACACCACCGCCCGGATGTGCATCTGGAACAAAAAGTGACCGTCTGCCCGACCCAAAAGGTGCTGCCGCACATCGAACCGTGCGGCAGCACCTTTTTGTTGTTGTTACAGGTCCATCTTCCGTTCCACGAAACCGCTGACCATCTCATCCAGTTGGGTCACGGCGTGTTCTGCACCTTTTGCCAACTTGCGGGCGGTCCGCTTGACCTGACGCGGGTTCTGGTTCATGGCCACGACGCTGGCGGCTCCCAGCGCCGCACCTGCCGCCATGCCCAGCAGCAGGCCGCTGCCTGCGCTCTGTCTGTGTTCATTTCTCATAAAAATTTCTCCTTTCGTTCCCTGCATTTCTGGCCGCTGAGGGTAGTATTTCCGCCAAAAGAACACACTATACGCTTTTTTTGTCCCGCAAAATGTGGTATACTGTATCATACGCTGATACACCGGGTTTGATACAGACCCGCTCGATGGCGCGAAGGAGGCCACATTTTTGTTGAAACCAACTGAACCAAAAAAAGTTCTCTGCATCCACGACCTGTCCGGCGTGGGGCGCTGCAGCCTGGCGGTGATCCTGCCGGTGCTGTCGGTCATGGGCGTACAGCCGGTGGCACTGCCCACCGTGGTGCTCTCCACCCACACCGGGGGCTTCGGCACCCCGGCCCGGATGGACGGTGCCGCCTACGGCATGGCTGCGCTGGAGCATTACCACGACCTGGGGCTGGACTTTGCGTGCATCTACACCGGCTACCTCGGCGGCGAGGAGCAGATCGCGCTGGCCGAAAAGGCCTTTGACCTCTGGCCTGCGGCCCGCAAGATCGTGGACCCTGTGATGGGCGACAACGGCCATGCCTATTCCACCGTGACCCCGGCCTTCATCGACCGGATGCGAGAGCTGGCCCGCCGGGCAGACCTCATCCTGCCCAACGCCACCGAGGCTGCGTTGCTGCTGCAAAAGAATGCCGCAGCCGGGCCGCTGGACGACACCGCGGCCCAGACGCTGGCCGATGAACTGGATGCACTGGCCCCCAATGCCGTCGTCACCGGGCTGCCCATGGGCAAATACATCGGCTGTGCCGGTTCCGGCCGGGACCGCTTTGTCATCCGGAAGCTGCACATCGACCGCAGCTTCCCCGGCACGGGCGACCTGTACGGAGCCGTTCTCATCGGCTCGCTCATCCAGGGCAACGCCCTGAGCGCTGCCGCCGACAACGCCGCCGAGTTCGTCTCGCTGGCCATCCAGAAGACCCCCGCCGACCAGGACACCCGCTTCGGCGTCTGGTTCGAGCCGCTGCTGCCCCGGCTCTGCCCGCAGCGCGAGTTCTGAGGAGGCCGGACGATGAACGAAAAACCGACCCTGAACATCGTGCTGGTGGAGCCGCGCATCCCGCAGAACACGGGCAACGTGGCCCGCACCTGCGCCTGCACCGCCTGCCGCCTGCATCTGGTTGGCCCCATGGGCTTTGCCATTGACGACAAAAAGCTCAAACATGCCGGGCTGGATTACTGGCACTATCTGGACATCACCTATTACGACGGGCTGGAAGATTTCTTCGCCAAAAACAGCGGCCCGTTCTACTACTTCACCACCAAGGCGCCCCAGCGCTACACCGACGTCGCCTACCCGGACGGGGCCTACCTCGTCTTCGGGCGGGAGGATGCCGGGCTGCCGGAGGCCCTGCTGGCCGCCAATCAGGAACATTGCATCCGGATGCCCATGCGGGACACCTGCCGCAGCCTGAACCTGTCCAACAGCGTCGCCGTGGGCGTTTACGAGGTCCTGCGCCAGTGGGATTTCCCGGAGCTGCTGGACCACGGCCACTTACGAGATTATGAATGGAAATGAGGGACATTATGAGCAAGATCGCGATCCTGACCGATTCCTCCTGCGACATCCCGCAGGAGCTGGCCGAGAAATACGGCATTGACATTATGGGCTTCCACATCCTGCTGGATGATGTGGACTATGTGGAGCGGGAGAGCTGCACCAACGCAGAGTTTTACGAGAAGATGCGCGCGGCAAAGGGCATCCCTTCCACCGCCGCCATCACCCCGCTGCAGTTCTGCGAAAAATACTGCCAGTACGTGGACGAAGGCTATACGGATGTCATCCATGTGCCCATCAACCGCTCCGGCTCCTCCACCTACAACAACGCCGTCATGGCACAGGGGATGCTGCGCGAAGAGCGCCCGGAGCACCACCTGAAGATCCACCTGCTGGACCCTCACACCTATTCCATGCCCTTCGGCTGGTATGTGTGCGAGATGGCCCGCAAGCTGAAGAACGGCGCGGAGATCAGCCACGTCATCCACGAGTTTGAGGCGCAGATGGACAAGATCGAGATTGTCCTCGGCCCCTTCAGCCTCAAGCAGATGAAGAAGAGCGGCCGCATCTCCGCCGCTGCCGCCGTCATGGGTGAGCTGATGGGCATCCGCCCCATCATCACCCTCATCGACGGCAAGACCAAGGTGGAGGCCAAGGTGCGCGGCGACGACAAGGTCGTGCCCGCCATGGTCGAGCTGGCCAAAAAGCGCAGCGAGGGTGTAGAGGACTTCGATTATATGATCGGTCACACCAACATCCCCCAGAAGGACGACCTCATCCGGGCCTGCCGCAAAGCCTTCGGCAAAGACCCGCTCATCGTCTTCCCGCTGGGCGGCGTCGTCTCCGCCAACACCGGCCCCGACACCATCGCGCTGGTCTACGTTGGCCACCCCAGAGGCTGATTTTCCCCTGAAGCTGCCGCATCCCGGCAGCTTCTTTTTTGCACTTCCGGCAGAAAGGTGCAGGCTTGCCGCTGATTTTCCGCATTTTCCGTTGCAATCCGGCCCAATTTGTGCTATACTGCATTTCGTTGTGCGTCCCTGCGCACGGCATCCTTGAAGAGCAACTTAGGATTTTAGGCTCCCCGGCATGACCTCGAAACCATGCTGGGCCAAACCACCGGGGCTGGCGGTCCCCGGATGGTCAAAATTCCATCCGCCGGAGTATTGTATCATGAATCAGAATTCGTCTGTCCGCAAGCTGGCCCGCTGCGCTGTGGTCGCAGCCATTTACGTGGTGCTCTGCATGGCATTGCAGCCGTTCTCCTACGGCGCAGTGCAGGTGCGCGTGGCCGAGGCGCTCTGCCTGCTGCCCGTGTTCGGCCCGGAGTACATCGCCGGTGTCGTGCTGGGCTGCTTCCTGGCCAACCTGCTGGGTTCCACCATCGTGGACGTCATCTTCGGCACACTGGCCACCCTGCTGGCCTGCCTTGTGACCTACAAGCTGCGGGATCTCCGCTTCAAGGGTCTGGCTCTGGCAGCTTCGCTGCCGCCGGTGCTCTTCAACGCCGTCATCATCGGCATTGAGATCGCCGTCCTCTTCCCCGACCCGTCTTCTTCGGCCCCGCTGTGGCTGGCCTGCATCACCAACGGCATCTCCGTCGGCATCGGTGAGCTCATCAGCTGCACCGTGCTGGGCGTCCTGCTGGTCAAGATCATCGAGACCAACGCCGCCCTGCGCAAGGTCTTCGTCTCCGAATAAGCGAAAATAAGCATCCGTCTGCTGATCGAGCAGCAGGCCCGGCATTGCTTCCAAAAAGGCTTCGTTTTGTTGCTCGGCCTTTACCAAAAAGAACCCCATGTCTCCACCGGATGGTGTTGGCATGGGGTTCTTTTTGTATTGGGGGTGTTTTTTTAATTGAAAGTATGCTATACTCAGTTCAACAAATCGGAATTTATATATAAAAGGAGAATATTGATGAAACTGTTTTTATGTTCGCACTTTTCAAGTGTAGGAAGTCTGATAAAGGAAGAAATTGAAAATAAAAAAGTCGCATTTATTCCAACAGCTTCGCTGCGTGAAGGCTACACCGGTTATGTCGGCTCGGCTCGAAAATTATTCAA
>ENA-USUK01001019-USUK01001019.1-human-gut-metagenome-genome-assembly--contig:-NODE-1019-length-21925-cov-13.619141_pt1 | contig 21925 bp, 21 predicted proteins | sample MGYA00250062_ERZ773400 | MGnify/ENA primary metagenome ERZ773400 (study PRJEB29103, sample SAMN06111961) | human gut metagenome | biome: human gut; feature: ankylosing spondylitis patient; material... | reverse complement strand
TCCAGAATGGAGAGTGAACTGAACGCTCTGAAATTGTCCAATGATGAAGAATACAGCCGTATCACCAGCAGTGTGAATCTGGAAGAGATCAAGAAAATTGCCATCGGTGAACTGGGAATGACCTACGCAACAGAAGGGCAGGTAATTTCTTATGCCGGCATCAGCAACGATTATATGCGTCAGGCTGACGGCAGTCAGAACTAAGCACGGGAGGCAGAACGTGTGAAGGAGAAGAACCCCAAGAAATTCAGCATCAAAATGCAGAAGAAACTGTTATGCCTGTATGTATTGATCATACTGGCATTTATTCTGCTGTCGTTTCGTCTGTCATGGATCGTGAGAGCGGATGGAGCTGCCTATGAGAAGCAGGTGCTCTCCCAGCAAAAATATGATTCCATCACCCTGCCGTTTAGGCGTGGTGACATCGTGGATGCCAAGGGAACGAAGCTTGCTGTCAGTGAAAAGGTGTATAACCTGGTCATCGATGCCAGGGTAATGCTGGACCGCGAGGATTATCTGGAACCCACCATGGAAGCGCTGGCTGCAAATTTTCCAGATCTGGACATGACGGCGGTGCGGCAGTATGTAACGTCTCATCCCGAATCTTCCTGGTATGTGCCTCTTCGGAGGATGACTTATGACCAGATCAGCGGATTCCAGGCGGCAGCTCTGGAGAATGGCAAGATCCGCGGTGCCTGGTTTGAAGAGGAATATAAGAGAGTCTATCCAAACGGTTCTCTGGCAGCAGATGTGGTCGGATTTGCCAGAGCGGACAATGAAGGACAGTACGGACTGGAAGAGTATTACAACGATGTCCTGAACGGAACCACCGGAAGAGAGTACGGTTATCTGAATGATGATGCCAACCTGGAACGTACAATCAAGCCGGCAGTGGATGGCAACACGATACACAGTACCATTGATGCTAATATTCAGGGCATTGTGGAGAAATACCTGAAGCAGTTTAACGAGGAGCATAAGGATGCGGCACATCCCGGCAACGGCGCGGAAAATGTGGGCTGTATCATCATGGAAGTCAATACCGGCAATATTTTGGCCATGGCAAGCTATCCTACCTATGACCTGAACGATACCAGGAATACGGATGCCCTTTTGGGATCCCGTAAGATCGAGATGGTGACCAATGCCAACGGTTATCAGGTACTGACGAAGACAGATACCTATTTTACCCAGGAAGATATCGATGCCCTGACGGATGAAGAACTGTTGGATAATCTGAACTACCTGTGGAAGAACTACTGTATCTCCACTACCTACGAGCCGGGATCCACGGCGAAGCCTTTTACCGTGGCGGCAGCACTGGAGAGCGGTGCCATCACCGGCAACGAGCACTATCAATGCAACGGATATCTGGAAGTCGGCGGCCATACGATCAAATGTCACAGCTACCGTTCCGGCGGTGAAGGCGATGTGTCGGTACAGGATTCTATTGCCTGGTCCTGCAACGTAGCGCTAATGAAGATCGCAGCCACCATGGGCAAGGAGGAATTTGCCAAATTCCAGCAGACCTTTAACTTTGGATTAAAGACCAACGTGGATCTGGCAGGAGAAGCGAGAACCGCCAGCCTCTTGTTCCCGGTAGACCAGATGGGAAGCGCTGACCTGGCGACCAACAGCTTCGGACAGAACTTCAATGTGACCATGATCCAGATGATCACCGGTTTCTGCTCCCTGATCAACGGTGGATATTATTATGAGCCCCACATGGTGGACAAGATCACCAATTCCAGTGGAGCCACGGTACAAAACATTGAACCGAGAGTGTTGCGACAGACCATCTCCGAGAGCACTTCGGCAAAGATCCGACAGTATTGCAGAGCTACCGTTATGGAAGAGGGCGGTGACCGCAGAACCGGTAGAACCGCAAGACCCGCAGGTTACGCCATCGGCGGCAAGACCGGTACCGCAGAGACCATTCCCCGTAAAAACGGCGAGTATGTTGTATCCTTTATGGGATATGCACCGGCGGATGATCCCCAGATCGCCATTTATGTGGTCGTGGATCGTGCCAATGCATCCCCTCAGGATGATGCAAAGTTCGCAACGGGAATCGTTAGAAATGTTCTGACGGAAGTACTGCCTTATCTGAATATCTTCATGACGGAGGAACTGTCTGAGAAGGAGATTCAGGAGCTGGCAGAGAAGCAGATTGAGATTACGAATCAGTATACACAGAAACCGGAAGACGGGGATACCCAGGATAACGGTGACGGAACAGACACCGCTTCCGATCCTACGGACCAGACGGGTGGAGAGAGCGCCGGAACCGGAGAGGGAGAAGAGTCTCCCACAACTTCTGAGGACTGGAGAAATTACCCGGTGGATCCCGCTACCGGATATCTGGTAAGTCCGATTGACGGCGGATTGATCGATCCTGTTACGGGAGCGGATGTCGGCGGAGAGGACACCCTGGGTGACAGCCCGGTGAACAATAATCTGCTGAATCAGCAAAATGAATAAATAGTCGTTCATGGAACGAATAGCCTCACCTTTGGAGCCATAAAATGTAAAAAGCTCCGTGGGTGAGGTTTTTTATGGCAGATCATCAGAACCGATTTTTTCACCGTAAAAAGATCATGACCATATTTTTCCTATGTACGGCAGTCTTCTGCGGGCTGCTTGGACGACTTTTGTACCTGATGGTATGGAGGGCGGATTATTATGGAGAAGCAGCCACCAGACTGCATGAGAGGGAGAGAAGCATCAAAGCAGCAAGAGGCAGGATCCTGGATCGCAACGGTGTCGTGCTGGCGGATAACAAAACGGTCTGCACCGTATCCGTGATCCATAACCAGATCGAAGAACCTGAGCAGGTGATCGCCATGCTGGTAAAAGAACTGGGCATCTCTGAGGAACTGGCCAGGAAACGAGTGGAAAAATATTCCTCCATCGAGCGGGTGAAAAGTAACGTGGATAAGACTGTCGGTGACAGAATCCGGGAATATGATCTTGCAGGGGTAAAAGTGGACGAAGATTACAAGAGATATTACCCCTATGGAGAACTGGCAAGTAAGGTGCTGGGATTTACCGGAGGTGATAATCAGGGGATCATCGGACTGGAGGTGGTCTACGAGGAAGTACTGGAAGGTGAGCCCGGCATGATATTAACCGTAACGGATGCCAAGGGGATCGAGGTAGATACGGCGGGAGAACGCCGGGTGGAGCCGGTGCCGGGGAGAGATCTTCGCATCAGTATTGACAGAAATATCCAGGAGTATGCCACGCAGCTGGCGGAACAGGCATGCACCACCAAGGAGGCGGACAGCGTCTATATCATTGCCATGAATCCGAAGAACGGGGAGATCCTTTCAATGGTCAATTATCCGGAATTTGATCTCAATGACCCCTATACGCTACCGGTGGAGACTGTTACGGCAGAAGACGGCAGTCTCCTTACAGTGGACCCCGGGCGGCTGACAGCGGAGCAGAAGCAGGAAAAATTAAATGCCATGTGGAGAAACGGCTGCATTAATGATACCTATGAACCGGGATCCACTTTTAAGATCATTACGGCGGCTGCAGGATTGGAGTCCGGTGTCGTGACTCCGGACAGCAGCTTCTCCTGCCCGGGGTTTATCATCGTGGATGACCGTAAGATCAGATGCCATAAGACGGTGGGACATGGAAGTCAGACCTTTGTGCAGTGCATGGAAAACAGCTGTAATCCGGCGCTCATTACCGTGGGGCTCCGCCTCGGTGTGGATGAGTATTACCGGTATTTTGAGCAGTTTGGTTTAAAACAGCGCACCGGGGTGGATCTGCCGGGGGAGGCGGCAACGATCATGCATAAAAAGGAAGACATGGGAAATGTGGAACTGGCGACCGTGGCTTTCGGACAGTCCTTTCAGATCACGGCGATCCAGCTTCTGACTACGGCATCCTCCATTATCAACGGTGGCAATCGCATCACACCACATTTCGGGATCGAAGCACTGAACCGGGACGGAGAGGTGGAAGAGGTGTTTTCCTATCCGGTACGCAGCGGAATCCTGTCGGAGGAGACCTCTGCCACCATGCGCTATATCCTGGAGATGGTAGTGGCGGAAGGATCCGGCAGAAACGGACAGGTGCAGGGGTTCCGGGTAGGAGGAAAGACCGCAACCAGTCAGACCCTGCCCCGTGGAAGCGGACGTTACATTTCATCTTTTATCGGTTTCGCTCCGGCGGATGATCCCGAGGTCATCGCCATAGCTATCATTAATAATCCACAGGGCGTCTATTACGGAGGACAGGTGGCAGCCCCTATCATAAGGCAGCTGTATGAAAATATTTTACCGTATCTGGGATTGGAGAAGACAGAAGATACCGCTGTCGAAAATAACTGAATGAAAAAGGTTCCGGCGGGTGAAAATTTGACAAAATCTGCTGACCACACCCCTTATAATGATTCTGAAGGAGGGGTGTGATGCATTATGAACTGTATTTTGACAGCCTGTTCCTCCTGAACTTCGGCATGAACCTGTTACTTTTGATCCTGGTGGATCATAGTACCTGCCACACTGCCACGTGGTACCGGCTGACAGCCGGGGCGGCGATCGGAGCGGTATGTTATCTGCTCCCTTTTTTATGGAAGGGAACGGCGCTTCTAAAGCTGCTTCTGTGTCTTCTGCCGGGGACGGGACTCATGCTGTGGGTGGCTTTTTCCATACGGAATATGAGGGGTTTCTGGCTGTATTTCAGAAAACAGTGCTTTTATACTTTTTTGATGGGCGGGGCGCTGGCAGCGGTATTTCGAAGCTTTCCCGCAGGCAGAAAATTCCTCCCGGGCACCTGCATGGTGCTTGGAGTGGGAGCCCTTTTTTGTATAATTTTTCTGCAACACAGAAAAAAGGAAGAAGAGCACGCGGCGCACTGCCAGGTATTCCTACGGGGAACGGACGGAGAATGCTGGGTCCCCGCCCTGATCGATTCCGGCAATACGTTAAGGGAGCCTATCAGCGGAGCACCGGTGTCGGTGCTGGATGCCAGGGTATTTAAGAGTCTGTGGCGAGAGGAACCTTCGGGATTTCGTGCCATCCCCTATCACAGCGTGGGGAAGAACAGCGGCATCCTTAGCGGTTATCCGGTACCGCAGATAACGATACGGTACCGGGGCGTGGAAAAAGTGTGCAGTAATGTATATCTGGCAGTGAGTGAAGAGGAAATTGCCGGAAAAGAAATTCCTATGCTGCTGCATCCTGCATTGCTGCAGCCGGGAGACAGGAAGGAGCAATTATGATCTTAAAGATAGCAATACCCGGAAAAATGAAATTAAAAATAACACGCAGGGAGCCTTTCCCCATACATCGGAAAGGCGATCTTCACTATATCGGAGGAGCGGAAGTATTACCGCCTCCCCTCCAAAGTGATCAGGAGAATCAGGTCATCGGCGATCTGGGAACGGAGTATGAGGATGAGGCGAAGGCGATCCTCATCGAGCATAACCTGCGTCTTGTGGTCTACATAGCCAAAAAATTCGATAATACGGGAGTAGGAGTGGAGGATCTGATCTCCATCGGCACCATCGGACTGATCAAATCCATCAATACTTTTAATCCGGAGAAAAATATCAAACTGGCGACCTATGCCTCACGGTGCATTGAAAATGAGATATTGATGTACCTGCGGCGAAATAATAAGACGAAGATGGAAGTATCCATCGATGAACCCTTAAATGTAGACTGGGACGGCAATGAGCTGCTCCTGTCGGATATCCTGGGAACGGATGAGGATGTGATCTACAGAGGGATAGAGAACGAAGTGGAGCGCAAACTTTTAATGAATGCCGTAAGCAAGCTGTCGAACCGGGAAAAGACCATTGTACGGCTGCGGTTCGGACTGGGTACACCGGACGGACAGGAGATGACACAGAAGGAAGTGGCAAGCTTTCTTGGGATCTCCCAGTCCTATATCTCGAGACTGGAAAAAAAGATCATGAGGCAGCTGAAAAAGGAGATCAGCCTGCATATTTGACTTTGCATTCGGGACGGATACATGATACTATAGAGATTACGGAGAGGATCCATTCTCCGGATTATGAATGACAGGCCTTAAGGATGAAGATACATGATACAGCGTGATGATATATTATCGATGGAATATTTAAAAAAGACGGAATTCACCGGATGCCATCAGGGGATGCGTTACCGCCTGGAACAGACCCAGGCTCCGGAGGACCCAGAGGGCGGTAAAAAGCTTATGGTGACGGTATGGCCGGAGCCCTTTAATTATTTTAAGACCCCGGAGGAAAAAAAGAAAAGAGCATATTTTTCTTTTGACGAGGATGGCGTGGTGGATGCCGTCGGCTGGATGAATGACCGCTTATTCGAGGATAAGAAGATATGGGAGGAAGCACCTTCCCATTGGGATACCTATCAAATGTAAGGATATAATAAGATGATGTTAAAATATATCATAAAGGATCTGAAGGAGACCCTGGCCTATCTTCCCTACGGGATCATGGCGGGGGCTGTTGTGGGACTGCTCCTGAATGGACTGAATGCCAGACGGGAGCGTAAGGGGAAGGATGCTTTTCCCATGGCAGGAATCATGGCATTTTCTCTGTATCTGATGATCATTCTTGTGATCACTTTTTTCTCCAGAGAGGATGGCAGCCGGATCGGCATGGATCTGGAACTGTTCTCTACCTGGGGGACGAATGCGAGGAACCATGCGTTTGTCGTGGAAAATGTATTGCTGTTTATTCCCTATGGATTTATCTGTCCCTGGGCATTTCCGTGGCTTCGGGGGTTTTTTAGAAATGCCTTTGCGGCATTCGTGACCAGCTTCGGCGTGGAGACGATCCAGCTGATCACCGGCAGGGGATATTTTCAGGTGGACGATATCCTGACCAATGTGCTGGGTGGAATCATAGGGTATCTGATATATCGTATGATATCCGGAATCTGCCACAAAATAAGATATCAGTGACCCCGGAAGCTGACAAGGGAAGAACAGAATGAAATATATCTATAGATAAATACGACAGAGACATAGAAGCAGAAGCTTCTATGTCTTTTTTGTTGTCCGGAAATATCGGAATATGATTGCGGAAAAAGAAAAATGCACAGACTTTTACAAAGAGAAAAATAAGGGGGCTATGAATATGAGCAGAGAATACGGATATGTACGTGTAAGCACGAAGGAACAGAACGAAGACAGACAGTTGATCGCCATGCATGCAGTAGGACTTGGGACGGAAAATATCGTGGTGGAGAAACAGTCCGGAAAAGATTTTGAACGTCCGAATTACAGGAAGCTGCTGAGACAATTGAGAGAAGGAGATCTTCTCTATGTGAAGAGTATTGACAGACTGGGGAGAAATTATGAAGAGATCATTGAACAATGGAGGATCATTACCAAGGTAAAGGGAGCGGATATCGTGGTACTGGACATGCCGCTTTTAGATACGAGAAAAGGAAAAGATCTGATGGGAACTTTTCTGTCGGATATCGTATTGCAGGTGTTGTCCTTCGTGGCAGAGAACGAACGTGGCAATATCAGACAGAGACAGGCGGAAGGAATCGCCGCGGCGAAAGCCAGGGGCGTGAAATTCGGGCGTCCTTCCGTACCGCTGCCGGGCAATTTCCAGGAAGTCTACAGACAGTGGGATGCCGGAACAATGACCAATGAGGCAGCAGCCAGGGCATGCGGAATGGCAGTATCCAGCTTCCGGTACCGGGCAAAAGTCTATGCGGAAAGCATTATTTCCTAAAAATATAAAAAACGGCAAAAAAGTGTACTTTTTTACCGCTTCTACGTCATATCGACAACAAGTCATATTATACATAGAAAAACCGTAAAAGTCAACAAATCACGGGGATTCTCTTTGTGGAAAAAGCCTAAAATATTCACCAAAAATGACCGGCGAAAAAGTACACATTTCTGCTGCTTCTCCGCACAGAACCAAAGGAGGATGCCGGGATGGCGGTGAATCTCTACCCGCATAACCAAATCGCATACAGGAATGCCCTCCGCCTGATGGAACAGTCAGGCAGGGCAGCCGTGATTCATCCTACCGGTACCGGGAAATCTTTTATTGCATTCAAACTGGCAGAAGAACACCCGGGCGAGAAGATGATCTGGCTGGCTCCCAGTGAGTATATTTTCCACTCGCAGAGGGAGAACTACCTCGCAGCGGGCGGAGAAGAGGCAGCACTGTCCGGCATTACCTTTCTCACCTATTCAAAGCTGATGTACAACATGGCGGATGCAGAAGAATGGGACATAGAGCCTCCTTCTTACATTATCCTGGATGAATTCCACCGTTGCGGTGCGGACAGCTGGGGCAGAGGTGTGGAATTACTGTTGGAAGCCTGTCCCGGGGCGAAAGTACTGGGATTGTCCGCGACCAATATCCGTTACCTGGATAACAGACGGGATATGGCAGAGGAACTGTTCACAGGACAGGTCGCATCCCGGATGGAGCTGACAGAGGCTATCGCACAGGAAATCCTCCCGGCACCTGTATATATCTGCGGAATGTATGATTACCGGGATGAACTTCGTAAGCTGTCCAGACGGGTGAGAAGACAGCGGGGCGGCGTACAGGACAACAGCACGAAATTGCTGAACAGACTGCGTCATGCGCTGGAACAGGCAGATACACCCGCAGAGCTTTTCGGCAAATATATGAAAAAGAACGGCAAATACATTGTCTTCTGCTCCGGCAGAGAACACATGGAGAAAATGATCGCCATGGCAGGGCAGTGGTACGGCGCGCTGGATGAGCAGCCGACCATATACCGGGCAATCTATGACAATGCGGACAGTCCGCAGGAGGTCAGAGAGTTCAGCGCGGATGACAGTGAACATTTAAAGCTTCTCTATTGCATTGACATGCTCAATGAAGGAGTGCATGTGGCAGATGTGGATGGAGCAGTACTTCTGCGCCCTACGGCATCGCCGACACTGTACCTCCAGCAGGTGGGAAGGGCACTGGCAGTACCGTCCCGGGATCAGGCAGTACAGCCCATGATCTTCGACCTGGTCGACAATTTCGACAGCCTGAAATGCATTGACTCTTTTCTGGAGGCATATCACAGCGCAGAGCCGGACAGACATCGGGAGCAGGAACAGACCATCTATAAATTCCGATTGATAGATGAGGTCAGAGAGAGCAGAGAGCTATTTGAAAGACTGGGACAAAGCCTCGCCAGTTCGTGGGACGCATGCTATGAAGAAGCGAAAGCTTACTTTGAACTCCATGAGAACCTGAAGATTCCGAAGGATTATATCACGGAGAGCGGGATCTCCCTGGGCAGCTGGCTGATCACACAGAGACGAGTCAGGGCAGGCGCCGTACCCGGCAGGCTTACCAAAGAACAGATTCAGAAACTGGATGACATCGGCATGCACTGGGAAAGCCGTATCGGAAAAGCCTGGGAGAACGGTTATCAGGAGCTGGTGAGATATCGTGAAAAACACGGAGACGTAGATGTCTTAAGCCGCTATGTGACAGAGGATGGTTACCCCTTAGGAAAATTCGTGGCTAACCAGCGCCTTGCCTGGAAGAACAGCAGATCCGGCAGCGGATCCTGCGGCAGAACATTACTGCCGGAACGGGAACAGCGGCTGAACGAACTGGGATTCATCTGGGAAAAACGTACACCGCGCTCTGAAGCCGCAGAGGCGGATCCTGACAACAGATACGATTCCAAATGGACTGAAAAATTCAACCTCGCAGAGCAATACTACCGCGAACATGGGAACCTGGAAGTCCCGAAAGAATATACCGTACAGGGCGTACGGCTGGGCAGATGGGTCAATTCACTCCGCAGTACCAGAATCCGTCCGGGCAGCAGCCATTACCGGTTGGATGCGGAGCGGATAAAACAGTTAGACAGCATCGGCATGCGCTGGGCCGGGGAATCATGGGAAGTCCGGTATCGCCTGGCAGAACTGTATTATCAGGAACATGGCGATCTCAAGATATCACAGAACTATGTGACAGAGACAAAAGAAGAACGGATCTGGCTTGGCAAATGGGTTGCAGCCCAGAGAAAGAAACGTAACCACCCGGGCGGAAAGCATGATTTGACGCATGAACAGGAGAAGAGACTGGAAGCCATTGGGATGGAGTGGTGAAGAGATATGGACATAGGAGAAAAGACATGAAGGTGTGTTTGGTTGGATCTTCCGGTGGGCATTTGACTCACCTTTATATGCTTAAAAATTTTTGGAAAGATAAGGAACGCTTTTGGGTAACTTTTGATAAAGAAGATGCCAGAAGCCTGTTGGAAGGCGAAACTATGTATCCCTGTTATTATCCAACGAACAGAAGCCTTAAGGCTTTACTGAAAAATACAAAGATTGCCTGGAAAGTGTTACATAAGGAGAAGCCGGATCTGATTATTTCCAGCGGTGCAGCAGTTGCAGTTCCGTTCTTCTACATTGGAAAAATGATGGGTGCAAAGCTGGTTTATATTGAGGTCTTTGACCGTATCGATAAGCCAACTATGACAGGAAAAATGGTCTATCCCATTGTGGACAAGTTTGTTGTGCAGTGGGAAGAGCAAAAAAAGGTATATCCGAAAGCGGTCAACCTTGGAAGTATTTTTTGAGATGAAAATGAGGGAAAGTAATATGAACGGAACTAGAGAAAAAATATTTCGAATTTTACTAAACAAATCAAAAGATAAGTCAAAAGGCGAGCTGCTTGAAAAGATATTGAGCAAGATATTTCATTTTTATTGTTTATATATACTAGGATTTGAGTTTGAAGCAAAAACGCATGTGGGAAATAATTTATCAATTGTGCATGGAGCACGTGGAAGCGTTGTTAACTCAGACACGGTTATCGGAAACAATTGTGTGATTAGAAATAATACAATTATCGGAAATAACGGTCTGAGGGGGGATCACCTACCATTGGTAATAATGTGAATATTGGCTCAAATACGTGCATTATAGGAGAGATAATGATAGGTGATAATGTTGTTATAGGAGCTGGTTCTGTTGTGTTTAAGGATGTTCCTTCTAATGTCGTGATTGCAGGAAATCCTGCAAGGATAATAAGATCCACAGATAAAGGGAATGGCGAGAAAGATAGGACAAAAAAATGATTTTTGTGACAGTGGGAACACATGAGCAGCCTTTTAACAGGCTAATTCAAAAGATAGATGAATTAAAAAAAGATGGTACGATTCGGGATGATGTGATAATTCAGACAGGTTTTAGTACATACGAACCGAAATATTGCCAGTGGAGCAAATTGATTCCATATCAGCAGATGATCGAGAATGTTGCGGATGCACGAATCGTAGTAACTCACGGTGGACCAGCGAGTTTCATAATGCCATTGCAGGTAGGGAAAACGCCCATCGTTGTGCCGCGTCAGCATCAGTTTAATGAACATGTGAATGACCATCAGGTGGAGTTTGTAAGAAATGTGGCACAGAGAATGGGAACAATTATTCCGGTGGAAGACATTAATTTGCTGGGAGATATTATCACGAATTATGACCAGATTGTTGCAGGTATGAGACATGGTATGAACAGTAATAATGCAAAGTTTAATGAAGAAATAGAGAAGCTGGTAAATGAATTATATTGAGGGCAAACGAATGAAAAAAATCGGAATCATGTCGATGCAGCGCATTGCAAACTATGGATCGTTTTTGCAGGCATACGCCTTAAAGCAGCTGATTGAAGAATTAGATTGCAAAGTAGAGTTTGTAGACTACCATGTAGGCGCACCCGTGATTACGGAAAATGCTGATAGCAAAAATAAGTTTGTCCGAAAAATAGAAAAGGGGCTGGAAACTTTTCGGTATCAGGCTCCGTTTGCACACAAGCTGTCGTTCATTCATTATAAGCAGTCTTTTTCCAAAAAGTATATGCCGCTTTTAGAAATTACGGATGAGATGAACTATAATCCGACATTGGACTGCCTTGTGATTGGCAGTGACGAGGTTTTCAACTGTATTCAAAAAAATACCAATGTGGGTTACTCGCCAGAATTATTTGGAAAAGATAACCATGCAAAGAGGCTTATCACTTATGCGGCATCTTTCGGAAATACAACATTAGAAAAACTGGAAAAGTATAAAAAAGCTGATGAAGTTGGAGCATTGTTAAAGGAATTTGATACAATTTCTGTACGTGATACGAATTCTGGAACCATTGTGAAGCAACTTACACAGAAAGAGCCAGTCTATAACTTAGACCCGGTTCTGACCTATGATTATATGAACTGCTGCGATAAAATTCCACAGTTCCAGGCCAACGAGAAATATCTGATTTTGTATGCGTATGCAGGCCGCATTTCCAATGAGGAAGCAGACTGGATTTCTGCTTATGCAAAGAGAAAAAGTCTGAAAGTTTATGCAATCGGCGGCATTCAGAAATGTGCGGACCGTTTTGTGGATTGCTCTCCGTTTGAGGTTCTGGCTTATTTCAGAAATACAGAAGAAGTTATTACAGATACCTTCCACGGCAGCATCTTCTCAGTAATCACACATCGGCCGTTTACGACATTGATTTGCAAGAGTGTAGGCAATAGCTACGGCAATGAAGAAAAATTGAGTGATTTGCTAGAGCGACTAGGATTGGCAAATCGCATGACAATGAAAATTGAAGATGCGGAAAACATCAATGAAAAAGCGATTGATTACGCAAAAGTTGATGAGATGCTGAAAGCACACAGAGAAGTGGCAAGGGAGTATCTGCGAAGCAATTTAGAGGGATAAAATGGAGAATGTAGCAAGGATAAAAGAGAAATGCGTGGGATGCAAAAGCTGTGAACAAAGCTGCCCGAAACACTGCATCGCTATGGTAGAAAACAACGAGGGCTTTTGGTATCCGTCCGTTGATAAAGAAAGCTGTGTTGAGTGCAAACTGTGCTTAAAAAAGTGTCCGGTGGAGAATACAGAGTTTCATCGGAACATCCCCAAAAAAGTTTGGGCATGGCGCAATAAAAATGATGCAGATATTATGCGTTCCGCATCCGGCGGCGCGGCAGACAGCGCGGCAAAGAATGTTTTGCAAGTAGGCGGCGTGGTCTATGGGGCAGCTTATGATGAACAGCTGGCCGTAAGCCATATTGAAGTAACGGGCGAGGCAGAAAGGAAAAAACTTCAGTCATCTAAATATGTTCAGTCCGACCCGAAAGACAGCTATGCAAAGGCCAAACAGCGACTCGCTGAGGGAAAAACGGTGCTTTTTACAGGAACTCCCTGTCAGATTGCAGGCTTGTACGTTTTTCTGGGGGGTGATCATGAGAATTTGTATACGGTTGATCTGATTTGCCACGGCGTTCCGTCCCCGAAGTTTTTCAAAAAGTATCTGGAATACCAGAACAAGCGGACAGCAGGTAGAGTAATCTACTTCAACTTTCGCTCCAAGGACAAGCGAGGCTGGGGAACACAATATCTGCTAAAGACAAAGACAAAGACAAAGACAAAGACAAAGACAAAGACAATCTCCCTGGATCGCTATGGAAAACATTTTATGGATGGCGATTGTTATAGAGAGAGCTGTTATCAGTGTGCCTATGCGAATATGAATCGAGTTGGCGACTTGACGGTAGGTGATTTCTGGGGAATTGCAAAGAGCCATCCGAATTTTAATTCTCCAAAGGGTGTGTCCAGTGTATTTATAAATACCGAAAAAGGCCAAAAGCTCTTTGAAATGATACGACCTCTTGCAGAAGTGGAGGAAGCAACACTGGAGGAGGGCATGGTGAGGCAGGGGAATCTTGTAAGACCAAGTTTAAGGCCGAACGAGAGAAATACATTTTATGAGAAAATTGATGAGGATGATTTTATGGATAACTTAAAGGTAGGTATCCAGCCAAAGGAACGATTTAAAGCAGTGATTCCGGCTGGAGCAGTTAGACTCCTCAAGAAATGGGGGGGTAACAGAAGAAAATTATAAAGTATCTGTTATTGTTCCAGTATATAATGTGGCTCCTTTCTTGGAAAAATGTGTGGAATCTATTCTGTCGCAAACATGGGACTTTATAGAAATCATTTTAGTTGATGATGGCTCAACAGATGATTCTGGCATAATATGCGACCAGATGCAACAAAAGGATGATCGAGTAAAAGTACTTCATAAGGAAAATGGCGGTGTTAGTACTGCCCGAAATTCGGGAATGAAAATGGCAAGTGGTGGTTTTATTTGCTTTGTCGATGGTGATGACTATGTAATGCCAGATTATATTGAATATATGTTGGAGCAGTTAGTTAAAAATAAAGCTGATATCGCCCTGACAACACAGATGTTTGGAAACTTTGACGAAAAACAAGTCGAGAGTGATGGGATTAAAATCTGGAATGGCGAAGATGCGGTAGAGGTAATTCTGTGCTATCAGCTTCCAATTGGGGGCTATTGTAAATTGTTCAGGACGAAATGTTTAGAGGATATTAAATTTATTCCTGAAATATTTATAGGCGAAGGCTTTAACTTCAATGTGACGGCTTTTCAGAAAGCGGAAAAGGTTATTGCAGGGAAAAGAAAAACCTATTATTATCGCCGAGATAATCCAACCAGTGCTATGACAAAATTTTCGATTAAAAAGTGTGAATGTGGATTATGGGCACTTGAGATAATAAAACAGAATCTGACGATTCGTTCGGATCGAATCCTTGAGGCGTGGAAATATGCAAATTGGAGAACACACTCCGATTTTTACGATATGTGTGTTCTTGCCGGGGTAGAAAAAGAATACCCAGAAATGTACAGAAAATGCCTGAAAGAGACAAGAAAGGATGCTTTGAGTGCATTACATGTACCAACATCGAAACAAAATAAACTAAGAGCAGTCATTATGTGGATATGTCCGGCGGCTATTCCGATTGCTATGAGGGTTAGAAAATTAAAATACCATGTCAATGTAAGCAATCGCTAAATTCTCAATGGATTTGTGACTGTGAGGATAATGTAAATGAATAATAAAAAGATTAAAGTGGCAATGGTAACAAATCATTTTGGAATTACCGGAATTGGAACGGTAATGATGAATTACTGTATGGCATTGGATAAAAAAAAGTACGATTTAACTATTCTTGCTGGACAACCAATTTCAGAGAAATACGAAAAGGAATGCCTAGAGAACGGTATCCATTTAGTAGCACTTCCATCACGTCATGGAAACCCCAAGAGCCATTATATTGCGCTGTGGAAAGCATTAAGAGCAGGACACTATGATATTGCACATGATCACGGTAGCAGTTCAATGATGGCAATAGAACTGACGATTGCAAAATTGGCAGGAGTTAAAAATCGAATTGCCCATAGTCATAATAGTACTTGCCCTAACATGAAGGTGCATAAATTGCTAAATCGATATTTTAGAACAGTTTATACAAAAGCACTGGCTTGTGGACAATTGGCTGGAAACTGGTTGTTCGGAGAAGATAATTTTGAAGTTTTGCCGAATGGTTTTCATACAGATGATTTTGCGTTTTCTAAAAAGAACAGAGATGCAATAAGGAGTGCGTTGGGTCTGGAAAACAAACTGCTTATTGGACATATAGGCCGCATCAACGAACAGAAAAATCAGGAATACTTGTTGGACGTATTTAAAGAAGTAGCTGCGATACGAGGTGATGCGATTCTTCTTATTGTGGGAACTGGACCAGATGAAGAAAAGATTAAAACTCGTGTAAAGGAGCATCCATACAGGAATCGTATTATCTTGTATGGTGAAACAGATAATCCCACAGCTCTCTACTCTGCGATGGATATATTTGTTTTTCCCTCGAGATATGAGGGACTTCCAGTAGTATTGCTAGAGGCGCAAATATCAGGATTGCCATGTGTCGTTTCGGATAAAGTTACAAGAGAAGTAGACTTAGGTGATATAAATTGGCAGTCAATTGATGATGATCCAAAACAGTGGGCAAAGGCAGTGGTTGAAAATAGACGACAATCTAATCAAGAACGACTGTTCTATAAAGAAAAACATCTTTCACAAATCAGAAAATATAATATCGCCTGTTCAGTGAAACAACTGGATAAAATCTACACTAATATGATGACAAAGGATAACTGTGATTTATTGTGAAATTATATAAATTTATGATGAGAAAAGTAAAATAATGGGAGAAAGTGCTTCTTATAAGGAGGATACAGTGGATAAAATTCAGTATATGAAGGAATTTGGCGTAAATATATTCGCAATTAAATCTCTTAGAAGACTGACTTTGAAAAGTAATTCTCGCATTGCGTGGAAAATCAATGAAATTAACGAAAGGTTGATTGAGAATTACTTGATAAGAACCGTTGAAACTGGAGAGCGCGAGAATGTTAAAATAAATTTGAAACCACTAAAGAGCAATGTTGCAGCCGAACCTATTTGGGTGATGTGGTATCAAGGAATAGAAAAAGCACCAGATATCGTTAAGTGCTGCGTAGAAAGTATAAAAGAACATAGTACAGGACACCAAGTAATAGTTTTATCAGAAGAAAACCTTCATGACTATATTGAACTGCCGGATTTTATTATGGATAAGTTTTCGAAAGGGTATATATCACGCGCACATTTAAGTGATATGATTCGACTCAACTTATTATATCTATACGGTGGCGCTTGGTTGGATGCAACATTACTTGTATCAAATGATATTCCAGAGGAGTATTTTAGGGAAGAATTATTCAGCCTGAATTTTGGAAAAAAGACAAAAGATCCTTCACATGGACGATGGACGACATTCTGCTTTTTCGCAAAGAAAGGTAATTCGCTGATTGAGAAAACATTGAAGTACCATTATTGCTATTGGATGCAGAAAAATCATCCAATAGATTATGTGATGTTCGATTATTTTATTAGTTACATATCTAGACACGATGAGGTTGCAGCTAAGCAAATTTCGGAAATTAAGCCAACAAATGAAAATGTTTTCAGAATAATGCATAGCATGAATACTCCCTATGCGAATAATTTATCGTTATTGGTAGATACGAAGACGGTGTTTTCAAAGTTGTCATGGAAACATGAGTATATGCCAGAAGTGGATGGAAAACAAACTGTATACGGGTATTTAACAGAAAAGTATCTTAGTAAATAAAATGACGTATACGGCTGAAGAGGGATGAAAGAGCTATGAGGGTATTATATATAACCGACTTTTATTACACTGACAGTAGTGGAGCAAAAACATCTGCAAGGGCACACTATAAAACACTTCAAAATCTTTACGGAAGCGAAAATGTGAATTTAATTGCGCTTGTAGGAAAATCGAAATCCAGTAGAGTGAATGAAGGACATTTTGTTATATCAAATATTCACAATAGGATAACGATGTTGTGGAACTGTTTACGAGGCTATCCGACTTATATTGATAAGGTCTCAATACAGAAAATATTATCCATCATTTATGAAAACGAGCCCGATGTGCTTTTTGTTGATAATTCTATTTACGGAAAAATGATTCAAAAAATCAAAATGCTATATCCGAATATTTCTGTATTGGCATATTATCACGATGTTAAGGCAAAGTTGGCAAGAGATTGGATGAAAAACGCTCCGATATATAAAAAACCAGTAATGCTCGCAATGCTGTCTAATGAAAAATTGACCGCTAAGTATGCAGATGTAAATTTTGTGCTTGGCAATAGGGAAGAAAAATTATTCATTAATGCATATGGGAAAAAGCCAGAAGCGCAGCTTAGTGTGTATATGGATATCAAATTGTCGGATGAGTTCTTTAAAAAAAATCCTAATAAAAAGAAGAAAATTCTGTTCTTTGGCGGTTATTATCTTCCAAATGTTCATGGTATTGATTGGTTTATAAATAAGGTCTATCCAAGTTTACAGAATAAGACAGAATTGATTGTGGCCGGTCGTGGAATGGATAAACTGAACGAGAAACATTATCCAAGTGGTGTGACAATCAAAGGATATATTGAGAGTATTGAAGAACTGTACCGTGATGCAGATATTATAATCAGTCCGATATTTGAGGGGGGCGGTATGAAAGTTAAGGTTGCGGAAGCAATGGCATTTGGAAAAATTGTTGTAGGTTCGAATGAAAGCTATGAGGGGTATCAAGAGAAGATTCCGGAAAACTATTGGAATACATTATTCTATCGCGCTAATACTGCAGATGAATTTACAGCGAAAATTTATAAAGTACTTAATTTAAGCGATGATAAGCACCACTTTAATCCCAAAATTCGGGAATTATATGAAAGTGGTTTTTCTGAGAAGTATGCGGAAAGGGTAATTTCTGAAATGATAAATAAATGTGTGGGAGAAAAAAGATGATTATTACACAAACACCATTTCGTATGTCATTCTTTGGCGGCGGAACAGATATGGAGAGTTTTTTTAAAGAAAATGGTGGTGCCGTTTTGTCTACCACATTTGATAAGTACTGTTATGTGAATGTACGCCATCTACCGCGTTTCTTTGACTATTCAACAGAACTGTCTTATTCCAAGACTGAACGCGTGACCTGCATTGAGGATATTCAGCATCCTGCAATTCGTAATGCGATGAAGATGTTGAATATGCATGAAATTCGTCTTACGTATGAAGCAGATCTTCCGGCGCGCTCTGGTTTGGGTACTTCAAGCTCTTTTGCCGTTGGAATGCTGAATGCTTTTTATGCATTGAAAGGCAAATATGCTGATAAGAAAAAATTGGCAGATGAAGCAATTTATCTGGAGCGAAATCTGTGTCAGGAAGCAGGCGGCTGGCAGGATCAGATTGCAGCTTCCTTTGGTGGATTTAACCGTATCAATTTCAATGCAGATGGTTACGAAGTTTTACCTGTAATTATTGCACCAGAGCGCAAGAAGCAGCTGAACAAAAACTTGATGATGTTTTTTACTGGATTTACTAGGTTCTCTTCAGATGTCCAAAAGGCAAACGCTTCAGGAAAAAAAGATAAAATAGCACAACTGAAAGAAATGTTTGCTTTGGTTGATGAAGCAGAGAAAGTATTAGTAAATCAAGAACGTGATTTGGATGATTTTGGCAGGATGCTGGATCACACATGGAAACTGAAACGTCAGACAGGATCTGCAATATCTACAAATAGCATTGATGCACTCTATGCAAAAGGTATTGCTGCTGGTGCTTTGGGAGGAAAACTTCTTGGTGCTGGCGGTGGTGGTTTCCTTGTATTCTATGTACAGCCGGAACGACAGAATACTGTTCGTTGGGCAATGCGTGACCTGCTCTACATTCCATTCAAATTTGAGGATGGTGGAACTCGCATAATCCATTATACACCAGAAGATTATACACCGAAGGATTAAAGGCATGAAAGTTGTGATTATGGCAGGCGGGAAAGGAACTCGTATTTCTTCTGTGGCGAGTGATATTCCAAAGCCGATGATAAAAATTGAAGGCATTCCAGTGCTGGAACGAGAAATTGAGTGCCTGAAGACCCAAGGATTTGATGACATTATTATAACAGTAAGCCACTTGGGAAATATCATCATGGATTACTTTGGTGATGGCTCTGGAAACTCTCCGGCAACGGGCAAGCCGTTCGGCGTACATATTGATTACTATTTTGAAAAAGAGCCGCTCGGCAATGCTGGTGCACTGTTCAAAATTAAAGATAACTTAACATCTGATTTTCTCCTCTTAAATGCAGATGCAATGTTTGATGTGGATTTCAACCGTTTTGTTGCTTTTCATCAGAAGCACGGTGGATTGGTTACGCTCTTTACGCATCCGAACAGTCATCCCTATGATAGCGGATTGATTGTCGCGGATAAAAAAGGTGCAGTCGAAAAGTGGTTAGTCAAGGAAGATGCACGGCCACAGTACTACAGAAATCGTGTGAATGCAGGTTTACATGTTATCAATCCCGAAGTATTGGAGTTCGTTGGTATTGATACTGATGCAGTGGGTAAAATTGGCGTGGATGGTAAGTCTGTAAAAGTCGATTTGGATCGTCAGCTATTAAAACCACTGGCGGGAACAGGAAAAATGTTCTGCTACGACAGTCCTGAGTATGTCAAAGACATGGGAACACCGGAACGTTACTATTCCGTTTGTAAAGACTGTAAGGAAGGCAAAATCTCGGCTAAAAATCTGAAAAATAAGCAAAAGGCAATCTTCCTTGACAGGGATGGAACAATCAATAAATACGTTGGATTTCTTAGAAATATAGACGAGTTCGAGCTGATTGATGGTGTCGCTAAGGCAATTCGTAAAATCAATGAATCTGGCTATCTTACCATTGTTATTACGAATCAGCCTGTGATTGCCCGTGGGGAAGTGTCCTTTGAAGAACTCGGAGTGATTCACAATAAGATGGAGACACTACTAGGCAAAGAGGGTGCGTATCTGGATGCCATCTACTTCTGCCCGCACCATCCGCACAAAGGATACGAAGGGGAACGCCCGGAATTGAAATTTGACTGTGATTGTCGAAAGCCAAAACCCGGAATGCTGCTGAAAGCAGCTCAGGACTTCAACATTGACTTAGCACAGTCATGGATGATTGGCGACGGCGAGAATGATGTTAAAGCGGGCCAAAATATTGGATGTAAGACTGTGCTTCTGAGTGCTGATAACGCAAATTATGGACAGACTGAAACGGCGAAGTCGCTGGATGAGTTTGTTAGCCGTACAATTTGAAGACTCAAGTTTGCGGAGGAAAAGAAAGTGAAAGAATTGAAAGAAAACATTGCGAGGCATATTGAGATTCTTTGCGAGAGATATACGGCTCTGGAATCCGTTAAGAAAGAAATTGCAGAAGCATATTTTTTGCTCGTAGAGTCATATAGAAATGGCGGTAAATTGTTGGTTGCCGGAAACGGTGGATCTGCTGCGGATGCAGAGCATATTGTTGGTGAGTTGATGAAAGGCTTCAAACTTCCCAGAAAACCAGCCGTAGATTTTGCAGAAAAGCTGGTTAAGGAAAATGAGGAGCTTGGAACTGTTCTAGCAGAAAATTTGCAAGGTGCACTTCCTGCTATTGCACTGGATGGACATCCAGCGTTGTCCACTGCGTACATGAATGATTGCGAGCCGCTGCTGTGTTTTGCGCAGCAGGTAAATGGCTATGGTAAAGTGGGAGATGTATTTTTAGGTATTTCCACAAGTGGGAACAGCAAGAACGTGCTATATGCGGCGACCACCGCACATGCAAAAGGAATGAAGGTGATTGGTTTGACAGGGGCAAAAAGTAGCAAACTGGAACAGATGAGCGATGTGTGCATTAAAGTTCCGCAGATAGAAACCTATATGATTCAGGAAATGCACCTGCCGGTGTACCATTGCTTATGTTTGATGCTGGAAGAGGAATTTTTCGGTAAGGAGAATTAAAATGATTAACAGTAAGGCAGAATATTATGAGTACTTGGAAGCCGATAGGCAAGCGAACAAAAAGAAGAAAATGCATGCCAATCTTCTTGGGGATTATACATATAATTACCTGAATCTGATGCGAAAATTAGAATACTATACGAATTGCAAATCGGATATAATTTCAAAGATATACAGGAAATTCTTGAATGCTCGTTATAAGCAACTGAGCGTAAAAACGGGAATTCAAATTGGAATAAATAGTTTTGGCAAGGGGTTGGCATTATTTCATTATGGTTCTATTGTTGTGAATGGCACAGCAAGGTTTGGAGATTTTTGCGTGGTTCAGAGTGATGTTAATGTGAGTGCAGGTGTTCAAGGAGGAAACGAGATTTATATAGCCCCCGGCGCAAAAATTCTGGAAAATGTAGTGATAGCTGATAATGTGATTATTGGAGCCAATGCAGTCATATGTAAAGATATTAATGAACCCCATACCTCATGGGGTGGGGTACCCGCGAAGAAAATAAGTAATAAAGGATTTATCTTTAACGTGAGGACATGATATATGATGATTGATCGAGTTGTAAATAAACTGAAAAGAATGTACTTCAACCACCTGTCTCCGAATGAAAAGGCGGAATACCTTAGAGGAAAAGTGTATCATATGGGAAAGAATGTTCAACTTTTCACGAATGGGATAGGCACGGA
>ENA-USUK01000974-USUK01000974.1-human-gut-metagenome-genome-assembly--contig:-NODE-974-length-22528-cov-28.446083_pt1 | contig 22528 bp, 32 predicted proteins | sample MGYA00250062_ERZ773400 | MGnify/ENA primary metagenome ERZ773400 (study PRJEB29103, sample SAMN06111961) | human gut metagenome | biome: human gut; feature: ankylosing spondylitis patient; material... | reverse complement strand
TCTATAGTCCACACATACGAGTTAATAGTGTTTCTAGCAAGATTAGTTCTTGCTAAATGATTTTTGAATTTTGTTACAGAATCAAACGAATATGGTTATTATTGGAAATTACCTAATGGAATGATCATGCAATTTATAACAGGTAAATCTGATGCTTCAGGATTTGATAAAATTCAAAAAATTAAATATCCTATTCCTTTTAAGAATAAGATTATTGGTATTAGCATATCAACTTGGGCTAATGGTTCAAGACCAGCAGCTGCAGATATAATATATCAAGAAATAACACATACGTTTACCGATATAACGGTTTTAAGGAATCAAAGAGAAGATATATTTGAAAGTGTAGCACCTAGAATAATCTTAATAGGTTATTAATTTTCTTTAGGAAATAGTACTGATGGATTAGAAATAGGAATGGTAGTAGCTTGGACGTTATCTGTTAATCCTTCAGATAACTATTTAGAGTGTAATGGTCAGGTTGTAGATGGTAGTAAATATCCTAAGCTCTATGCTTTAATGCACAATGTGCCAGATTATAGAGGTGTATTTCTTCGCGGTTTAGGAGGTAATTCTGCTTCTTTAGGAGAATTACAGGGAGATGCTATTAGAAATATTACTGGAAATTTTAATGCTACTGATAATAATTCTTGGAATATTAATGCTAATGGAGTCTTTTATGGACAAACTATTGGAGCAGGAGATCAAGGAGGCGAAGCTGGCGAATATAAAAAATATTATTTTGATACAAGTAGGGTAGTTCCTACAGCTGAAGAAAATAGACCTATCAATAAAGCAGTTCGTTATTTTATTAAAGCCAAATGACTTCTTTAGGAAATAATACTGATGGCTTAGAAGTAGGCATGGTAGTAGCTTGGACGTTATCTGTTAATCCTTCAGATAACTATTTAGAATGTAATGGGCAAGCAGTAGATAGTACTAAATATCCTAAGCTCTATGCTTTAATGCACAATACTCCAGATTATAGAGGTGTATTTCTCCGCGGTTTAGGTTCAGTTACTAGCAATCATTATGGAACAGTTACCCATACTTCAGCTAAATTAGGAGAGCTTCAAGGTGATGCTATAAGAAATATTTATGGAAATGTAACAAGTAGTGTTGAAGAAGAAGATGGTTTTGCTAATGGTGTATTTCAACTTATAAAACAACATTTTAACGGAGCTGATTATCGTTATGGTAGTTGGGGATTTTCTTTTGATGCAAGTAGAGTTGTTCCAGTAGCAGTAGAAAATAGACCTATTAATAAAGCTGTAAGATACTTTATTAAAGCTAAGTAAATTCTTTAGGAAATAGTACTGATGGATTAGAAGTAGGAATGGTAGTAGCTTGGACATTATCCGCTAATCCTTCAGATAACTATTTAGAGTGTAATGGGCAAGCAGTAGATAGTACTAAATATCCTAAGCTCTATGCTTTAATGCACAATGTACCTGATTACAGAGGTGTATTTTTAAGAGGTTTAGGTTCAGTTACAAGTAATCATTATGGAATAGTTAGTCATTCATCAGCAGATTTAGGAATATTGCAAGGAGATGCTATTAGAAATATCACAGGAACAATGGGCGGTTCAGCTTCTGACAAAGCTGGTTTATGGGATTATGGCACAGGCGTATTTTATCAATTTAATTTAGGTAGAGATTCTGTTGAATATAGCGGACGATATTATAATTATGTGTCACAAGGAATGGGTTTTGATGCTTCTCATGTTGTCCCTGTAGCTAATGAAAATCGACCTATTAATAAAGCTGTTCGCTATTTTATAAAAGCTAAATGACTTCTTTAGGAAATAATACTGATGGATTAGAAGTAGGAATTGTAGTAGCTTGGACGTTATCTGTTAATCCTTCAGATAACTATTTAGAGTGTAATGGTCAAGCAGTAGATAGTACTAAATATCCTAAGTTATATGAACTAATGCATAATACTCCAGACTATAGAGGTGTTTTTTTAAGAGGATTGGGTGGTAATTCTGCTGCTTTAGGAATTACTCAAGGTGATGCTATTCGTAATATAACTGGTAATTTTGTTGTTATTGGTGGTTCTATTGCATATGAAGGAGTTTTTTCACAAAATAGACATAGATATTCAGGAAGTGAATGGGGAAATTGGGGACCTACGCCATATTATTTAACATCATTTGATGCTTCTCGTGTTGTTCCAGTAGCAGTAGAAAATAGACCTATCAATAAGGCTGTTAGATATTTTATTAAAGCTAAATGACTTGCTTTTTTATAATAAGGTATGTATAATATAAGTAACAGAACCCGACACGCCTCTCAATGATGCGGACCACGTCGGGTCATTTAATTTTTTAGGAAGATTTATATGAGTTTGAAAAAACATGAATCAGCATTAACTATTGAGGAACAAGTTAATAATTTAAAAAGTTTAAATCTTATAATAAAAGATGAACAACTAGCAAAAGATTTTCTTAATGATATTTCTTACTTTCGATTTATAAAATCATTCAGTATTGGATTAAAGCCTAAAAATGGAAACTATTATGATAATATCTCTTTTAAACAATTAGAAGAATTATATTTATTTAATGCTGAATTTAGACAAATTTTATTTACTCAAATCGAAAAGGTAGAAATAAATCTCAGATGCCGTATATCAAATTATTTTTGCTTAAAATATGGTGTGTTAGGATATAAAGATAGTAATAATTTTTCTAATAGGAAATATCATACAGCTTTCCTGAATGAAATATCCATTGAAATAAATCGAAATAAGCGTGTACCATTTATATATAATTTTAGAAATAATTATATTGATGGAGATATTCCATTATACGCTTTAGTTGAAATTATAAGTTTTGGAACATTATCCAAATTGTTTAAAAATATGCATAATGCAGATAAAAAAATAATAGCTTTAACATATAACGTAAGTTATACTTATTTTGAAAGTTGGATAGAAAGTATTTCTTATATAAGAAATATTTGTGCTCATTATGGAAGATTATATAACGCTAAGCTTACTAAAACACCTAAATTATATCAACAATATACAAAAAAACATATATCAAATATTCGCATTTTTGGAGTATTATGTTGTATAAAGCATTTAGTTAAAAATGATATACATTGGACAAATTTTGTTAAAAAGTTGGAAAAACTTTTCCAACAATATTCATATGTTGATAAAAATACAATGGGCTTTCCTGCCGACTGGAAAGATATTTTATTGATATAAAATAAAGATTAGAAAAAAATGGTCAACCATCAATCAAAGAGAGAAGATATAGAGAATATCATTCCATCTAATCCTAAAAAAAGAGAGTAGTATGTATTACTCTCTTTTTTTATTTTTTAATTAAAACTTCTTTAGGAAGTAATCTAGGTGAAGTTGGCTCTAATGATAAAGGTTATTATTGGAAATTACCTAATGGCTTGATATTTCAATGGGGTTATCACAATAGCGGTAATTATATTACTTTTCCAATTAAATTTGAACATAAATGTATCAATGTAGAATTAACACCATCTGTAACTTCTTGGGCAGGTGATGAACGACATCCTTTTATTAAAGAAATTACAAATAGTTATATCAGATATGAAGATAGAGGTGTTGACCAACACTATGGTTTAAATCCTGTATATTGGAGTGCTTTTGGTAATTAATTTCTTTAGGAAATAATAATAACTTTCATGTACCTGATTTTAATAATCTTATCCATATTACAAGTAGTGGTTTTGTATGTCCTAATAATGGCTATATAAATGTTTTCGAGTCAGCTTGGAATTATGGAGCTAGAGTATATATTAATAATATTTTGGTCCCTATAGAATGGTTTAGGTATGATGAAGCCTATAATCGCCATGAATGGAGAGCGAATATTATTCCAGTATTAAAAGGAGATATAATTACTTTTAGTGGTATATCAATAATAGGTCAAAATTCTATTTATGGAATAACGTTTATACCTTGTAGAAAATAAATAAATTCTTTAGGTAGCAGTTTTTCTGTGCCAATAGGCGGTATTATTGCTTATACAGGCTCTCTAAATGCTTTGCCATTAAACTACCATATTTGTGATGGAACAAATGGTACTCCAGACTTAAGAGATCGTTTTATTGTTGGTGCAGGTAACTCCTATAATCTTAATAATATTGGTGGTACAAGTACAAATATACTTGCACTAAATCAATTACCTAATTTAGCAGATTTTCTTAATAAAACTATTGCGGTTCAAGGAAATAATCAAGTAAATGGTTCGGAAAATTTAGTATCAAGTCTACCAGTAAGATCATGGAGCTGGGAATATTTTATGAAAAATGAAGGTAATACTCATGGTTACTTTAAAAATGCCTTTGCTACTATACCAGGAACTAGTAATTCTTTTGGACAACCAATAGAAAATAAGCCACCATATATGGCTTTATATTGGGTTATGCGTATAAAATAAAAAGCAGTTCATTGAACTGCTTTTTTTACATTTTTTATTTACATGGTGTGAAATAAACTCCATTATTACCACCACTAAAGGTGATAACATCATCCTTAGATACAGGTACAATATTATAATTTTGTTCATCTCTATTATAAGCACAATCCCAATATAACCATGCTGTAGAAACTAAAATATTATTAATATATAATCGCATACCATAATTATATATTCCTCTATAAATATTTATCCAACCATTATTAGGACATACAAATCCACTACTTATACGTTGAACTTTGGTAAAATCTGGTGTATTAAAATAGGATATCTTACTTCCTAAAGAAATTAATATCCTATTGCTATCCAATAAAAACTGTCGTGCTGACCATAACCATCAGATAAATGAGCAGAAAATCCATTTGCACTAAAACTACCTATATCTACCATAGAAGCTCCTTTACCTCCACCAGAAACTACTGGACTTACTGCTGTTGTAAATGAAATAGGATATCTTTGATATTCATAACATTTACCTTTACCCCATTGAATTAATAATCCATTAGGAAATTCACAATAATAACCATATTTATTATATTTAATTTCGTTTAATTTACTATTTCCTAAAGAAATTAATAACCTATAACAGACCAATAAAAATGTGTTGAATAATCTGATTGACCTTCTCCATTAGGCATAAAGTAACAATATGAATTAGTAAAATCTTCTCTATAATTTACGCCAGCAGCTCCTACTCCATTTCTTTTAGAAATAGCAGATATAGAAATAATTTTATTAGGAAATTCTATAGGAAAATCTATTCTTTGCCAATGTCCAAAACCTCTATTTTCATAATCGCCCCATTGATATATTAATCCATTAGGCAATTTCCAATAATAACCCCTGTTATTAGAGCTAAACTCGCCTAGATTACTTCCTAAAGAAGTCATTTAGCCTTAATAAAATAACGAACTGCCTTATTAATTGGTCTTACTTCATTAGCTATAGGAATATCATCAGTTATACCAGTAGTTAATTTAGTTTTATTATTAGACCATACATCACCATCACTAAATCTAGGAATACCACCATTCCCAGATTTACCATGAGATGCAGGCATTGTAATTTCATGAGTATGTTCTATTAAAGCATAGTTTTGAAGTTCACCTAAATCTGCACTATTACCACCTAGTCCACGGAGAAACATACCTCTATAATCTGGTACATTATGCATTAGTTCATATAATTTAGGGTATTTAGTGCTGTCTATTGATTGACCATTACATTCGAGATAATTGTCTGAAGGATTAGTTGCTAGTGTCCAAGCAATAACCATACCAACTTCAAGACTATCTCCACTTCCTAAAGAAATTAATTACCAATAGCAAACCAATACATATTTCTGTATTCACCAACATAAAGAGAAAATTGTTTTAAATTTTCTACAGATGCTGAATGAGCTGTTTTATTAGCTTTAACACCAATATATCCTTTAGGTTCAGTTGCTATCATAAATACATTAGATTTATATGGAATAGGAAATGAATATATTTTTTTGGAATATTGCGATTGTTGACCTGTATTGTCTCCCCATTGAAATATTAAGCCATTAGGTAATTTCCAATAATAACCTTTATCATTAGAGCCAAATTCACCTAGATTACTTCCTAAAGAAGATAGCGGTATTTCTGTACTATATCTTGGACCAATTTCATCATCTTTATAGATTTTTATACTGGCTACTTTAAAGATATTTCCGTCATCATCTTCCATTTCATTTTCTATTTCATAAGTATAAAACCACTCATCGTCTGCTTTATTGCCTGTTATTTCACTTAATTTTGTTTTGGTTGTTACTTCTTCAGCTTCTATCCCTTCAAGTTTCTTCTTTTCAGATATTATGTCTGAATATGCCTGTGCTTGTGTTGCTGTTTTAGCTGCTGTTAAGGTTGTAAAGCTATTTCCCCATAAATTCATAAAACTATTTGCTATTATTATAAATATAATGGATGCTAATATAGCTGATATTAACATACTTGCAGGTCTTTTTTTATCCATCGTATCCTCCTATGATAAAGGCAGATTAGATTTTCTAATCTGCCTTATATTTATTGTTTGTTTTTATTGTATTTATAATTATTACCATGAAAGTGTTACTTCACTATCAAGTCCACCCATAGATACTGCATTAGAAGTAGTAATGCTACCACTACCATCAGTACCTGTTTCAATCACATACTCGCCTCCCCATGGGTCTCTTAAATCTGCATCTTCTGGTAAGATATTTTCATGAGCTATCCCATCGATAGAGTCTTCTGCTGTAATACCTTCTTTTAGGTCTTCCATTGTAATGCTATCACCAGGATTAATTGAGAGCATTTGATAGCTTGTAACAGCTGTTTTTATAGTATCCATTTCTTGCTTTGCTACAGTAACTTTAGTTTGATTAATCAAGAATGGTAATCCGAAAAATAATACACCTACCAAAGTAAGTACAATAATCATGTAGAACATGAGTTCTGCGATAGAGAAAGCTTTTCTTTGTTTTTTAGTGTTAATTAATATTGACATTGTAATTTCCCCTTTACTATTTCTTATTGACCAATTAAACCTATTGCACCATTTTTGAATTCTTTGTTTGAATATGTTCCCTTGCCATTTGCCCCTACTGAATAAATGACAAAACCATTTTGTCCATCAGCTTTTTTTTATTTTTCATAGATAAAGTCTTGTTCCCAAGCATCTTGTTCAAGTTTATTTATCCATGGACCAAAGTATGAAGCATCGTTATCATTTACATCTTTATCGCCATTTTTAGTAAGTGTTGTTAAATTATCTGGATATTCCCCCATTTCAAATCTATATTGACTAATAGCTGTAGCATATTTAGCTACAGTTGATTTAGTATCAGCTATTTTAGCAGTAGTTATATATTCATTTGCACCATAAATTGCTATACTTGTTAGTATTATAACTACAGCTGTATAGATAATTAATGTTGCCATGTTAAATGCAGGTCTCATATCATTACCTCATTCCGATGCCTTGTACACTTTGAGTAAGTGTAGTTAGTGGTATATAAACACTTATATATATTGTTATTACAATTACACCAGCAAATCCCATTATTGGTGTAGATATTTTATCTGGCAACGTTACAAGAGTAGATAATAGTTGTTCTTTATAATCTTCGGATAGCTCATCAAAGGAATCTGCTACAATACCTGTTTGTTCAATGGAGCGAATTACAAAGATAAAATCATTATCTAATAATTTATAATGCTCATTTACTTCTTCTACAGCAGCTGAAAGTGTATAAGCATTATTTACTTTTTCAGCTATATCTAATAGTTCATCTCTATATCTGCTATTATCTATTGCCATAGCTGTATATCTTAAAGCATCATAGGTTGGTATACCATTTCTTAGTAAAATAGCAAGTATTTTGCATATATAATAATGTGTTGTTAATTTCAAAATACCTTTATATACAGGTGTGTGTAATAATATATTATCTATTTTTTCCTTATAAGTTTTTGTTATATATTTATAAATTATTAATAAAGCAATAATTACAAATGGCAATAACCAAATATAATATACGGCAAAATTACCTAATGTTAATAATAATTTTGTTATTGTAGGTAAATCTGCATTAAGACTATCAAAAATCTTTTTCATTCTACCAAGCATATAAACTGCTGTAATAATTAAGATAGCTAATCCTGCAAACATTACCTTCACTGTAAACATGTTAGATTTTATTTTTCTTGCTATATCTGTTTTTTGCTTAAGGTAATATACAATTTCATCTAAAATGATATTCATATTAGTGGTTTCGCCAATTTTAAGCATTTGTACAATGAAATTTGGTATAATTTTTTGTTTTATCATTGCTTCAGAAAAACTTCGTCCAGAATTTAGTTCAGCAATTACATTTTTTAAATAAGGTTTCATTATCTCATGATTAGACTCTAAATATTCCTCAAGAGCTTTATCCATAGGAATACCTGCCTTTTGATAACGCCTCAATACTCTAAAAAACTTTAATAAATCAATATCATTTGGCACTGTACGTTTTTTGATGTGCAAAAATATTAGTATAGAGTTTACTATTTTATAAATTATTTGTTTAAATAGTAGTTCGTTCATATATCCTCCTATAAATTATTAATGAGATTATTGATAGCATCTTTATTGCCAATTTGGTTATAAAGTTCAATTAAACTGGTTTTTCCTGCTACCACATAATCTAAACCTTTCTCCCACATAGAGATAAATTTATTTTTCTTTAAGGCTTCTTTAATTTCTTTCATTGAACTTGTATGATACAAGATATCTTTTAAATCATCATTAAATAAAACATATTCAACAATAGCTATACGGTTAATATAGCCAGTATGATTACAATGAGGACAATTATTTCTTTGTTCTACAGTTCCTATTTGTTTTAAATCTATTGTTGAAAGTCGATTATATTCTTCTTCAGATAATAAAATTTTGTCCGATTCAGATAATTTGTATTCTCTTTGACAATGAGGACAAAGTATACCAATAAGTCTTTGAGAACTGATTAAATTTACTTGGTTTAACAAAGATACTTTAGACACGCCTAAATCAAGAAGCCTTGAAATTGCCGTTATACAGTCATTAGCATGTAGTGTTGTAAATACCTGATGTCCTGTTGCTCCAGCTTGAATTACAGTTTCAGCGTCTGTTTTATTTCTGATTTCATTGTAGAGAATAATTTCTGGGTCTTGTCTTAAAATTACCTGTAATGCTTTTTGTGAACTAAAGTTAGTAGCATTGTCTTCTGTTTCGTGGATCTGAACCTGACAGTAATTAGGATTATATATTTCTACAGGGTCTTCAATAGTTACTACTATTTTTTCATAATCTGCATTTTTTACTACTTCACCAATTTGAGCATGAAGTGTGGTGGTTTTACCGCTTCCTGTAGGTCCTGTTATAATAAACAATCCTGTTGGGCAAATTTTAAGTTGATTTTTGATAATATCAATATCTTTAGATAGATAACCTATATCATATAAAGTCTTTTGCTTACTCAAAAATTGCTGAAGGCGAAGTACTACTTTTTCCATACCAGATACCATAGGCATGGTAGAAATACGCACATCAACATCATTTCCTAATTTATCTTTTGTTAGAAAAGAGCCTTTATTTGGCATATTTTTTCTAAGCATATCGGAACTAGCTGAAGTATCTAAGCGTTTAATTGCCATAGATATTCTAGGTATTTCATTTTCTGTAAAATCATAATCTGCACTATGATTTACGTTTTTACCATTTATGCGATATAAAATTTTTATAGAATAGCGATTATTAAATTTATAAGGTAAAAAATGTATATCTGACGCTCCAAATTCTATGGCATCAGCTATGATATTTTTGACTTTATTTAAGATAGGAGCATTATCTTCTATATTTTCTTGTACTTCATGAGCCATACTTTGAGTATTTAAGTCTACTTTGTAGTAGTATTTTAGAGCTTCTTTTAGATTGTAATTGTCAGTTAAAACTAATTTAATTGTTGCATTTAACTTTGTAGAAAAAATATTTTCAATTTCATCTTGCTCAAGCAATGCATCTTCATTACAAACAATATATAAAGTTTGATGTTCTTCATCGTAATTAAAGGGAAGAATCTTATATTTTTGAGCAATGTTTTTATCTACTAAAGCGACAATATTTGCAGGTATATTTAATTTTACAAGTGAGGCATCTATATATTTACCTTTATCTATCATCTTTTGTTTTAGTGATTCATCTGTAATAAATTCCATTAATTCACCTTCTTTAAGTTTTGTTGATTTTCTTGATTATCTGTAGTTGAAGTTAATTCATTTAATACTTGGTTTTCTTTTTTTATCTGTGGTAATAGATTTTCAGGTATATCATCGTTGATAATATATGGCGTTATGGTGATGAATACTTCTGTGTTAGATTTATTTTTCGTATGATATTCAAACAATTTGCCTAAAAGAGGGAGTTTTCTTAAAAGTGGAATACCAGATATTGTATCAAAGTCTTCTTTACTCATAAGTCCACCAATAACAAATGTTTGACCAGATTTTAAATGAGCAATGGTGTTTGCTTCACGACTTGCAATCTGTGGAGCTTGCATACCACCTTGCTCTATATATTTTGTAATATTTTTTATCTGTGTATCGATATCTAAACTCACTATTCCTGAAGCTTTATCTATAGTAGGTTTAATATTTAAGGTACTGCCTACATCTTGGTAGTCGAATGTGATATTGGTTGAACCATCTGCTGTATTTTGCTGGGGGATTGGCACACTATCGCCCATGAAAAGTTTTGCTTCATGTCCGTTTTCAGTTAGAATTACAGGACGGCTCATGACTTTTCCTTTAGATATTGCTTCATTAAGCTGACTAGTTACACCAAAAGTTAATTTTGTTCCCCAATTCTGATGAGATATAGGGTCATCAACATTGTGCATGTAACTTGGCATTGTATAGTTAAAGCCAACATCTAAATCTTTAGTGTGAGATGTTTCGATTAATTGTGCTACAATCAAGCATTGACTTACTGGTTTATCTATGGATTTTATAAGCCTTCCTGCCTGAGTTAATTCGTAGCTATTTCCTGTAACGGTAATTGTAGAATATTGGTCATTAGCCACTATATTTGCTTCATCGATACCTAGTCCTTTAAGCTCGTTTATTAATTTTTCTTTGTCTGCATATCTTACATTAAAACGCTCAGAACTTAGCATAGTATCTTCATCTTTAGAAATCCTATAAGTCCCATTAGAGTTAGACCAATTTAAGTTATAGGTAGCTGTTAAATAAGATACTACTTCATCTAAAGTTACATTTTTAAGTGTGGCATATACCTTAACGTCATTTAAGTCATCACTATCTACTACTAAGATATTGCTTCCAGAAATTTTTCCTAGTAAATAAAATACGCTGGCAAGGGGGGCTCCTTGCCAATCAAAATTATATTTAGGACCATCATATACAGGTTCATCTTCTAGCGTTACAATATCATTTTCTGTGGGAATATATTTATAATCTGTAGGAATTCCCTCGCCATATATATTTAGTGGTGTTGGTGTTTCATTAATAGTGGTTATTTCTACATTTGTATTTTTAGCATTATCCTTATTTTCGGCATATTTATTAAGTACATCTTCAGCTGTTAGTTTAGGTTTAAGTGGTTCTTTTTTGAATTGAGCTGCAAATGCTTGTGCTTCTTGACTTGGATTTGCCTGAGCAAATAAAGTTAAAGTTATACTTAAGGGAATAGTAAGCATAATTGTCTTATTTAAAATTTTTTGCATAAATTATCCCGTCCTTATTGTGCTATATTATAAGATATTTGATTACCATTACTGAAAGTAATACCATTATTATTTATCTTAGATATAGTATTACCATGTAAAGTATCACCTTCTTTTACCACTTGACCGTCTACAATAGCAATATTTTCTCCATATTCATTAGAAGAAATTCCTTGAATTTGAGATGTTGGTGTTGTATTTATAGCTGGGACTTGTGGTAAATTGTTTTGATTAAATGAAGGAATTGGTGGTAAATTACCATTTTGATTGTAATTAGGTATAGCAGGTAAATTAGTATTTTGAATTTTATTTTTGACCATTTTTTCTGGATTATTTGCTAGATAAATAGGACTATCTTTATTGACAAAAGGATTTTCTAAGCTAGCTAAATCTATATAGTTATTATTATTTGCTTGTTTATTTTTAGCTATTGCATTGGTATTTATATTAGGCTTAGTTGTAGTGTTTTTTTTATTATTATTACTATCATAATTAAAGAAAAATAATGTTGCTGTAACACTACCTATAAATACTAATAAAGTAAGAGAAATAATAACTTTTAGTTTTGGCTTGGTTTTAATCGTAAGATTATTCACTAATTCGTCATCATAGCTTATATCTTTATTTTTTTTAGGTTTCAGTTGAATATTTTTAAAAAAGCTTTTCATTTTGTCCTCCTATTTTATGTAAATTCTATATACCATATCGACCTTTACATTATTAGTTTGATTAGTATTTATTTTATCTTTAGATTTAGTGTTATTAGTTTCATCACTAGAGATTTGTATTTTTTCTATGGTTATTAGGGCATCACTTGTGTTAGTAAAATTTGTAACTACAGTTATAGCTTTTGACCAATCTCCTACAAAAGAGATATCATATTCTCTAAAGGATATTTTTGTATCTTTTTTATTCGTTTTTTTAGCTTCTTTTTCTGAGAATTTTTCTAAAAGTAGTTGATGTTTAGCTAGATTATTTAAAATTTCTGTTTGTACAGTATCTAATTGCTCTTTATCTACAGGTCTGTATGTTTCTCCATTTATTTTAGTAGCTAAGTTATTATATTCATCTATCGTTTTTTGCATATTAGCCATATTAGCTTTAGTAATATTTGCTTCTTGGTAACTTACGCTCAATTCAAAAAATAAACCTAATATGATTAAAAATACAATAGAAGTTATACCTATATATTTAAAAGCTCCTTTAATTTTAGATAATTCTTTGATTTTCATTTATTCATCTTTCTCCTTTTTTATATTTTTATTCTTTTTAGGAGTATTTTTAATTACTTTTAATATAGAGATTTCGGCAGAATTAATTCCATCAACAGTATTATTTATCTTAGTTAACATTATGTTTTTAAATCTATCGCTATTTAAATTAGAACTAAATTCTTGTATTTTCATTGGTTCATTAGCTACTAAATCTATTTTTATCCAATCATTATTTTTATCATCCTGACTATTATTAATGGAAAGTTTTGTAAAGCCTAAAGTATTATTGTCTGGCTTATTAGCTAAAATATCACTTAAGATTGGTTGTATAGGTTCTGTTTGTTTTTTCACATTTTGAATAATCTCGTTTTCTTTTTTTAACGATATTATTTGTTTATTAGCGTAGTCAAAATTAGACTTTAAACTATCTGGTATAGTAATAGTACTTAAATAATATAAAGATACTGTTTGTATACCAATGATGAAAGTAAATAATAACAATGCTACTTTACTGGCTTTCTTGATGTTTTGCTCTAATTCAATAAGTTTAGTACTTTCTTTAACTATTTCAGGTAAAATATTGGCTGAATTGATTTTGACGTATTTTAACCTAGCTGCTTCAAGTTCTTGTGGTAAACTACCAATACCTATATAGTAAGTATCAATTTCTGTTTGATTATATTTTTTTATTGTTAGATTAGAATTTGGTCGCATTTTATAAATACGAGCGTTTTCATCAGTAGAAGCAAAAGTTAATTTTGAAATATTTTCCTTGGTAGAAAGGATATGAATATCTGCATTACCTGTTATGGCTTTGAATTTATTTTTAGCTACAGCATTTGCTTGAAGCAGTGCATCAGATAACAATATTTGACTATTTTGGTTTTTAAGGTTATCTAAGATATATTCTTTGGCTAAATTCATCTTAAATAAACCCGCTATTGGCGAATACATAATTATATTTGCACTATGTTTATATATTTCAAAAATGTAGGCTTCTTGCTCAAATGTATTTTTATATCTAATAGCACAAAAACTTAATGGTTCTATAGATTTAATCAATAGATTTACATTTTTACTAGCTTGTAATAGGGTATCAATATATGTTTTTTCAATGCTATATACTGTTTTCCATGAAAAGGCGGCACTTTTTAGATTAAAAGGCAAACTATAATAATATTTATCGATGTCTATATTATTAGTTTGTAAAAATTACACTGTGTCAGGATTGCACCCTGAAATGCCCGCACTTTTCTAAAATTCCCTCCGATATGACTTCCTTGCGCCGTGAGGCGTTGTGCCTACCTTGTATATAACACGGTTAAGCACGGTCTGGCGTTCTGCGGAACCGCCTGCCGTGCTTCCGCTGTTATCCTATGCGGGGAAGCGGAGAACGGATGTGCCAATAATAAAACGAATAAATATGATAGAAGTGTTTGACGCAAAGCGCACCCGCAGTTACGGGTGCTTTGCCAGTTTCAAGGCTGCCACCGATACGCTTGACAGCCTTGCCGCGACGGGACAGCTCGGAAGTGTGCCCGCTGTCAGCGTGGCGGCGTATTGCAGCGGCGTGTTACAACGGGAATATGAAGCGGTGTTTGTCGGTGGGAAATGGCGTGTGCCGAAATCTCCGAAAAGGCGGATGCCGGAAACGAGACCTGCCCGTGGGAGACGTCGGCGGAAATGGTGCAAGGAGTACGCTACGGCGGAGCTGATGTTCCGAGAAGGGTTTCCCGACCATTTGAACCGCAGTTATCCGCTCTCGGCGGACAGCCTGAGACGGTGCAACCGGAAATGCAGAATTTATATGCAATAATAAAAACGCAATGAGTATGAAAACATTAGCAGACGTGAAACGGAAAATGACGCTTGGCTCGAAGTGGCGGTGTGTCCGGCTGTTCGAGGGCGGAAAAGACCTCGGCGTGCGTGAGGTCGGGAAAGTGCAGGGTAATGCCGTGGCATTCCTCAAACCCGACGGGAAACTCTCGTGGCTATGGTGGCCAAAGGCAAAGGACGTGCAGGTGGAAGAAAACGCCTTCACCGTGCTCCAGAACGGAGTGCCCAAGCTCAAGTACATCTATGCCGGATAGGTGTTCCGGAAAAAATCATGCAAAATAATATGAATTAATAATCCCTATGTTTACAATCAGGGTAAGCCGCGATGATAGCGGATAAATGAAAAAGCTATCGAGATTTTGGTTAGATTAAAGCTGCAAAACCTTTACTAACTAAAACGACGATAGCCATGAGAGAGCAAAGAAACAAAATTAGTTTCAGAGGACAAAAGATTTATGTAGGAATCGACGTCCATTTGAAGAGTTGGTCGGTTACGGTCTTGTCCGAAACCTCCGTATTGAAGAAGTTTAGCCAGCATCCGAGCCCAGAAGCGTTGTACGGATTTTTAACTCGGAGTTATCCGGGCGCCGAGTATCACTCGGTGTACGAAGCGGGCTTCTGCGGATTTTGGATACACGAGCGTCTGACGGCCTTAGGGATCGACAACATCGTGGTCAATCCGGCCGACGTGCCGACCAAGAGCAGCGAAAAGCTGCGTAAGACCGACACCGTGGACAGCGGTAAGCTGGCGCGGAGTTTAAGAGCCAACGAGCTGAAAGGCATTTATACGCCGGACAGCGTATCGTTGGAGATGCGTTCCTTGATAAGATTGAAGAACTCGATAACCAAAGACACGACCCGTCAGAAGAATCGGCTCAAGTCTCAACTTCGGTATTTAGGCATCGAGATTCCGCAGGAGTTTCTCACTCCGTTTTCCAACTGGTCGAAGCGCTTTTTCGCCTGGTTGAAGGAGATAGAGACGCTCACCCCGAGCGGCCGTCAGGCCCTCGACATTCATATCCGGCATCTGGAAGAGTTACGCCGTCAGAAACTGGAGATGACACGGGCTTTACGGACATTGGCCAAGACGGATCGATTCCGCGAACCGCTGCGGTTGATTATGAGCGTTCCGGGGTTCGGGCAGGCTACGGGAATGGCGTTCCTCTCCGAGATATGCGACATAACCCGCTTCCGCAATGCCGAACAACTGGCTGCCTATATCGGAATGATCCCGATGTGCCACTCCAGCGGAGAGAAAGATGGGACGGGGGATATTACCATACGAAAACACGCCGTTATGCGCTGTAACCTGATAGAAGCGGCATGGGTGGCGGTACGTCAAGACCCTGCGATGAACCTGTTCTATACGGAACAATGCAAACGGATGCCCAAGAGCAAAGCTATCGTAAAGGTCGCCCGCAAACTGGTAAACCGTCTATTCTTTGTGCTGAAACATCAGACCGAATATGTCAATAGTATCGTGTCATAGAGAAACCCTTCCGGTAAACGGATTTTCCCAGAGAGAATACTACATAGTTGTTGCGGCGTTAACGTCCGCTTAAAATAATCTGCTCCTCTGGCCTTTGTAAACTAATAAGGGATATGCGGCAGAGAGCTGACCGCTAAGGAAAATCTGTTTATCGAAGGATTTTTTCGGGTTCTGAAATCTCGGCTTTCGAGAGAGCCAAAGGTGTTAAGCACGATGTGCCTCCGCACCGGCTCGATCAAAGGCCGGCGGAGGCTCTCGTGCCTTGACCTTTGGCCGAGAAGTTCACCAAGAAATGCAATACGCTGTAAATAAGATAAAAACAAATTTAACCGAAAACTTTGATCCAATTTTATTTGGATTGTAACAGGAAAACAACTATGGGGGCGGAATGCCCCTATGCTTTTATAAACGGATAAAGAAAATGACAGAAATAACGAGAAAGCAGATATCTGGTCTGCGGGTAAAGATGTATTAACGGCTATGGGAGAGGAACATAGAATCAACGAGATAAAAGGTGTCATCATCAGCCGTGCCCTGCTCAAGGAATACGGGTATGATGGCGATATGCCCACCGACAAACAGATGCAGGTCATCGGCAACGGGTTACTTGAATACTGGGGCGTAAGCGACGGTTTCAAGGAAGCCCTCGCCAGTACAATGGAGAACATGTTCGGTGTAAAAGCAAAAGATTAGGTCTATGGAAACGAAAGAACTTACTACCCACCAGCGTGGTGTTATTCTACGCGGCATCTGCGGCGGGGCTGCATTGAAAGACAAGTCGCCGCAAATATCTGAAAACAATACCGTCATAACCTGCGCCGGAGGGTTGGAGATTTGGGACATCTGCTGCATCAGCAGTGATGCCGAAGCCTTCGGCCTGAAACCGTCCTTCGGTTATGACGGGCACACGAGAATCACTTTCACCCCCAAAGAATAAGCGGAATGAAATCATATTACTACTTGGACTACCTGCACCGTGAAATCTTCCTTGAAGAGGAGGATATTCAGACCGTTCCGGAATCAGGCAGGGCGGACGATGCCTGTTCCGCCATTGCCGAAAAGCCGTATGTCGTGGAGCAGTTCATGGCGGACTCTTTCCGGACACTCAAAGATGTGGCCAGCCGCCTGTGCGATTCCCCTGATATTAAAAGCCGCCACGATGCGCTGATGTATATCGTGTGGAGGGTGGCACTGGACATCAAGGAGTGGCGGACTCTGAGCCATAGCGAAGCCGCCGTCAAGGTAACCCGTGAGGACGGTTTCGTGTGGCTGCTTGTATCGGCGGAAAATGCCCGGAAGCTATGGGAGGCAGACGTATTCTCCCTGTACAGGCTTTATGCCGATGATTCGGAATCCCTGATCGAAAGCGAGGCGGAGCTGGAATCGACCATCAAGGGCGGATACCAGATAGGTATCGAGGTGGGGTTCGCCTCTGTAATGGACCATGCCGCCCGGATGAAGCAACAATAAAAATCGGAAACAATCAAATAACGAAATCAAGAAGAAAGGTATGGAAACAACATTATTGACAAAGGAAAATGCCCATCGTGTGACCATGGTGCGGCGTGTGGATGCCCCGGAAAGCGAACCGGTAGCGTTTCTTTTCAGGGGAAAGAGACACGGGTATTGCAGCTATTCCCATCTTGTAGGGAATCCGGGCAAGGAAGAAATCCTCGCCCCGGCGGACTTCAAGGACTGGGAAGTTGTGGAAGTGGCGCACCCGGGCTATCTGGAAGAATATTTCAAGCAGGCGTGCAGCTCCTACAACCTCACCTCCTTCTCACCCGACGAGCGGGGTGAGTCAGACATCGCCTCGCACGAAAAGGAACTGCACGAGGATTTGCAGTCGATGCCCGAGCAGCAGCGGGAACGTTACATGGAAAACTACAAACGCTATTTCTCTGCCATGATCGCCGCCAACAGCCGTTGTGCCAGCGCGATGATTACGGGACCTGCACGCTTCAACACGGGCCGCAACGAAAAGGCCTGCAACAGCCACGCCAAGAGCGTCACGGCGTTCCGGGAATGGCGAGAACGTGCACTCGAAGCGATTCGCAAGGCTACCGAAGCGGCCAAGCCCGAAGAACAGCGTCTCGAGGAGGAGTGGCAGAAGGTCAAAGCCTTTATCGACGATGCCGCCTCGACCATTCACGGTATCGATACGGGTACGGCACGAGGCTATAGCCGGGCTCTCTTCGTCAGCAACCTCGCCGGGCGACTCTCCACCTATGTCAACCATGGCAACGTGGAAATCATCGACCGTGCCGTCGCTCGTCTGCGAGAGTGGAACGACAAAGTCAAGAAACCTGTCGTCACGGCACGCCATTCAATCTTCAAGTATCCCGAACTCGTCCGCAAGGTGCGGGAAAAGCAGCAGGAACGGGCAAGCCGTGAAAATCGTGAGATTCCGTTCGATGGCGGCAAGGTGGTCTACAACTTCGAAGAAGACCGCCTGCAAATCCTCTTCGACAAAATACCCGATACCGATATGCGTACGACCTTGAAGCGTAACGCTTTCAAGTGGGCGCCACGCAACCAGGCATGGCAGCGCCAGCTCACCCGCAATGCCGAATATGCCGCCGGTCAGGTGTTGAAAATAACCATTTAATCCAGTGCCCATGAGATACATCATCGATTCACGTTATTTCGACGGGACATGCCTCACGTCGATGTCGGATGACATGCACAGCGACTACGGCGGCGAGACGCTGGAAGCACTGCGCGAAAGGGAGAAGAACCCGTACCTGGTCGCTGTATCACCGGTACGCATGACACTGCTTGTGAAGCGTTATACCCGGGCACTTTGCAAGCCCTTCCATGAAATTACGGAGGAACGTTATTACGAACTGCTGGAATGCCTGCCTCCGGCCCGCATGCAGAGCGACTGGTTCTTTGTCGGGGAACCGTATTACCGAAACCTGTACGCGCTCTGTTTCGAGTCGGACGGCAGGTATTTCCGGGCGGAACGTCCCGTACGTCTTTCCAATGTGGAAATCTACCGCCAGATTCGGGAACACATGGAGAAAGTAAACCTGCATCCCGCCATCGTCAAGAAGGCTTCCTTTGTCAAATATGTCAATTGGTACAAAAAGACGGTCACCTACATACCGTACTATTTCGAGTATGGAGGTAAAATATATTTCCTGAAGAACCTCGCCACTCGGACGGGATCCGAATTTGGCGACCGCCGGGAACGGAACGAGATGGCGGCATTGCTGAGGAACCTGCGCGGAAACCGCTACGAATACTGTACTTTCTACTCCCAAAAGAAGGACATCTTCGAGTTTTTTGACTGGCTACGGAAGAACAAATACACGCTGGAAATCCAGGGCGACTTGTTCGACTTTGCGGATGACCGCTCCCACGTGGACTTTCACGGCAATGTATGCGAGTATTCGGCTGTGTTCCATTACCGCATCTATTCACGCAAGCTTTTTGGCCATATCATTAACCAGCTACGCACCGTGAAACGGTATCACGCGTGGCATAAAAGGAGGGAAATACGATGAAAATCTCAAATGAACCTACCCCATACCTCCTGCTCAAGGCAGGAACTGACAGTGCATGGGATTGCTGCGACTTTGCAATCGTGTACCTGTCAAAAGAGTGGAGACAGACACAGTCCGGCAGGCTGGAAGCCGTCAAGCCATTCAAGGATGACATCAGTTTCCAGTCTTTGAACTTTTATGACATATCGGTTGGTTTTTACCAGCCGGACGAGGACGGGATACTGGGCAGCGAGGACTTGCCGGAAGACAATAACTGGTGCTTCGTGGAACTGACCGAAACGGAACTGGAAAGGTTGGTTCCGCCGGACAATGTGCTGGTCAGCCATATCTTGGCGGTATTTGCAAACGGGGAAGCCAGATACCGGGCGTACGGCAAACATACCGACGAGCGATTCTGGACTGAAAAATTCCCTTTGCAACAGATTTTGGATATACTGGCGAGTCATGAATCTTAAAATTTCAAAGCAACTATGACAGAAATCATCAAAACGGACGGAACACGCCAACCCGTGCAGCCAGCCAATGGCTCAGACTTCACGCTGGAGGAGATGCAGGCGATTGTCGGCGGCTACATCGAACTGGTGGAACTGGACGGGAACACGACAATGGTCGTCAACGAGGAAGGCAAATTTATCCCTCTGTCCCTCAATCTTGAAGCGAGCAGGATATTCCGTGCTCATCACCCGGCGTCGAAAGACTTCATCGTTGGGGACGTACTTGTGTGCAATAACAATCAAATCAGATAAAATTATGGATAAAGAGAAAGCAAAAGCGCTCAGCAAGACCCTCGCATGCTACAAAGAATTACAAGAGAATAACAGTGTAAACCTGATCGAGTTCCATACCGCTGACGGGCAGAAACACGGTATCGGCAACCCGGAAGCCATCAAGCTGTTGCTTTCGGTGGCCGTCATCGAACTGGAACGCCAGCTCCGGACCGCACAGTTCGGTGATATTCCGGAAAGCCTGGAGAACAGCCGCGAGTACAAGGCGGCCAAACAGCTGGAATACGCCATGAACGATTTGGGATTCAAGTCCGAACGTTTCGCCCAGGCTCTTCCTTATTTCCACAAGACACTGGAACAGACATTCTTCAGAACGGTAAAGGCTTCCATTACCGCTATGGCAGGGCGTGATTCACGCTGCATTGACGACCGCAACCGTGCTTCATACGAGATGTGTCAAATGCTGGCCTCCATGCTGGAAGATACCCGTCTGCCCTTTATCTAAATGCCATGTTCATAGACGAGAGGACACAAAACCGCCTCCATGCCGTGCCGGGAGAGAGTATCTCCCACGGCACGATGCGCACGCAGGACCTGATTCCGGCGTTCTTGGACGTTATCCGTGACACACCGGAGTACGTGCAGGTGATGAATGCCATCCCCGCCCATGCCATGGAGGACAAAGAAGCAGACTGGTGGAACAGCGATGACGCGGCGGGATTGCTGGAATCGCTGTTCGACACGCTCGATAGTTACTCACCGGAGGGGTACTATTTCGGTGCTCATCTCGGTGACGGGTCCGATTACGGATTTTGGAAAATGGACAAGTGAATGTCGGAACATGGTACGGATTACAAAAGACAAGCGGCATGACATTCTCAAAGACGGGATTCGTATCGGGCAAATCTATCTTGCCCGTGCCGAAAGCAGGAAATTAAGATACTGGGCAATCTCTTGCATGAGTGGAATCGGCTTCAACACTTTCAATGAAGCCCGCAGTTATGCCAAGGATTTCCTTTAATAAAAGAATCGCATGAAAAATTGGATACAACAGATGCTTTTGTGGCGTAAAAAGACGGACAAGGGCAGAATGACACTCGGAAAGGTGCAGAAAGAGTATCGCGAGAATGACGTATGCATGGGAGAACTCCTTGATGCCCTTCCCGCCGACGGCCTTTCCATAGAGGAAGCTTTCGAGCTGGCTATCACCGCCAAGAAGTGGGCGGACGGAGACCGTTTCTACCGGAGTATCAACGATGGAGAACCGGAAGAATTGTAAGGTAAATAACAATAAACAATAATGACAAATGAGCAGATATGATTTTATAAGATTCGGCGGCTTTGTCAACTGGGCGGACGAGGACACGGACACGTTCCGGAAAATGAAAGTCTGCCTGCCGGTAAAGGAGCCTGTCGAAGATGACACGAAAATAGGACTGATTTCCACGGACGAGGACAATCCGGAAGAAATCGCGGTTTCCTATTCCGTCAGGGCAGCCGAACTCATCCCTTGGACGGACTCATTCCAGGAAGGATACTGGAAAGCCCTGATAGTGGCAGAGGCAAACGGAGCAGGCACGGACGTATTGCTGCCCATGCTCAAAGATGCCGGACTATGCCTGATGGAATGTGTCTTCCTGATGCTCCGGAGCGATGCCTGCAAACTGTTTCCGGTCCTGTGCCGGCTGTTCCCGGAAGTGGAGGAAATGTTTGAGATTATCACATGGAATGACAGGGAATATTTTGTCAGGGAACTGACGCTGTTCCGTGGAACGGGCGGGGAATACAAAACCCTGGTCTCTGTAACGGGTCTGCAAGACGTGCTGGTCGGCAAAGACGGCGCACCCATATCGGACGAGGCGGAGGCCGTGGACCGGAAAATCTGCTATTACTTCACGGACGAGGAGTTCCTGCTGCCGGAAGAGCGGCTTGTGGCCCTTGCGGAGGATGCGTGAGAAATCATAATGTATGTACAAAGACCAGAAAATGAATAAAAGAATGAACAAACAGCAAA
>ENA-USUK01000964-USUK01000964.1-human-gut-metagenome-genome-assembly--contig:-NODE-964-length-22649-cov-31.772860_pt1 | contig 22649 bp, 17 predicted proteins | sample MGYA00250062_ERZ773400 | MGnify/ENA primary metagenome ERZ773400 (study PRJEB29103, sample SAMN06111961) | human gut metagenome | biome: human gut; feature: ankylosing spondylitis patient; material... | reverse complement strand
CATTACAAAGAAAAAGACGAATGAACTGATAAAAAAGATTGAAAAGCTTGCGGGAAAGTTCGAGGCATCACAGTTGCAGCGACAGGTTTTTGTCGCAGGACGTGTAAAAACGATGAATGACAGTATCTATCGAAATGTAGATCATCTGCATGCTGCAATCTCAGAAAATTCACAGATCCAGTTCCATTATTTTCAGTGGAATGTGAAGAAGGCGGCGGAGCTTCGTAAGGGTGGTGCATTTTATAAGGTAAGCCCTTGGGCGCTTACTTGCAGTGATGGGAACTATTATCTGGTTGCGTATGACGAGCAGGAGGAGAAAATCAAGCATTTCCGGGTGGATAAGATGCTGGATATTCAGATGACAGAAGAAAAGCGACTTGGCAGGGAAGTCTTTAATGAGTTTGACACGGCTGTCTATGATAAGAAGATGTTTGGCATGTTTGGGGGAACGGAAGAGCGTGTCAAGCTGCTATGTGATAATGAATTGGCAAACGTGATTCTGGACCGGTTTGGCAGGGATGTAAATATGATTCCGAAGGGCGAAAAGCAGTTCACAGTAAATGTGGATGTTGCAGTCAGCCGACAGTTTGTATTCTGGGTAATGGGGCTTGGTGATGGAGCCAAAATTGTAGCCCCGGAGTCAGTCGTCTCACTTGTGCAGGCAGAAATTGAGCGGCTGCAATTACAATATAAGAAAGAATGAACCAGGGGTTTGAACGAAGGAAGACAGGAGCGCATCGTAAATGGTGTGCTCTTTCTGTTTACTGTGAAAAACTGACAAATTTATGATCTGTATATTGTAAATTTGACGAAAATGTGGTTTTATAGGATGTAGGAGAACTAGAGACTATTATAAATAAGAAGGGAATTTTTTTATGCCAGTTTTTGATTTTTCAAGCTCGTCAAGCTCATCGAAGGAGCAGGCGAAGCCTGTCTGTACATATACATCATTTCTTTCCGATGCAAAAGAGAAAACACCGGAAGAACCAATCTTAGTGTTAGATAATACGAAACGGCAGTGGTCACATCATGCGTCTGGTATGTTTGCAAATCAGAGTAAGCGGACGGCGTTTGAGTTTAACGATACGGATGGAACATGGTCGGCAGATATTCTGCGCGTGGATGCGCGGTTTATCAGTCTGATCAAATGGCTCGGCGATAACCGGATTCCAATCCGTCTGTCTGGACAGAACATGGAGGATGGCTATGCCGTCTATAAGATCCGGGAGACTGCATATGGCGGTGCGACAAAGTTGTCCGCAGAGGATGGTTTCCTGCAGTTCATGATCGAGCGCCTGCTTGCAAGTAGTGCGGCAGAGGAAGTCGAGGAGGACGAGGACGCGGACGAAGTCGGCGATGAGATGAAGCTCACAAGTCTGCAGAGCATTTCTGATTTCATGATGTGTGCAGGTAAGACGATGCCGGACAATATCCGTCTGTGGGCACGGCGGAATCTTGCAGTTGCTCGTTCGAGTGAGGTGTCACAGGAGGAACGCAGACATGCACAGCGTGCACTTTCCATCATGTTGAACGTACAGTGGAAGAGCAATTACTTCGAGGCAATCGATCCGGTATGGGCGAGAAAAATCTTAGATGAAGAGCTGTATGGACTAGAACGTGTAAAACAGAGAATCATGGAGACGATCATCCAGATCAACCGGACACATACATTACCGGCGTATGGACTGCTTCTGGTAGGACCAGCCGGAACCGGAAAGTCTCAGATCGCATATGCGGTGGCAAGAATTTTGAAACTGCCTTGGACAACACTCGATATGAGCTCGATCAAAGATCCGGAGCAGCTTACTGGAAGTTCCAGAATCTATGCGAATGCCAAGCCGGGAATTATCATGGAAGCGTTCTCGAATGCAGGTGAATCGAATCTGGTATTTATCATCAACGAGCTGGATAAGGCGGCATCCGGCAAGGGAAACGGAAACCCGGCGGATGTGCTTTTGACGCTTCTGGATAACCTTGGATTTACAGATAATTATATGGAATGTATGGTGCCAACGACAGGAGTTTACCCTATTGCAACGGCAAACAACAAGGAAGATATCAGTGCACCGATCATGTCGAGATTCGCGGTGATTGATATTCCGGATTATACATTTGAAGAAAAGAAGATTATATTCACGAAGTTCGCAATGCCGAAGGTACTGAAGCGCATCGGGCTTCGGGAAGAGGAGTGTGTTGTGACAGATGCGGGCTTAGATGCGGTGATCCATCAGTTTGAGAATACGACGGGAATTCGTGATATCGAGCAGGCGGCGGAACATCTGGCAGCAAATGCCTTGTATCAGATCGAGGTAGAGCATGCAGGGCATGTGGTATTTGATGCTGCACAGGTAGAGACGTTGTTTGCATAATGGGATAGAGGAAAACAGGGAGTTTAATAAAAAATGTGTGAAAAGTTGGAGTTCAATGAGAAGTACAAAGCATTTACAGAAGTCTTGCACCGGGAGGTTCAGACCTTCGAACAGTGTGAGGAAGACGTGGTGCAGGCACTTGCGATTGTTGCAGACGATCTGAAGCTTGGCAAAGTGAAATATGAGCTGGATGCTCCGGTATCTAAGATCCGTCCGCACGGGGAGCATCGGGTTGGAAAATTATTTGATAATCAGAAGGGGGCATATGGAAAAGCAAAGCATCAGGTATTTGTACTGCCGGATGGCGGAACAATGACGTTTTCCGTTTATCCGTGTGAGGATGTGGACTACTCAAAGGAAGAACAGGATACGCAGCAGATTTTGCTGAAGGAGATATATATTCAGTTTAGCCGTGTTATGATGCAGGGATTACTGCGCGGCGTATTGCTGACGGATATGGCAACCGGTGTTGCGAATCCGGAGGCGTTTATGCAGTTTATTGGCAAACAGTTAGCGACCGGACAGATTCATACATACACGGTATTTTTCTTCAATGTGCATAATTTCAAATATGTGAATAAGATTTTCCCTTATGAAGAGGGGGACGTTATATTACGCAATTACGCCGGAATGGTAGATAAGATGTTGCTGGATGATGAGATTGTCGCGCGTCTGGGTGGCGATAATTTTGTCGCGTTGGTGAAGAATGAACGGAGTGAAATTATTTTATCGAAGCTCCAGAATCTCCGGCTGTATCATCGGACCGAAATCAAGGAAAAAGAGTTTGTATTCGGGGCGACGATCGGTGTCGGTAAGCTGGAAGATATCCGGGCACCGCGTGATGTTATGGCACGCGCAAGTATTGCATATCAGGCTGCCAGACAGAAGGGCAGCGGAACGGTTGCATTTTATTCGACAGAGATCCAGAATAAAATAATGGAGGCACAGGGAATCATTGCAAGTTTTCTTCCTGCGCTCGAGGCACATGAATTTGTGGTCTATTATCAGCCGAAGGTCGATGTCAATACGAACAAAATCTGTGGTGCAGAAGCGTTGGTACGTTGGATGCATGAGGGCAGACTGATTCCACCAGTGCAGTTTATTCCACAGCTTGAGCGGGAAGGAAGCGTGTGCAGGCTTGATTATTATGTATTGGAAGAAACATGTCGGTTTATCCGCAAGCGGCTGGATGAAGGAAAAAAAGTTCCGTGTATCTCTGTGAATTTCTCCAGAAGACATCTGGAGGAAGATTATCTGGTGAAAAAGATTGTCAATGTGATTGACAAGTACGGTATCGATCATGGTTATATCGAGATTGAGCTGACAGAGAGTGAGGATTTTCAGAACTATGAGATTATGTCGGAGATTGTCGATGGACTTCGCAGCGAAGGTATCGCAACTTCGATTGATGATTTTGGAACCGGTTATTCATCCTTGAACATGATCAAGAAGGTAGATCTGAATGTGATTAAGATTGATAAGTCATTTATTCCAATGGAGACAGAATATCCGGGCAAGGAGACGGACATGGTAATGTTTGTCAGTATCGTTGATCTGGTGCGCAAGCTCGGGAAGAAGACGATTGCAGAAGGGGTAGAGACGAAGGAACAGTTACGGTATTTAAGACAGGTTGGCTGTGATATTGTGCAAGGATATGTATTTGATAAGCCGATGCCGGAAAGCGAATTTGAAGTACGGCTGGAACAGGGATATAAGGATGAGGAGTAACGATGGGTAGTGAAGAAAAACGATATGCATTATTGATTGATTCGGATAATGTATCTGCCAAATATATAGATACAATTTTTGATGAATTGGCGGACCGTGGTATGGTAACGGTGCGAAGAATCTATGGGGACTGGGCGCGAAGTGTCAACGGCTGGAACCGGACGACATTGCTCCGGAATTCTATTGTCCCAATCCAGCAATTTGCATACACACAGGGAAAAAATGCAACAGATTCCGCGATGATCATTGATGCGATGGATCTGCTCTATACAGGCAATCTGGATGGATTCTGTCTGGTGTCGAGTGACAGTGATTTTACCCGGCTGGCAGAGCGTCTGCGAGAGGCTGGTAAGGAAGTAGTCGGCATGGGTGAGAACAAGACGCCGGAAGCATTTGTCAAGGCGTGTACGAGCTTCAAAATGCTGGATGCGCTCATTCGCGAAGATATCTCACAGGTCACGGATGAGAAAAATGTTGCGAAAGTATCAACCGAGAAAAATGAAAACAGCTCGAATATTACAAGCATTAAGTCTATTCAGAAGGTAATCTATGATATCATTGATGGCAATGCTGATAATAATAAACTGACGCATGTCGGCGAGATTGGAAGCAAATTACAGGCACGTTTCTCTGATTTCGATGTGCGGAATTATGGGTACTCGAAGCTTACAACATTTATAAATGAGGCATTTGGTAATTTCGAGGTCATTTCCCAGAATCGTCAGAATTATGTGAAGATTATCGATGATGTTGTACCGAAGAGGGAAATTGAGGAGCAGATTATTCAGATTCTGAAGAAGAATCCACAGAAGAACAGCAATATGGGACTCTTAAACAGTACGTTAAAAAATGAGAACCGGAATTTCAGTATCAAGAAATATGGATACAGCAAATTTTCCAGCTTCCTGAAGAGCTTTGGCTGTTTTAAGATTGATGGAGATAAGGTGTCGCTACAGTAGGCGGGTATATATGCTATATATGAGAGCAGAAGTGAACGATACGGATGAAAGCGAAAAATAAGCATAAGGAGACGACATATGGGCAAATCCGGAATGAACGAAATCGAAGAAGATACAGCAAAAGAGACTGGGATGCAAGAACAGGGCAGGAAGAACAAACACAAAAGGAATGAAGATAAAGGACAGAAGCTTTCTGCCCGCGATGTAACAAAGCTTCTGAAGTGGGTGATCATCTTAGCGGTCGTAGTTATTCTGGTTGTGGTTGGCTATAAGCTTGCAAAGCAGCTTGGATGGTTCGGGTTGAAACCGAAGGTAGAGACGACGATCCTTACAAGCAGCCAGCTAGAACAGGTGTTGCAGATAGATGATTTATCAGTCTGTGAGATTACCTACAACGGTGTGGCAGAGGTGCCGCAGAAGAATCATCCGACGAAGGTTGCCTACTATGTCTCTTATGAGGCTGAAGTGAAGGCAAGTATCAACATGGCAGATATTGATGTTCAGATCGATGACAATGTCGGAGAAGGGCAGGCGAAGAAAATCATTGTGACGCTGCCGCAGTTGCAGGTCAAGCAGATCGATGTCGATATGGCTTCGCTTGACTATATGTTTGTCAAGAAGAGTGCGAACACGGCAGATGTATCCGAGGAAGCGTATGCGTCATGTATCGCGGATGCAGGTTCTGAATGCCGGGGAAATGAAGTGTTCTTACAGATGGCGAAAGAAAATTGTGAGAATACAGTCAAGGCACTGCTCATGCCGATCATAGAGAATCAGGATGAGTCGTATGAACTGGTGATTCAGTAGGGGACGAAGGAGGAGAAACAAATGAAGAAATTAAAAAAATTCGTGGTCCTTTGTCTTGCAGTTATTATGCTGTTCACTGCATGTGGAAAAAAAGGTGAAGAAGTAACGAAAGAATTGAGCATTACGCAGATGCAGACAATCTGTGAGCTGGCAACACTCAAATGTTATTATCATAATGTGGCAAAGCTGACGAAGGAAAAGGAAGTTCTGTGGTGGGATACATCGGCAGAGCTTTGGATCGAGTATTCCGGCATCGTAAAGCTCGGTGTGGACATTGCGAATCTGGATATGCAGGTAGATGGCGATCAGGTAACGATCACGATGCCAAAGGCAGAGGTGCTTAGCTGTCAGGTGGATCAGACGTCGTTAAATGAAGACTCCTATTACACAACCCGTGAAGGACTTGGCGCAGAGAAGATCAATGCGGACGATCAGACGGAAGCAATCAAGACTGCACAGGAAAATATGCTGGAGAATGTCCAGTCGGATGAATCCCTGTTGCAGCAGGCGCAGCAGCGGGCACAGGAGCTGTTAGAGCAGTATGTGAAGAACGTCGGTGATGCGATGGGCAAAACGTATGAAGTGAGTTTTGTGATTGCGGACGAAGCCGGAACTAATACAGTAAGTACAGATGAAAGTGATAATTGATAGGAATGAAAAAGAGCCGTTGCGATTGCAACGGCTCAAGTTCTTTGAGGGGAGGGAGTTTCGATTTATGTTAATCCTCGTCCTCGACATCTCTACGCAGATAAATCAGTTTTCGGAATGCTGGTACGATCTGTGCAGCAACGACTGCTTTCACAAGATCAAGTGCAATAAAAGGAAGAAAACCGGCTACAAAAGCAGCCTTGATACTGCAACCTGATGCGATCATAATCCAGAGAGAACCGACTGCATCAACGAGAACAGCGGATAACATAGCGACAATAGTATAACGGATACGATTGTACTTCTTTCCGCGAAAGATCGGAATCAAAATGGCGATGAAGATAAAGGCGAAGGAAAAACCGCCATATGTGCCAAATAAATATCCCGGACCTGCCTGTCCACCAACGAAAACAGGAACACCGACCAATCCGAGTAACATCCAGACCAGACCGATGAAGAAGGATTCCGCAAGTGGGAATACAAGTGCAATCAGAGTGATTACAAAGTTTAAAAGTGTGATGTGCGTTCCGTTTGGCAGCGGGATGCTGATATAAGCGGATACACACAGGATGGCTGCGAAAAGTGCCATCATGACAATTGAGTAGGTTGAAAATTTGCTTTTTGTTTTTGCGTCCATTTCTTTTTCTCCATAGTTTCTGTTATAATAGCCATGCTATTGTTGAATTCATAGCAAGTACATGATGTAGAATAGCAGATGGAAATAAGAATGTCAACCAAAAATAAATAGAAAAGTTGACATTGCAAACTTTGCGAAATATAATAGGAAACATTGGGTGAGAAAATGAAGAACAAATTTGAAAAAATATTTGAACAACTGGCTGATTTTCATATGCTTGATGGATACGATGGCTGGATGATCGGGGCGTGTGTGTATGAGCAGCGGGGAGCGGCAGGAGAACGCGTATCAGGCACAGAATTTGGCTGTGGGAATGATCTGACAGTAGTTCAAAATCAGAAAATCAAAATTCAAAATTCCTGCAAGTCCGAGATTGTGAAGAAAACTGCAAGCTTTGCGGTTATGCGGAATCAGATAGAAGAGGATGGAATCGTGTATCAGCTGGAGTTGCATGTGGTAAGGCCGGAGGTGCAGGGGGCAGTTACTAGCAAACAAGCAGGTATGGAAAAAAATATGGCCATGAATGTCGAGAAATCAAAGCAGGAAGAACAGCGGATGAATCTACACCATTCGGTCGGAACGGAAGAAAACGCGGACACAGGCGGGGAAAAAACGTTTTCGTTTACGCATTCCGATATCCTTCGATTTGTGGGTGCCGTAGGCGATACGAATTCGATTCACCGGACGGCGCATGCAGTTGTGCCGGGACTTTTGATGGTGGAGTGGATGCTTGACGTGTGGATGAAAAAACAACCAGAGACGCAGGCAGGAGCGCAGACGGAAAACAAAAATGAGATGCAGACAGACATGCAGAATAGCAGGGAATTTATTTGCAGATTCCGTTTTGAGAAACCGGTATTTGTGGATGAGAAGCTACAGGTGGAGGCAAGAACCGAACGCGGAAAGCAGATCTATGAATGTAAACGAGAGGATAAGGAAATCGTATGGAACATGCGTATATTATAGATGGACGCCGCAGCTATATCGGTGTCGAAAATGGAATGTATAAACATCTGCCAGCCGAGGTGCTTGCGGCGGAGATACTCTGTGCGCTTGTACCGGAAGATGTACGTCAGACTGTCGATGAGGTGATCGTCGGAAATGGAGTTGGAGCCAGTGGAAATATTGGCAGACTGGCAACGCTTACGGCACATTTCCCACAGGAGGTTCCTGCGTACACGGTGGATATGCAGTGTGGATCGGGATTGGAAGCACTGACGATTGCCGCGGCGAAGATAAAAAGCGGACAGGCAGATCTGATCGTGGCAGGTGGTGTGGATAGTTCATCGACGGCACCGCGACGGGCATATAACCGGAATCATCCAGACTATGAACGCTATGGAGGCGAGGAGTCTTTTTATTCTGTGGCAAAATTTGCACCGGGCGAGCATGATCCGTATGCGATGATCCGCGGCGCAGAGCGTGTGGCACTGGATGTGCAGATGACCAGACAGGAATTAAATAAATGGGTATTACGTTCACATTCTCTCGCAAAACAGGCAAGAGAAGCTGGCGTGCTAGAACCATATCTGGTCGGCGTGCAGGGGGCAACTGCAGACGCGGGTATCAGGGATCGCATAAGTGAACGATTCTTAGATAAGCTACCACCGCTTTTGCCGGACGGAGCGATACTAACAGCCGGAAATACATGCTTGATGCATGATGGTGCGGCATTTTTGATGGTGGCATCGGAGCGGTATGTAAAGGAGCATAATCTGACACCGCTTGCGGAAATCGTTGATTCCGTAACGGTTGGCGGGAACCCGGACAAAAGCCCGGAGACAGCAATACTTGCCATTCAGAAATTACTTGCCAAGACGAAACATACGGCGGAAGATATCGCGGTATTTGAATGTAATGAGGCATTTGCAGTAATTGATGAGCTTTTTGCGCGTGCCTATCCGGAAGCAGTTGACCATTACAACCGGTATGGTGGGGCGCTCGCATATGGACATCCATATGGCGCCTCAGGAGGCATCATTACGATACATGCATGCCGGGCGCTGCAGGAGACACCGGGCTACGCAGTATGCAGCATTGCGGCAGCCGGCGGCATCGGACATGCGCTGTTGCTGCGGGCGGGAGGAATGTAACATGCAGTATATTGATTATCTGACAAAACAACCATCGGACAAAGACGCAATCATCATCAATGGTGATCGCTATACATACGGAAAGCTCTATGTGCTTGTGCAGGATGCACGCGCGCGCCTTCCGCAGGTTGCAGAAAAACATCTGTATCCGATTCGGGAGACCGGAATCCTGAAACAGTTGGTTTTATTTCTGGCGTGTGCGGGAACAAATCAGGTACCAGTTATCGTGCCGGCGGACAGCAAACTTGAAGTAACAGATCCGCTGTTTGATACGCCCGTGCCGGAGCGCGCGGTAATGGCAGTGATGACATCCGGAACAACCGGGATTCCGAAGATTTTATTCCGAAGCTTTGAAAGTTGGGCGGATTTCTTCGCGATACAGAATGCGGTGTTTGGCGTGGATGCGGACAGCCGGCTGTTCGTACAGGGAAGCCTTGCATTTACCGGGAATCTGAATCTCTATATGGGACAGCTTGCGGCAGGCGGCACGCTGATTGCGGAGGATGTATTCCTGCCGGGCAAATGGGAGCAGGTGATGGCGCGCGAAAGGGCGAACGGTATTTACCTGATTCCGTCCAAGTTACTTATGCTGCCTCGCGTATTTAAGGGTGTAAATGCGAATATCCGCACGATCATTTCGGGCTCGCAGAGCCTTGGGCGAAAGGATGCGGAAGTGTTGAAGAAGATATTTCCGAATACGGAGATTACATTATATTACGGTGCGAGCGAGCTGAATTATATCACGTATGTGAAGTCCGCGGATATGACGGAAGAGCGGAACCTGATCGGTAAGCCATTTCCGGGAGTGCGTGTGTTCATACAGGATGATGAAATGTACGTGGACAATGCATTTCACGTGGAGAATATTACCGTGCCGTATTCGCTGAAGGATAGCGGGCGGATGGATTTGCAGGGGAATTTCTATTTCCTTGGACGGACGGATGATATCGTTGGCGTGCGTGGACGCAAGGTGTCGATGATGAAGATTGAAAATGCGTTGGAGGAAGTCGCCGGTATCACAGAGGCGGCGGTCGTTCTGCTTCCGAAGGAAAAGGATGCGGACATGCCGGCGGAGATCGTGAGTGCATTTGTGACGGTGGAAGGCACGGACGTGCCAGAGAATCTGCGGCAGCAGTTGAAGGAAAAGTTGGCGGATTTTGAGATTCCGAAGCGTGTGATTGTTCTGGAGGCGTTCCCGAAGAACACAAGTGGGAAAGTGGATAAAGCGCGGTTAAAGAAGATGTGGATAGAGCAAGAGCCACAATAAATTTATTTCACAGTATGGAGGACCGGACGGTGATACGGGCAGAACAAGTAAGATTTCAATATAAAAAGCGCGACGTTGATGGAAACGTGATTGCGACGGAAGAAATCTTAAAGGGTGTAGATCTTACAATTAAAAAGGGCGAATTCATTGCGCTGCTTGGCAGAAATGGTTCCGGCAAGACGACGTTCTCGAAGCAGTTAAATGCAATCCTTCGACCGTCGGAAGGTACGGTGACGGTAGACGAGATGGGAACCAGGGATGCGGAGAAGCTGTACGATATTCGCCAGCACGTCGGTATGGTGTTCCAGAATCCAGACAATCAGATGGTGGCAGCAAATGTGGAAGAAGAGGTTGCATTCGGCCCGGAGAATCTGGGTATGGAGTCAGATACCATCGTGGCACGTGTGAAGCAGGCACTCGAACAGGTGCGGATGTGGAAGCGGAGAAAGACGGCTCCGAATCATCTGTCGGGCGGACAGAAACAGCGGATTGCGATTGCAGGAATTCTTGCGATGCACCCGGATTATATTGTCTTAGATGAACCGACTGCGATGCTTGATCCGAAAGGACGGAAAGAAGTGATGGAAGCGTTACAGCGGTTGAATCAGGAACAGGAAATGACTGTGATTCTGATTACCCACGATATGGAAGAGGCGGCACTTGCGAGCCGGGTGATTCTGCTTGCGGACGGACAGATGCGATTTGATGGAAGGCCAGAGAAATTCTTCGGAGCGGATGCATTGCTTGCGGAGATGGGGATGGAGGCACCGCTTTCTTATCGTGTGAGGAAATTAATAGATAGTGATGTGTTCGAGAAAAAGATTGGAGATGCGAGAGTAGAGGAGGCTACGATTGACAAAAGGGAAAAAGTAGCAGAATATGATAAAACTGGAAGAGAATGGGAAGCAAGCTCTGAGCTGGTAGATAAGAAAAAAAACAAAAAGGCTGAAGCAGAGACAGATGAAAAAAATCAAGATCTCCTCTCCCTGCAACATGTTAGCTATATTTACAGCCCGGGAACAGCGTACGAGAAGGTTGCTTTAGACGACGTGAATCTGTCGCTTGGCAAGGGGGAGATTGTTGGACTTGCCGGACATACCGGTTCTGGTAAATCCACCATGATACAACTCCTGAACGGGTTGCTGAAACCGACCAGCGGAACAGTTACATTTGAGGGAAAGGATATTCATGCAAAGGGATATTCTGGGAATTATCTGCGCAGTAAGGTTGGCATGGTGTTCCAATATCCGGAGCATCAGATGATCTGCGATACCGTGTGGGAGGATGTCGCATTTGGACCAAGTAAGCAGGGCTTGACCGGGGAAGCATGCGAGACGCGTGTGGAGGAAGCACTTCGGTTTGTTGACCTGCCAGAGAAATATTATCAAGCATCGCCATTGCAGCTATCGGGCGGACAGAAGCGGCGTGTGGCGATTGCAGGTGTGCTTGCGATGCATCCGGAATATATCATATTGGACGAGCCGGCAGCGGGATTAGACGCAGCAGGAAAGCGCGAAATATTCGACCGGATCCGGCGGATGAGCCGGGAGCAGGGAATCGGAGTTTTACTTGTCTCGCATAGTATGGAGGACCTGGCGGAATACGCAGACCGGATTATTGTGCTGGACGATGGAAAGAAGATATTGGATGACCGACCGGCGCAGATATTTGCCAAGCGGGAGACGCTTGCAGACTGTGGACTGGATGTACCGGAAACTGTGAAACTGGCGGACAAATTGCGCGCAAACGGGTACCAAATTCCACAGAACGTGATTCGAGAGAAAGAGCTGCTCGATTATCTTGGTAATTGCACAAACAGTACAGCAGGAAGAAAAAGCGTTGATACTGAGAACAGATTGGATGAAAGGAAGCAGGGAGATAATTTATGATTCGAGATATTACAATTGGACAATATTATCCTTCGGATTCTCCGATTCATCATCTGGACCCGCGTGTCAAGTTATTCGCAACGCTTCTCTATATTATCGGGCTGTTTCTTAGCAAAAGCCTAATTGTATTTGCGGTGGCAGGCGTAGTATTGATTGCATGTATCGTGATATCGAAGGTGCCGTTTCGATATATGATCAAGGGGCTAAAGCCGGTGTGGATATTGCTGGTATTTATCTGTATCGTAAATGTGTTCTTCGGAAAAGGGGAAGTGTTGTATTTTCAGTGGAAGTTTATTCACATCTACCGGGAAGGAATTATGCAGGCGGTTGTCCGTGTCGTGCGGTTGATGGAGCTGATTTTAGGTTCGTCGCTTATGACATACACAACAACGCCGACCGAGCTGACGGACGGCCTGGAGAAAGCATTTCATCCACTTACGAAGATTCATGTACCGGTGCATGAGATTGCACTCATGATGTCGATTACGCTCCGCTTCATTCCGATTCTGATCGAAGAGTTAGACAGGATCATGAAGGCACAGACGGCGCGCGGCGTGGATTTTGAAGCAGGAAATGTATTCCAGAAAGTGAAACGTACTGGACGGATTTTAATGCCGCTTTTTGCATCCGCAGTTGGACGCGCAGGCGATCTGGCACTCGCGATGGAAGCGCGTTGTTATCAGGCGGGCAGACCGAGAACGAAGATGTATCCGCTTCGATATGCACGTGCGGATGGCGTCGTGTATGTGCTGGCAATCGTATATCTGGCAGGGATGATCGTGTTGAAGGTAATGGTTGGATAATATAAAAACCTATTGACAAATAAAATAACGCTGTTATAATAACGGTGTTATGAAAAATAAAACAATATAAATAACAGCAACAACTAACGAAGAGAAGGAGTAGCTCATGCGACGTGAGACAGCCGGTGTGACGGAATCCCTGCTTCAGGCAGCGAAGGAAGAATTCCTTACCTATGGATTCCATGATGCCAGCATGCGGCGGATATCGGCGGCATGCGGAGTCAGTACCAATTCCATATATACCCGGTTTGGCGACAAGAGCGGACTTTTCACCGCTATCGTACAGGAAGCGGCAGATGGTCTGATGGAGATGTATATGCAGAGCATACAGAAGGCAACCGAGTGTCCGGACATGGATCATGCCATCGAGGAGGGCAACGAGGGAACCGATCAGGTATTGGCGTATATCTACCGGTATAAGGAAGAATTTCAGCTTCTGTTCTGCCATTCGGTGGGGACAGAATATGAAGATTACTTTGATAAGCTCGCGGCGATCGAGGAGCAGTATTACAACATATTTGCGAAACAGTATGCAAATGAGAATGCGACCGCGGATGAATTTTTCATCCACGTATTCTGCAGAACCGGCTGGCAGTATATCTACGAGGTGCTGACACACGACAAGCCATACGATGAGGCAGCAGCCTTTATGAAGAATGTACAAATCTTCAATTTCGCAGGTTGGAAATCAGTTTTTGGATTGGAATAACAGGCAGTGCATAGTGATGTGCACTGCCAAAAAAATCAAACGCAGGTTAGTAAAAACTAACTTAAAATAAACATTCAAGGAGGTTTTGTCATGAAGGCAAAAAAGCAAAGTGCATTGTCAAGACTTATGAAAATTGCCGGAACGCATAAGTATTTTTCCTATGCATCCTGCGTCTTGGCAGCGATCAGTGCCTGGGTTGCGCTGATTCCATTTTATGATGTGTGGCGCATCATAAAGGAGGTCTTGGAAGTAAGACCGGACTATTCCAAAGCCACACATATCACATCTTATGGGTGGCAGGCAGTCGGATTCGCCCTGCTTGCAATGGTGCTTTATATCGTAGCTTTGATGTGTTCCCACAAGGCAGCATTCCGCGTGCAGGCAAATATGCGTACTACGATGATGAATCACATCATGAAGCTTCCGCTTGGTTACGTGGAGGCAGAAGGAACCGGAAAGATCCGGAAAATCGTTATGGATTCCTCCGCGGCGACAGAGACATTTCTGGCACACAACCTGCCGGATAAGGTTGTGTCAAGGGCAACACCGATCGGCCTCCTCGTACTGATGGCGGGCTTTGACTGGCGCCTTGGTCTGATCAGCCTGATTCCTGCCGTATGCGCATTTCTCATCATGGGTACGATGATGATGGGGCCGAAGATGGCAGAGGATATGAAGAAGTATCAAAACTCGCTGGAGACGATGTCATCCGAGGCGGTGGAGTATGTGCGCGGCGTACCTGTCTTAAAGACATTTGGACAGACGATCTTCTCATTCAAGAGGTTTAAGGCAGCCATCGATGAATATGAGAGATGGACAATCGATTACACGAAATCCATGATGATTCCGATGATCGGATTTACGGTATTTTGTAACGGCATTTTCGCAGCATTGATCGTAGCGGCGTATACATTAGGTGGAAATACAGTCTCAGACAAATTCGTATTGAACCTGATCTTCTACATATTGGTGACTTCGGTACTTACCACAACGTTGATGAAGGTTGCATATGCAGGTGAATCACAGATGCTCGTCGAGGATGCATTGAACCGGATGGATGAGGTGCTAAATGCGAAGGAACTTCCGGAGTCAGCAAATAAGCAGACATCAAAGGATGCATCCATCGCGTTGAAGGACGTGACATTTGCTTACGATAAGGCAAAGGCAAATGCGATCGACGGCATCACGCTTTCCGTCAAGGCAGGTTCCCATATCGCGTTTGTTGGTCCGTCCGGTGGTGGTAAGACGACGCTGGCATCACTGATTGCAAGATTCTGGGATGTCAAGAGTGGCAGCATCGAGATCGGTGGTGTGGATGTGAAGAACATTGACAGCAAGGAGCTGATGAATCAGGTATCATATGTATTTCAGGATAGTAAGCTGCTTAAGACCTCCATTCTGGAAAATGTTCGTATGGGCAGACCGGATGCGACGGACGCCGAGGTAATGGAAGCGCTGGAGAAGGCGCAGTGCAGCGACATCATCGAGAAGCTTCCGGACGGTGTGAACACGGTGATCGGCTCGAAGGGAACGTATGTATCCGGTGGTGAGATGCAGCGCCTGTCGATCGCGCGGGCATTCCTTAAGAATGCGCCAATCCTGATCTTAGATGAGGCGACCGCATTTGCTGATCCGGACAATGAGAGACAGGTGCAGCGCGCATTTGAGAATCTGTCCAAGGATAAGACAGTAATCATGATCGCACATCGTCTGTCGACGGTGACAAATGCGGATCAGATCTACGTATTGAAGGACGGAAAGATTGCAGAGTCCGGTACACATGATGCACTGGCAGCCAAGGACGGCATCTACACACATATGTGGAACGAATATAACAAGTCCGTGAACTGGCAGGTAGGAAAGGCAGGTGCAACCGCATGATCGAGAAATTGAAACATAAATACGCACTGTCCGAAAACGGTGCAAAGAACATGATAAAAGCGTTTGTGGCAGTCACAATCGCGAACCTTGTGCTGATGCTGCCGGTTGGGCTTCTGTATCAGCTTACCTCGTATCTGCTTGATGGCAAGGTGCCAAAGGATAAGCTTGGATTCTTCATCGGCGGAATCGTCGTGGTATTTTTACTTGTAGCAGTTACAACTTATTTCCAATATAACGCAACCTTCTTTTCCACCTATGTCGAAAGTGGTGTGCGTAGACGCGCGCTTGCTGAGAAGCTTCGCCGCCTGCCACTTTCCTTCTTCGGGAAGAAGGATCTGTCCGATCTGACGAACACGATCATGTCAGATTGTGCATTGCTCGAGACCGGAAGCTCACACTGGATTCCGGAGCTGATTGGTTCGATGATCTCGACAACGATCATTGTAATTGGATTGTTGTTCTTCAACTGGAAGATGGCACTTGCCGCTGTATGGGTGATGCCAATCGCATTTATCATCGTACTGACTTCGAGAAAAGGTCTGAAGTCTGTACAGAAGAAGACAATGACATATAAGCTTTCCTGTCTGGATGGAATTCAGGAGGGACTGGAGACGATCCGTGACCTGCGTTCAAACAACATGACAGAGACGTACATGGAAGGCTTGAACGAGAAGATCAAAGCCGTAGAGAAAAATGCCATCGTGCTGGAATTTAAGAATGCAGCTTATGTATGTTCCGCACAGATGATCCTGAAGCTCGGCATTGGAACGGTTGCATTGGTTGGTAGTATCCTGCTTGTAAATGGAGAGATCAATGTACTGACATTGTTCGTATTCCTGCTTGTTGTAACAAGAATGTATGAGCCTTTGCAGATTGCATTGCAGAACCTGTCCGCTCTGATCAGTCTGGAGCCAAGCTGTGAGCGTATGGATGAGATCCTGTCACACGAAGAGCAGACTGGTGCAGAGACACTGACGAACAAGGGTTATGATATCGTATTTGACCACGTTGCATTTGCCTATGACAGTGGTGAGCAGGTGCTCTCCGATGTCAGCTTCACAGCAAAGCAGGGGCAGGTAACAGCCCTGATCGGACCATCCGGTGGTGGTAAGACGACTGTATCGAGACTGGCAGCAAGATTCTGGGATATCCAGAAGGGTACTGTCACGGTCGGAGGCATGGATGTATCGAAGATCGAGCCGGAGAAATTGCTTTCCCTGTATTCTATCGTGTTCCAGGATGTGACACTCTTCAACAACACGGTTATGGAGAACATCCGGATCGGTCGCAAGGATGCAACGGACGAGGAAGTTATGGCAGCAGCCAGGCTTGCAAACTGTATGGATTTTATCGAGAAACTACCGGACAAATGGAATACCATGATCGGGGAAAATGGTTCCGAATTATCCGGTGGTGAACGTCAGCGAATCTCCATCGCGCGTGCATTCTTAAAGGACGCACCAATCATCCTGATGGATGAGGCAACCGCTTCTCTGGATGTGGATAATGAGTCCGTGATTCAGGAGTCCATCTCCAAGCTGATTCAGAACAAGACGGTTCTTATCATCGCGCACCGTATGCGTACGGTTGATGGCGCGGATCAGATTGTTGTCCTGAAAGATGGCGTGGTAGCTGAGCAGGGAACACCGTCAGCGTTGAAGGAGAAGAATGGTATCTACAAGCATATGATTGATGTGCAGTTAGAGAGCGAACAGTGGAAATATAATTAAGGTATAAGAACGAGATGTGAAGACATTCCAGAGTGTAGACTTTGGAGTGTCTTTTCTTTTACAAAGAAATGCAAATGCTATCTTGTCTGCGGATCAAAATAAGCATACAATAAGTACAGTGTTGGGGAAAGGGAGGAACGCTGACATGCGCTATTATATTGCAGATTTACATTTCTGCCATGAAAATTTGAATACACGTATGGACTGCCGCGGATTTGAGAGCGGCGAAGCCATGAATGAATATATGATCGCACAGTGGAACTCACGTGTGCGGAAACGTGATGAAGTTGTAATCTTAGGAGATTTCTGTATTTCGAAAAAGGGTGAAGCAGCAAATGCCATTCTGGAGAGGCTGAATGGCAGGAAGTATCTGATCATCGGAAATCACGACCATTTTATTGCGAACAAACAATTTGATCCATCGCATTTTGAATGGATCACACATTATAGGGAAATCAATGATAACAACCGCAAGGTAATCCTGTGTCATTATCCGGTCATGTGCTACAACGGACAGTACCGCCGGAATGCGAAGGGGGAACCGAAGACGTATATGTTGTACGGGCATGTACATGATACATATGACGAGTATCTGATCGATGAATTTCAGCGCCAGACACGTGCATCCACGCGTCCGGTGCTTGGAAAATCTGGCGAGGAAGAAATGGTTTCCATTCCGTGCCAGATGATCAACTGCTTCTGTATGTTTTCGGATTATGTTCCGCTCACGCTCGATGAATGGATCGAAGTGGACCGGAAGCGGCGGGCAAGCATGAAGCGGGAAGACTTTTGTTAAGAATTTTTTTCCGGCGTCGAATCAATCCGGCTGTACCGGAAGTCACAGCAGGTTGCACCTTCTGCGATCGTCTGTGTCCGGACTAAGCGCATATGCATCATGTCGGCGAGCACATAGTCCATGCGGCAGAGATATTTGGCGAGTTCGAAACAGCCCTCATCCCGGCACAGACTGCAGATGCCGCATGTATGATAATCATAGCCAAGCTCGAAATCATCATTCGCGCCGCCTTCTAAGATGTCAACGACCCAGTCATTTTCGTATTTCCGTTTATGGGAGTCAGCAGACCACTTTTTCCGGGCTGGAAGCTTCTTCGCATCGAGATAGCTGTCTGCATTTCCCATGACCTTGTGGAACAACTGATTGGCGGAAAGTCCATCCTTGTACAGGGCATAACATTCCTCCGGGGATAAGGTTGTGTTCCGGTTTAATGCGATGAAATATGCGCCCATGCAGTAGGAACTCATCAGCCGGGATTTGCCGATATCCTTGGCGCGCGTCAGGATGGCACGGTAATCCTGTTTGATCGCCTTGCTGTCAATCTGCAAATGCTGTCTTTTTGCCTGCTTCATGCAGGAGCTGTGATAAAAATATCCAAATAATTTCTGTGAGAATCCGTCCTTCAACTAAATCATCCTTTCTTAGCAAAATCTATCTCAATGATCTGGCACATCTTGGACTTGTAATCCAAGTGCCGCTTCAATGCCGTGCATCAGCACATCCATCGCCTGTAAAAATGCCTGCTTCATTTCCTCGGTGAAGCCGTCCTTGCAGGTATCATCGGCGATCATCTCACAGATCATCGAGAACTCAGACAACGACAGCATGTAACATGTTTTCTCGGATAGCTGATTCTTCGCAAGTCCACGCACGTATAACTCATGATAAAAGCGCGTTGCGAATTCGTTGCATCGCGCTATATAAACTTTGCGGAAGTTCCGGATATAGGTGCCGGAATCGTTTTTTAACAGCATGTGTAAGAGCTGCATATCGTCCTCTAACAGCTCGAGGGTCCGGATGGATATGCGGGAATAGAATACCTGCATCAGCTGCTCGTCGGACATTGCCGAAAAGTCAATATCCAGCATGGACTCACTCAGTGCCATCAGCTTATTTCCGCTCTCTGCGAATATCTCGCCGAACATTTCTTCCTTCCCTGAAAAATGCTTGTATATCGCACCAGGCGTAATGCCTGCCCGCGCAGCGATCTTTCGCATGGATGTTTCCTGATAGCCGCATTCCAAGAAAATCTCTTTCGCACTCTGTAAAATTGTTGCTCTGGTCGCTTTTGTGCTCTCGCGCATAATTGTACTCCTTTGGTAAACACTGTTTACTTTATAGCACAGGAAACGGGGAAATGCAAGGGGGAATGTTGAGGTGAAGGGAAAATAATCAATTCTATTAAATTCAAAATCAAAAATTTTATTTTTATCATCCGCACAATTATGATAGAATTAAGCGTAAGTGAATTATAACAGAAGAAACGAATGAGGGAGGATATAAAATGGCAGAAGGAAAAGATTTATTGCAGGTACTATGGAGTGGGGCAGATGTACTGCGTGGAAAGATGGACGCCAATGAGTACAAGACATACTTGCTTGGATTGGTTTTCTATAAATACTTATCAGATTCGTATCTATCAAAAGTGTATGATCTGCTGAATGATGCGAAGCCGGAGAGTCTGGAAGAGGCACAGACCGCTTACGAAGAAATTATGGAGAGTGAAGATGCAGAGGAGCTGCTGGAGGAATTGAAAGAATCTTTGCATTATACATTAGATCCGGACATGACTTATGTCAGCATCTTAAAGGATGCGAAAAACAACGCATTCAATCGAGAGAAATTACAGGCAGCATTTAACCGGATCGAAGAGTCGGATGAATTGTTTCATGGACTTTTTGCAGATGTAGATCTGTATTCAAATCGATTGGGAACCGGAGACCAGAAGCAGAGTGCAACGATCGCAGAAGTAATTAAGGTGTTGGACGATGCAGATCTGATTCATACCGAGGGCGATGTACTGGGAAATGCATATGAATATCTGATTGGTCAGTTTGCTTCGGAAACGGGAAAGAAAGCAGGAGAATTCTATACACCACATGGACCGGCGCAGATCTTATGCCGGATCGCGATGACCGGACAGGAAAATAAAAAAGGATTGCAGGTATATGATCCGTGTATGGGTTCCGGTTCTTTGATGCTTAGCTGTAGAAATTATTCCACAGAGCCAGACTTTATCAAATATTACGGACAGGAACTGATGCCATCCACTTACAACCTTGCTCGTATGAATATGTTCCTGCATGGCGTACTGCCGGAGAATCAGCATCTGCGAAATGGAGACACCTTGGATGCAGACTGGCCAACCGATGAAGAAACCGAGTTTGATGCAGTTACGATGAATCCGCCGTATTCTGCAAATTGGTCGGCAGCAGAAGGCTTCAAACAGGATGAGCGATTTATGGATTACGGTGGAAAGCTGGCACCAAAATCAAAGGCAGATTATGCATTTTTGTTACATGGTTTCTATCATCTGAAACAGACAGGAACTATGGCAATCGTGTTGCCACATGGTGTGTTGTTCCGTGGAGCAGCAGAGGGAAGCATAAGGAAGACCTTACTGGAAAATGGTTCGATCTATGCTGTGATTGGTCTGCCATCAAACATGTTCTACAATACGTCGATTCCTACCTGTATTATCGTGCTGAAGAAGCACCGCGAAGGGCGCGATGTGTTATTTATTGATGCATCCAAATTGTTCGAAAAAGAGAAAAAGCAAAATGTGATGAAAGAGGAACATATCGATCATGTTCTGGAATTATACAATAATCGTAAGACGGTAGAGAAAGAAGCATATCTTGCGTCTTATGATGACATTGTGGCAAATGATTTCAATTTGAACATCCCAAGATATGTGGATACAACGGAAGAAGAGGAAGAAATCGACTTAAAGGCATTGACACAGAGTATGCGCGAGACAGACAATCAGATCAAAGAGGAAAATGCAGCGTTAGTCGGAATGATGAAAGAACTGACCTTCCAGGATGATGCGACGAAAGAGGCTGTTGAGGCATTTATTCGTGTGCTTGAGGAGGTGTAAAATATGAATACACCGAAGATTCGATTTAAGGGATTCACAGACGCTTGGGAACAGCGTAAGTTGGGAGAAGTTTCCAGCAAGATAACTAAGAAAAATCAAGATATTGTGGTTGATGAGGTTTTTACTAATTCAGCAGAATACGGAATTATATCACAGAGAGATTTTTTTGATAAGGATATTGCTAATTTTGAAAATATTGATGGCTATTATATTGTAGAACCAAATGACTTTGTATATAATCCTCGAATTTCTACAACTGCACCATTTGGTCCTATTAAGAGGAATAAACTTGAAAGAACAGGGGCGATGTCTCCTCTATACTATGTATTTAGACCACATGATATTGATCTGAGTTACTTAGAGTGTTTTTTTCAAACATCATGTTGGCATACGTTTATGAGATTTAATGGAAATACAGGGGCACGATCTGATCGATTTGCAATAACCGATAAAGTTTTTGACGAAATGCCGATATCTATGCCACAAGATATAGAGGAACAGCAAAAAATTGGATCCTATTTCTCCTCACTCGATAACCTCATTACTCTTCATCAGCGTAAGTGTGACGAAACAAAACAACTCAAAAAATTTATGTTGCAAAAAATGTTTCCGAAAAATGGTGAGAAAAATCCAGAAATTCGATTTGAAGGATTTACGGACGATTGGGAACAGCGTAAGTTCGGAGATTATAACGATTTGATGACAGGATATCCTTTTGAGAGTGATAAGTTTTCTGAAGATGGCATTAAACTTGTTCGTGGCATGAATGTCAAAAGAGGGTACTTAGATTTTTCAGGAGATATTTGTGTGAAATGGAATTCATGTGTTGGATTAGAAAATTTTTTGCTTAAAGATGGTGACATTCTAATTCAAATGGATGGGGCATTAATAGGAAAAAGTTACGCAAAAATCAAGGAAAACCAGCTTCCTGCATTACTTGTTCAACGAGTGACAAGGGCAAGAACGAATAACAAATTTGCTAGTCAAGATTTCATGTACCAGACCATCCAACGTGATTTTTTAAGATATATCGAAATGAACAAGACAGAAACAGCTGTTCCACATCTTAGTTTAAATGATATTAGAAATTTTGAAATTATGGTTCCATGTTTAGCGGAGCAGAAAAAAATCGGAGAGTATTTTGACTCCCTCGACAACCTCATCACTCTTCATCAGCGTAAGTGTTGCGAACTGAAAAAATTAAAACAATATATGGAAAATCATATGTTTGTC
>ENA-USUK01000961-USUK01000961.1-human-gut-metagenome-genome-assembly--contig:-NODE-961-length-22695-cov-5.055310_pt1 | contig 22695 bp, 20 predicted proteins | sample MGYA00250062_ERZ773400 | MGnify/ENA primary metagenome ERZ773400 (study PRJEB29103, sample SAMN06111961) | human gut metagenome | biome: human gut; feature: ankylosing spondylitis patient; material... | reverse complement strand
ATATTTCTGGATCATAATTAGCATCGTACAACAGGCCGAGACGGCATTTTTCTTTTTCGGTCATTGTTTGTTATTACTGATTCAACACATGTATCGTATGGCAAGCGACCAATGCCGCCGTTTCCGTACGCAAACGACTTTCGCCTAACGAAATAGGTTCGAATCCACATTTTAAGGCAAGCGCTATTTCTTCGGGACTGAAATCGCCTTCCGGACCGATCAGGACAAGTGCGTTTTCTCCCGGATGATACGTTTGTTTCAAAAGAGGTTTTACCCCTTCCTCGCAATGGGCAATAAACTTACGACCGGCAAAAGGCAGACTAACGAACGTGCTTTCTGTGATTGCTTCATTGCACTGACCAAAATCTTTTCCAAGCGGGCAGGCTTAATTTCCTTCCGTTCGGAAAAACGACAGTTCAAACAAGTAATGGCATTAATACCGATCTCGGTCGCTTTCTCCGCAAACCACTCCATACGGTCCATATTCTTGGTCGGAGCCACTGCTATATGAAGATTGAAGTTCCATAAAGCAGGCTGTTCCCACTGTTCCAGAATATTCACTTCGCAATGCTTAGGATGGGCACGGCTGATTGCCGCTTTAAAAAAAAAGCCTTTACCATCCGTCAACAAAATCTCGTCACCTTCAGTCAACCTGAGTACACGAATACAATGCCCGGCTTCTTCTTCCGGAAGCTCTAGGTTCACAGCTATCTCCGGCGTATAAAATATCTGCACTTGAATAAATTAAAAGTTAAAAATTAAAAGATTTCCCCATTGTCAATTGACAATTAACATCATTCCTATTATCGTAGCCGAAAGTACCGATACCAACGCACCGGCAATCATAGCCGGAAAGCCGAAACGAGTGATCAGTTCCCTCTTTTCGGGAGCCAACACGCCCATCCCTCCCAGCAAAATACCAATAGACGAGATATTAGCAAAACCACATAAGATATAGGTAGACATTAAAATAGATTTCTGATACAGAAACAAACCGGCATCTTTCCATTCCTGTAACTGGAAATAAGCGACAAACTCGTTTAAAATGGTTTTCTGTCCCAACAAAGAACCGACCAGCATCACATCCTGATAAGGAACTCCGATCAGCCACATAAAAGGAGATAAGATCACTCCCAATATAAACTGGAATGTCAGTCCTTGAGCCTTCCCGCCTGTAATGGATACGATCCAGTCATTCAGTCCGGTATAGCGTCCGATCACACCCTCCAAAATATAATTGGCAAGTGCGACCATTGCTATGAATACAAGCAACATCGCTGCGATATTCACCATCAGACGTACCCCCGTCGACGTACCGGCAGCCAACGCATCCAATACAGTGGAATGCTGTCCGACCTTCTCCATCTTCACCAAGCGGTCGTCGACCTTTTCTGTTTGCGGACAAAGAATTTTAGCCAGAACAATAGAACCCGGAGCAGCCATCAGCGAGGCCGAAAGCAAATGTTTCGCAAACAGAACCCTCGACACAGGATCACCTCCCGCCAACATACCGATATAAGTTCCCATCACTGTTCCGGCTATCGTCCCCATTCCGGAAACCATAACCAGAAATATTTCCGACCGGTTCATCGCCGGCAGATAATTCTTGATCAAAACAGGGGATTCCGTCATTCCCAAAAACACATTGCCAGACGCAACCAATCCTTCGGCTCCGGAAATATTCATGAAACGTCGTAGCAGCCAAGAAAATCCTCCCACTACGCGCTGGATAATCCCCCAATAATAAAATAAGGAAACCAAGGCCGAGAAAAAAATCACCACCGGAAGTGAGTTCAACAAAAAGATAAACCCTTCACTTTTAGTTACCAACGGCCCTAAAAGGAAAGCAACCCCGGACTGAGTAAAATCCATCAACTTAATAAAAGCCTTGCCCACCCATTCCAGAACAATTCCGACTACAGGGACATACAATACGGCAAGAGCAAAGACAAACTGCATAAACAATCCGCCACCCACCAATTTCCAATCGACCCGTTTCCGATCGTAACTCATCAGATAAGCAACCCCCAACACCGTAGAAATCCCTACTATACCACGTAAAAAAGACTCAAGACTAAAACCAAGTTGTTGTTCTATCATCTAGACCTGCCCTCCTCTTCACGACGCCGGATTTCATCTTTGTACATCTTTGCATACTCGTAGTTCTCATCGGCTATCGCTTCATCCAAACGATCCGACAATTCATCGACATCCAAAAGAGAAAGCCATTTTTTCAGCTTTGTTTCATCATGTATTTCCTCCGGCTCCAGAGCCAATATGGAATCATCATCCTTGTCTTTCTCCTCTGCGGAATTTTCAAGCACGACACCACATTCACGGACAATCTCAGGTGTCGTATAGATATCGCATTTCACACGCAAAGCGATGGCGATAGCATCGGAAGTACGCGAATCCAAGCGAATCTGTTTTATTCCATCCTCAAAAAGCAGTTCGGAATAAAATACACCATCTTCAAACTTATAGATAAAAACCTCACACAAACGAACACCGAATGCCTGTGCAAAAGTTGCAAACAAATCATGCGTCAAAGGACGAGGAGGCGTGATGCGTTCCAAAGCGATCGCAATAGACTGGGCTTCCGACATCCCAACAATGATAGGTATGCGGCGAACCCCATCTTCTTCAGCAAGAATCAAGGCATAAGCACCTGACTGTATCTGGCTGTTCGTTAAACCTTGCACCCGCAATTTTATTCTTGTATCCACACTATTTAGTTTTTTAGTCAATACACAAAAGTAATATTATTTCGGAATCTTAAAAACTTTCGAAAGAAAAGAAAAATACAAAGGGCCTAAAAAAAGAAAAGGTTGTCATCACGACAACCAATCTTCATTGCTAACCTTAAATCTAATACCATGAAAAACACAGTGCAAATATATAGATTTTATGTTATTCAGCATAGTTTTACGGCAGAATATTTATTTTTTTAGCATTATTTTAGCCTGCAAATCGACTGTTTAAAGGTGATTAACAGTTTATTGCTGATTCTTTGTATATTCATCCGCTTTTTCTTTCATCCTTTTGACACGCTTTTGTGTTTCGGGATGACTCGAAAACAGTTGGCGGAACTTAGATGATTTGGGAGCTTCCACACTTAATTCCAAGAGTTTATTAAGCGAATTATACATACTATAAGGATCGATACCGTTCGCGATACTGAACTCAAAGCCATAATCGTCTGCCGCATTCTCCTGCTTTTGCGAATACTGTGCACTGGCAAGCGTTTCGGCCAAACTCCCCAATTGCGAATCGGTCAGCTTGGCAACCGTATTGTTGGCAGCCCCGACAGCATTCTTGGAGGCCGAAGTCAGATAAGCCTGCTTCATGGCGTCTTTCGAATCCGTATGTAAAACATGACCGATCTCATGACCGATAACGGCCAGCACTTCATTATCATCCATAATCTTCATCAAGCCTCCACAAACACGAACGCTTCCGTCGCCGCAAGCAAACGCGTTCACGTCGATCACATTATACACCTTAAAATTCAGATCGAGACCTTCGACCTTGATATCTTTCGTCAGATTTGCCAAACGCTGTCCCATCGCCGTTTCCGGTCCGGCAATCTCATTATGCGTATCCATCCACTGGATATACTCGCGAGCCATGGCAGCCACGTCCTCGTCCGACAAAGTCACCGCTTTTGCTACATCGGATGCTGCATTCACTAATTTTTTAGTATTGATGGATTTACCTCCGATTTTAAACTGAGCCGAAACATTCAGGCTGACTCCGGCAACTAAAACCATTGATAATAAAATAGTCCTTACTTTCATATCGTTTGTTATTGTTTTAAATAATTCTCTACCTGATTAAATGTCACATCCTTCAATACAACTTTTTTATCCTTGTCCAACAGATAAAGGGTCGGTATCGCTTTCAGATCATAAATCTCATCATTTTTCAAACTCACCGTACTGTCATAAGAATTGATCCAGCCTGCAGGCATATAGGAAATATGTTTTTTCCAGGCCTCCAAATCCTCATCCGGGTAAACAGCCAGGATTTTAAGCTTGTTATTCTTGATCCACTCCGTCACAAACGGCGAAGCAGCGAGCTGATCCGTAATTTCCTTACAGGCATGGCAATCCGGATTATAGAAAAACAAGAGTAGACAATCAGCTTTCGTACGATACAAAGTTCCTTTTTTACCGTCCACCAGCGTGTACGTGAAATCTGTAGCCGGTTCTCCCACCCTGTTCTTAAGAGCTAATTCGAGCAAATGGGCCGGACGTATTTTACTGACTTCATCCAGAAACGGAGCTTCCAATACAGCATCCAATACATAAATATACAAAGACTCATCCCTCATGGGAGAATTCGGATCATAAAGATATTTTTCATACAGGCCGGAAAAATAGACGAACATCGAACTATCGGTCGACGCTTTACTCATCATCTCTTTGATAGAAGAAGCGGCCACTTTCGCCGGGACATATTTCATCATATCGATATAATTGGAAGTCACTTGCTCCGTAATTTCCGGGAAATGAATCAGAGTTGTATCCGTAAAATCGAACTTATCCCAATAATGTTTTACCAAGTAAGCGGCGCGTTCTTCCGGTTCTGTAATGACACTGGGAACAGAAACCATTTGAAAAGTATGTTCTTTCGTGTTTCCTGCTTCCGTTTTCTCCACCTGTTGGCCGTTGCAGTTGCAAAAGATCAATATAAAAAATAATAGGTAAAGTATTCTTATCCTCATAGTATCTTGTTTTTATTCCCGCAAAGATATGATTTATCAGCAATTAAAAAACCAGAGAAACAAATAATTAACGGTCTTATGGAAAAAAGTAAGAGGTTATCCGAAAACCGACTGGCTCATTCAGAAAAAAATGTCGGTGTTCTGTAGATAACCTCTTACGAGCTACAGGTTAAAATTCGAGGTACCTTATATTTTTTTACCTTATCGATAAATCAAAATAAATTATAGTTCGTCCGCAAGACTTTAAATTCCGTCCGACGGTTTATCTGATCTGCAATCTCTTGCTGCTCAGGAGTCATTCTTTCTATGAATTCTTCGGTCAGGACATCTCCTTCATTCAGGAAATCATAATTCTTGGCCATCCTCTTATTGATTGCTTTAGGAACACTTTCGCCATACCCTTTAGCCTCAAGTCGGTCTTGGGCAATTCCTCCGGCAATCAGATAGTCGACAACCGACTGTGCTCGCCGCTGCGCCAACCGTTCGTTGTACTGCTCCGAACCTTTCCGGTCAGTATGCGCTCCTAACTCGATCGTTACATTCGGATTGTCGTTCAGCATCTTAATCATTTCATCCAACGCTTTCTTCGATTCCGGACGCAAAGTCGCCTTGTCGAAATCATAGAAAATATTTTCGATCACGACAGGTTTACTGATCGGGGAAAGGAAAAAGTCCACGATATATGTTTCGTTCTTCTCCTCCGGCCCTGTTTTCAACTCAAAATTCTGATTCAAGTATCCACGTGCGCTTGCCATCATCACATAGCGGATATCACGTTCCAGTTCAACCCTGTACTTACCGTCTTTCTTTGCCAAAACTTTTTCGTTCAAACCATCCCTTCCGACAATACGGACCGTAGCATCTTCTATCGGGTTCTCGTCCACATCCGACACGATACCTTCGATAAAGATAGTGATAACCGGCAATTCGAAAGAATACAAATGGTCATATCCACGCGCATCATTGCGATTGGAACTAAAAAAGCCACTTTCTTTATTTCCGGCAAACGTGATACCGAAATCATCGCCGGACGAGTTGATCGGCGCCTTCATATTCTCGACATTCCACTTGCCCGTGCTGTCCAAGGTTGCTTTGAAAATATCCAACCCACCCATTCCCGGATGTCCATCGGAAGCAAAATAAAGCGTTACGGAATCCCGCACATAAGGAAACATCTCATCACCAGGCGTATTAATATCAGGCCCCAGATTTTCCATCGGTCCGAAGTCACTGCCCACGACACGCGCCCGAAACAGGTCTTTGCCTCCATAACCACCTACGGCATCCGACACAAAATACAGATACTTGCCGTCCGGCGATATCGAAGGGTGGCCGAGAGCCGTCACCGAATCTTTTACGATATTCGCCCTGGTTCCTTTTCCCCATTTGGCACTGCTGCGGGAAGATATATAGATTTCAGAAGTACGCGGCCCTTCCGGATCCTGTGCGCAATAGGTGTAATACATCGTATTCCCGTCTTTGGAAAAAGAAGGCGTTCCCTCGTCAAACTCGGTATTCACCTCGTCTTCGAGTTCGACCGGAGCCAACCAAGCTCCATTCTCGTCCTGCTTTACCAGAAATAAATCGTTGTTACGCTGTCCGGTGATGGCACTATTCGTTTCTTCCTTATCTTTCCCGGCTCCTTTCGGGGTACGGGTAGAAGCAAAATACAGTTGATCGTACTTTTCACCGTACAACATCGGACTGAATTCGGAACGGCGGGAGTTAAACTTGTCCATCCGCTTCACCGTATAGCGGGTCGGCGACTGTTTCCATTTCACGGCCTCCTCGCAACCGGTCACGCCGTTAAAGGCCAATACGCTGCCCGGTTCCGCCAGCAGGTAGTCGTTGTAATATTTGACTGCTTCTCCATAACGTCCGCTCTTCTGGTACATCTGTCCCAAGCGAAGATTCACGATACTGTCCGGATACTTATACCTGAGCGCGTTCATATAAGCACTGGTCGCACGCGGTGTATTGTTGATCAGACGGTTACACTCTGCCATCCTGAAAGCGATATATCCACGCAAGTCTCGCTTGGCAGGAGGAGTCTTCGTATATACTTTCCGGTAAATGGCCGCCGCTTCAAAATATTCGCCGATACGCTGCTTCTCTTCCGCATCGCTCAACTTCGCTGATTTACAGGAATACAGAAAAGACGCAGCCAACAACAGGAACAAATATGGGGTAAATTGTCTCATTTGCTATAATCTATGTTTTATATAAACAGGATTATGTACTATTTATTGTATGATCATTACAACAACAGCGAGCTGTCCCCGTAACTCAAAAAACGGAAATCATGCCTTAAGGCATAATCATAAATATTTTTCCAATCCCCTTTCACAAAAGCGGATATCAGCAACAACAACGTGCTTTTCGGCTGATGGAAATTGGTCACAATACCACGTACGATCTTGAACTCATAGCCTGGAGCGATAATGATCCGGGTAGCCGTCACCAACTTGTCCGCCTGGTGTCGGTCCAGATAATCCAAAATATTTTGCAAAGCTTCATCAGCTGTTAACCTGTTATTCGTCTCTTCGTAAGGCATCCATTGTTTGACGATCAGTTCATCGGCTGTGGCATCCGGATTCGAAGCCAACGTGACACCCATATAATAGAGGCTTTCAAGCGTACGGACCGAAGTCGTGCCGACCGCAATAATCTTACCGAGGTTATTCTTGATCCGTTCGATCGAACTCCGGCGCACCGAAATAAATTCGGTATGCATCTCATGCCCTTCGATCGTCTCGCTTTTCACGGGTTTGAACGTCCCGGCTCCGACATGGAGCGTCAGTTCTTCCCGTCCGATTCCCTGAGCATCGATAGCAGCCAGAACTTCCGGTGTAAAATGCAAACCCGCTGTCGGGGCGGCCACCGAACCTTTTATCTTGGAGTAAACCGTCTGGTAGGTCTGCAAATCGCTTTTCTCAGTTTCGCGATTCAAATAAGGAGGAATCGGCAATACGCCCGCTGCATCTAACAGATCAGCAAACGTACAAGTCGGATGATCCCACGTAAACTCGATGAGGTAGCTGTCCCCGCAGGTCTGCAATTTTTCCGCTTTCAGTATAACAGTCTCACCGTCGAGCTGCACCTCCTTCTTCAAAAGTCCTTCTTTCCATTTCTTCAGATTGCCGACCAAACAAGTCCAGCGGCAACATTCAGTCTGTTGAAAAACCAAAGCATAATCATGCGGCTCGACCGGCTCCAGACAGAAAATCTCGATCTTCGCCCCTGTCTCTTTCTGAAACAGAAGACGTGCCTGGATCACCCGTGTATTATTGAATACCATCAGAGAACCCTCCGGCAAATAATCCGTAATATGCTTGAATATACTCTCGCTGACTTTTCCTTCTTTATATAATAAGAGCTTCGATTCATCCCGTTTGGGTAACGGGAACTTGGCGATCCGCTCGTCAGGCAGCGGATAATCAAAATCTTCGATGCGTATCTGTTGCGTCTTTGTTGTCATGACTTTTACTATTACAGGCTCTTTTAATCGAACCGGATTGCAAAAGTACAAATTTATTGACATTTTGTCGTATTCTTCTTATCTTAGCAGAAAATTATAAACCTAAAGATATAAACCGATGGATTTCAATATCAGACAAGAACAGATAAAAGACTATGAAGCAGTTCATAAAGTAGTAGAACTCGCTTTCAGAGATATGGAAGACAGCGACCATAACGAACCTTTTTTAGTAGATCAACTACGTCAAACAGACGCTTTTATCCCAGAGCTTTCATTGGTTGCCGAGGTTGACGAAGAAATTATCGGCCATATCCTGATGACAAAAGTCGAAATCGTTTCAGAAAACAAATCCGTCACCTCTTTAGGGTTAGCTCCCGTTTCAGTTCTCCCTGAATATCAAAATCGGGGGATCGGATCAGCCTTGATCCGTGAAGCACACAAACGAGCCACCGAACTGGGATACGGTTCTGTCGTCTTACTAGGACATAAGGACTACTATCCGAGATTCGGCTATAAACAAGCCATAGACTCCGGCATCGAATTTCCTTTCGATGTTCCCCACGAATATTGCATGGCAATCGAATTGCGTCCGAAAAGCCTTAAAGACGTACAAGGCATGATCCAGTATGCCAAACCATTTACGGAATAACCGAGAAGAGAAAGCAGGGAAAAAACTATCCGTTTTCATATTGCATGGAGATCAATATCCCGAAAGAACTCAAAAAATAAATACGAATAGTCAAAAACCCTTTCTGCTTTATAAGTGGCTCTTGAAGTTCCAAACCGTTTCATAAGATGAAACTTTTAGTCGGCAAGTGCATTCACCAGAAAATATCAACAAGAACAGGTATTACTCTTCAGGATTTACTACTTTTGTAGCAAATAACAAAAGTAAATAGAATGATGAGTAACATAAAAGTAGGAGACAAAGTGCGCTTCCTGAACAGCACCGGTGGAGGTGTCGTTCGTAGTTTCAAAGGGAAAGATCAAGTTTTGGTGGAAGATGAAGACGGATTCGAAGTACCGGCATTGATCCGCGAATGTGTAGTCGTAGGAGACAGCGAGATGCAGGTACACAGCTCCCGACGCTCACCGCTGCCTTCCGTGACACAGGCTGCTGTCCCGCAACCTAAGAAACCGGAACCTCAACCCGAAGTAGAAAAGGTAACGGAAACCATAGAAGGCGAACGGCTGAACATCTATTTGGCTTACCTCCCGATAGAGCCTGCCAAAGTGATACAGGGAAGCGGCTATGAAACCTATTTTATCAATGACAGCAATTACTATCTGTTTTTCAACTATATGAATCGCCAGAACAATAGCTGGATCAGCCGCTATAACGGCATTGTGGAGCCGAATACACAGATCTTCCTGGAAGAATTCGGTAAAGAAGAGTTGAACGACTTGGAACGTATTTGCGTACAACTGATCGCTTTCAAAAAAGACAAACCTTATTCATTGAAGAATGCCATTTCGGTAGAACTCCATCTCGATACGGTCAAATTTTACAAACAACACTGCTTCATGGAAAATGATTTTTTCGATGAAGATGCAATGGTATACCCAATCGTACGCCAGGACATCCCCGAAAAAGAATTACTGATCTCTGCTGCCGAACTCCAGCAAGCCATGCAGCAGAAGGTGCACGAAGACCGCCGTGTTCCCCAAACGATCGTCAAGAAGAAAGTAACCGACAGCTCAATTCTGGAAGTGGACCTGCATATCACCGAACTGCTGGACAACACCAACGGGCTGAGTAATGCGGATATGCTGGATTACCAGTTGGAGAAATTCCATGAAGTGCTCGCCAAATATGCCGCCAACAAAGGACAGAAAATCGTCTTCATCCACGGTAAAGGTGACGGGGTACTGCGCAAAGCAATCGAGAAAGAACTGAAAACAAAATACAAACAATATTATTACCAGGATGCCTCTTTCCGTGAATACGGCTTCGGGGCAACGATGGTAACAATCAAATGATCATGGCGATTGAAATTGAAAGGAAATTTCTGGTAAAAGGGGATTTCAGCAAACAGGTTTCCAAATCCGAACGTATCATGCAGGGATATATCTGCTCACAACCCGGACGGACGGTACGGATACGCATCCGGGGGGAAGAAGGATTCCTCACGATCAAAGGTGCATCGGACGAGAATGGGTTGAGCCGCTACGAGTTCGAGCAGAAGATACCACCCGCGGATGCGGAAGAACTGTTGAAACTCTGCGAACCCGGTATTATCGACAAAGTACGCAATCTGGTCCCTGTCGGGAAACACACCTGGGAAGTCGACGTCTTCCACGGCGACAACGAAGGACTGATCTTAGCGGAAATCGAATTGGCTTCTGAAGACGAACCTTTTGAACGGCCGGACTGGGTCGGACACGAGGTCAGCGGAGATCGTCGTTACTACAACTCGATGCTGACAAAATATCCGTACAAACAATGGTAAGATTTATGATTTCAGATTTATGAAGACGATAAAGTCATAAACCTGAAATCATAATTTATAAATCACAAATTATAAATCAATGAACAAACTCATCATCTCCCTCGCGGCAGCCATCCTGTCGCTACCGGTAGCAGCCGATGAAGGTATGTGGCTGCTGCCTCTACTGAAAGGACAAAGATTCCCAGAAATGCAAGCTTTGGGACTTAAATTGCAGGATTATGATATCTATAGCCCCGACTCAGCTTCCTTGAAAGATGCCGTCGTCATTTTCGGAGGCGGTTGTACGGGCGAGATCGTTTCGCCGGAAGGATTGCTCCTGACCAACCATCATTGCGGCTACGGTTGCATCCAGCGCCACAGCACGCTGGAACATGACTACCTGACAGACGGCTTCTGGGCCATGTCGCGCGATCAGGAACTTCCGAACCCCGGCATGACCGTCACTTTCATCGATAAAATAGAAGACGTGACCGACTATGTGAAAAAGGAACTGAAAAAAGATACCGATCCTAACAGCATGAACTTCCTATCTCCGAAATTTCTGAACGGACTGGCAAAAGCAAAAGTCGGAGAAAAGTTCCTGCAGGACAATCCAGGCACAGAAGTTGAGATAAAGGCGTTCTATGGCGGTAACCAGTATTTCATGTTCACAAAGAAAATCTATTCCGATATCCGCCTGGTAGGAGCTCCTCCCTCATCGATCGGAAAGTTCGGCGCAGATACCGACAATTGGATGTGGCCGCGCCATACAGGCGACTTCTCCGTTTTCCGTGTCTATGCCGATGCGAACGGCAATCCGGCTCCTTACTCTGACAAGAATGTCCCGCTTCGTCCGAAACGCTGGTTCAAGATCTCATTGAAAGGCGTCCAGGAAAATGACTATGCCATGATGATGGGATTTCCCGGCCGTACCAATAAATATTATACTTCCTGGGAAGTGGCGGAACGCCGTGATATTGACAACACGATCCGTATCCACATCCGTGACTTGCGCCAGAAAGTTATGTTGGACGAGATGTTGAAAGATCCAGCTGTCCGGATTCAGTATGCCAGCAAATATGCAGGCTCAACGAATGCTTACAAAAATGCGATCGGTAGCAACTGGGCCATAAAAAAACGTAATTTCGAACAAATGAAAAAGGAGGAACAGGACAAACTGATTGCCTGGTCCAACAAAATGTGCGAACCGAGCTACCCCGATGCCCTGATGGCGATCGAACAGATCGTATCGGACCGTAAAGACCTACGTTTCCGCAGTTGGATGTTGGATGAAGCGATCCTGCGAGGAATTGAATTTACAAGTGTGCCAACCCAAATGGATATGGTCATAGAAGCCTTGAAAGGGAAAGACAAAAAAGCCAGACAGGAACAACTCCGGCTGTTGGAACGGGCTTATCATGGATTTGCCAACAGCAATTACTCGGCCGACGTAGATAAGAAAATCGCCAAAGTGATGCTGAAAGAGTACCGCAGCCAAGTCGATCCGAAAGCGCAACCGACCTATTTCGAATTAATCGACAAGAAGTTCAAAGGAGACACAGACCGATTCGTCGACTATCTGTTCGAGAAATCCATCTTCGGCAGTGAGGATAATTTCAATAAATTCCTCTCTCGTCCGTCTGTCAAAGCACTGGAAAACGACCCGATGATTCTTTTTGCCAAGTCTGTCCGTGCAGAAGAAGCCAATCTGAAGAATGCGTTAAAAGGATTTGAAGATGGGTATGCAATGGCTCACCGTAGTTATGTAAAAGGTTTGCTGGCCATGTACGGCGATCGTGCCAATTTTCCCGACGCCAACTTTACCCTGCGCCTCACCTACGGACAGGTAAAAGGGTACAGCCCGCGCGACTGCGACTACTATGGCCATCAGACAACACTGGACGGAGTGATGGAAAAAGAAGATTCCACCAACTGGGAATTCGTAGTACCAACCCGCCTGAAAGAACTGTATGCTGCCAAAGATTTCGGACGCTACAAAACTTCCGACGGAAAAATGCCAGTTGCCTTCAGCACAACCACCCATTCGACCGGTGGGAACTCCGGTAGCCCTGTGATGAATGCAGACGGTGAATTGATCGGTATCAATTTCGACCGCAATTGGGAAGGAGTCGGCGGCGACATCCAATATCTCCCCGATTACCAACGCAGTATCATTGTCGACATCCGCTACGTTCTCTTCATCATGGACAAATATGCCGGAGCGGGATATTTGTTGGATGAGATGGAAATTGAAGAATAACTTTACACCAAGAGAGACTTGGCAGATCATAACGCTATGCATTAACTACCCTAACTCATAAAGATAACACTATGCTTTACGGGTGTTATATTTTGTTTTTCATAAAACAAACTGTCGGCAGCATTCTCAAAAGGGTATAGGCTATTTCCGAAAAGCCTATACCCTTTTTATCATCTCCCTATAGCCTGTCCTCGTATAGGTCATAGGCTATATTTTTTCACCTTTAGGCTATCTTCCAAGGGACAGGAAACCTAATAAAACGACTCACGACTACTTTTGAATAAATGTTTTCGACAACTTTATGGTTTACCATTCACCTTCTAATCATATGCTTTGTTTAACAAGGCTTATGGAAGGTGAAGGTAATCCGTAAGAGTGAAGGAGGACATGAGCTTATCCTCATCTCTTAAACCTTTATGAAACAAAAGGTACAAGCAAAAGGTGACAACAAAAGCTATGACTTATGGGATGAAAAGTCATCAGTTATTGCCAGAGAAGCACTTTTTGCCATCGCTTTCCGGATATTATACCTATAAACCAAACATGCCGTCACAAAATAAAATGCACACTGTACCCACAAGGTAATATATTCGGGGTGTATCTCGCTCATCGAAGCCCCCATCGAGTTCAGCTTGACATAGGCCATTGTCGCCGGGGCTGCCGGGATGAGATAATGCACCAATTTCCAATACCAAGGCATCAGTTCCATCGGGTATGAGACACCGGAAAGAAAGATGAGGCCGACAGAAAAGAAGGCGATCATCAGAAGCGGCGCATCGGAGTCCGTAAAGAACAGGGACGCCGTAAGCCCGAAAAAACTAGTCGCCAACAAGAAAGGAATCATCAGCATAATGACATATAGCGGGTTGCCGATATCTGGGAGGCCGAACATCAAGGGGATCAACCCTAATAGGAACAAAGCGAAAACCGCATACAACATACCATAGACAAATGTCTTGCCGATCACAACCTGCGCCATCCGTTCCAAAGAGAGGTTCACAGGATTGCCGGCAAAACGGACAATCAAGCCGCTATACCGTTCGTCGCCACTAATCATAGCGATCACCATCATCAACGTCTGGAAGATGATCACGACCAGAACCGAAGGAATCAGGTAAGTTCCATAACCCTCAGTCGGGTTGTAGAGGGCAGTCCCGACCACCTCGACTGCCTGGGCAGAGGCTAGCTTCGTGGTAGCCTCCTTAGGCAGGAATACCAACATCTCCGGCCGGTAGTCATCGTTCAGCGCCAACATGGAGGCGGCCGAAGCTTCCTGCATGGCAAGGTAGTAAAGGAAAGCACTTGTCGTCTCGTACATGATGAAAACAGACTCTTCACCACGGGCAACACGATCTTCGAAGTCATCCGGCAGATAGAGAATACCAGCCACCCTGCCCGACTTCATCATATCCTGGGCTTCCGGATAACCGGTAGCCGTAGTCACGACATTGACCTGCGGGGTAGCGTCAAGCAGGCGGACATAGTGGCGGCTCAGTTCACTATGAGAATGATCGACAACGGCAACCGGAACTTTACGGACCAAGTCGGGAGCGTACATATAATTGTAGAGCAAGCCGTAAACAAAGATGCCGCCCATCAGTACAAGCAGGATGGCATAGCTGCCGGCAATCGTCTTGAACTCATCGTGTATAACAGATATTACCTTCATATTCATATTTCTTTTTTTAAGAGACGAGATGCCTCCACATCTCTTCGTTCACAATCGCTTTCTTCAGACGAGGCAACATCAGCAGCGCAGGAAGAAGGAAGCAGAGCAGCGCAACGTAATTCATCCAAGTCCAAGCAAAGCCGTAATCCCCATAAAGCAAGTTCTGATATATCTCAGTGAAGTGGCGAACAGGGAACAAGTAGGAGGCATAATACACCGGAGCGTACATCGAGGGCACGGGAAAAGTCACCCCTGACAGCGTTGCACCGAGCGAACCGACCATCGACACGATACTGATAATGATACTAAGCACGGGAAAAACGGAAAAGATGAAGACCGCCAACGCTTGTGTCGAGACGACAAACAAGATCGCCGTTAGGTTGAGCGGCCAGAAACCGCATGAGAACGGTATGTGCATAAGGCCGAACATGACGTAGTTCGCCAATATGCTCATCAGGCTAAAGATAACGGTATAGGGCAACAGCTTTCCCACTACCGCCGTCATGATATTGCCGCCTGCTGTTGAGAGCCACTCCGCCCCTGTCCCGAACTTGACCTCACCACCAATAACATAGACCGTTGTCAGCAGGATAATGACCTGGAAAAGGATAAAGAAGAAAGGATTGCTCAAGTAGACCGAATAGTCCAGATCGGGATTGAACAGAGGATGACTGCTCGCCTTGACGGGGAGCAGAAAGGTGGCAACCCGCTCCTCCCCGATACCCAAGGCGGTGGCTTGCATTACGACCGGAGCCATCGAAAGTTGACGAAGGACGGCTTCGAAAGCGCCGCGCACCTCACCGCCTACGCTCAGAAGAGCATAGTGGTAGTAGTAGGCAAGCGTCGCCTGCCGTCCGGCTATGGCATCAGCCGTGAAGCCGGTGGGGATCACGAGGTAGCCGTATATCTCTTTCGATTGGGTAGCACGACGGGCTGCCGTCTCGTCGACATAGCGGTGTGTTACCTTGAAAGTGGGAACGGCTTCGACAGTCCGCACGACTTCCCTCGACATGGAGGTATTGTCTTCATCGACGACACCGACGGGTATGTTCTCCATCTGTCCGTTTCCGAAGATAGTGGACATGAAGAAGATACAGAACAGTGGCAGCACGACGCACACCCCGAAATAGAGACGTCTCGAGACCATCCGTACAAGTTCTCTTCGAAAAACCCGAACAAATTGACAATTCATCACACTATTCTTAAAATTGTTCATTATCAATTATCCATTGTCAATTCAACCAATACCGACATTCCGGGGCGCAGCCCTTCCACCTTTCTTACAGGCAGAGCATGTACCTCGAACGTACGAAGATCGTAGCTGCCCGTCTGCTTAGTCGATTTCCAAGTAGCAAAACTACCTAAGGGGCTGACATAATTGATCTTGAATTCGATGTTCTTCTTGTCAATAGCCGGGATATCGGCAACAAACGTCCCTCCCATCGGAAAGAACGGCAGGCGGTCTTCACGGACATTCAGTACGATATGCACGTCGTCAAGCACGATCAAGTTCATGATAGGCATCCCTGCTCCTACCAGCTCTCCCCTTTTCGGGAAGATTGTCGATATCTGGCCGGATTCCGGGGCTGTCAAGCGGGCGTCCTGCAAGAGGGCTGCAACCTCTTCGACCGTGCCTTTAGCTGCGTTCACCAAAGAGCGGGCACTCTCTCTATCCTGTATTTGGGCGCCGTCGAGCGCCATCTGGTATTGGTTCCAGGCCGCCCGTTCACCGGCTACGGCAGCATCATATAAAGCTTTCACTTCGTCTCGCCGTTGCGAAGAAACAACGCTGTCCCTATACAGGACTTCAATACGGTTGTAGGTGGTCTTTGCCAGTTCGAGATCCGACTTCGATTTGTTCCAGAGCTGCTGGACAGTGGCAATGATCTGCTTGCGCGTTCCCCCGTCTACCTTCTGGTTTTGGAAACGGGCGATACTTTCGAGAGCGTTCACTTGCTGGTATTTGGCAAGCGCTTCAGGGCTGTTGATGACAACAAGGGTGTCTCCGGCCTTTACATTCTGTCCTTCCTTTACTAGGAATGTATCGATACGGCCAGGCAGTTTTCCGGAGATACGTATCTCGGTTGCTTCGATTTGTCCCTGCAAGATCACAGGTTTATCCTTCAACAAGAACATACCCACGAAAGACAGGATGATTACGGCAATCAGCACTACTATAAAGGAGATCGCCAGATATTTCTTCGATTTGTCCATGATTATACGGTTTTATGTTTATAAGATCTCTGTTTTACCGTCCATCCGGTATTGGTGGAAAGCTTCGGGAATACCACAAATGGACAGGAGATTGGCAAGCGCCACATCGTATTGGTAGTAGGCGAGCAAGAAGGCGGTCTTCACCTTCGAGAGCACCACCTCAGCGTCTACCACATCCGACGAGGTCGCCATTCCTTCCTTGAAGGATTTCTCGCGGATACGAACCAGTTCGTTGCTCATCTCAAGCGTAGTATTTAACGCTTTGACATTGTCCATCGCATTCTGCATCTGGGAGTAGAACTTATCGACTCCTACCTGCAAATCGGTCACGGCTTTCTCTTTCCCGATGGCTAACGACTGACTGGTCAGACGTGCCTGCCGGATACGTTTTTCCCGGTCGAGTCCGTCGAAAATGTTCCAGGTAAAGCCAACCCCGATCATCGTGCGCGGCATGAGATATTTGTCGACTCCATCCGCATAGAGAGTCTGCTTGCCGATCAGGGCGATATTGGGGAGATAACCTGAACGACCGATCTTCAACTGGTCGCCGGCGATATTTTCCTGTAACTTCAGTTGGTTGACCAAGTAATTATTAAAAGGGATCATCTCCTTGAAATAGTTGGCCGAGGGGATACTCTCGTTGATAAAAAGGGAAGTCGTCGTGCGGATCACCTGTTCTTCTCCTATGTTGATCAAGCTCTTGAGTGCCTGACTGGCGACTTCGAGGTCTTTCCGGGCGGATTCGAGTTCGCGCTTCGCCTCTTCCATGCTTACCTGGGCTACAAGACGCTCAGCCCGGTTGATCATCCCTTGTTGCTCTAACTTCAAAGCCTGGTCGTAATGGATTTTCAGGGAGTTGTAAGTTTCCGTCTTGACCTCGACAACCCGCTGGCCGAGACGTAAGCCAAAATAACTTTCGATCAGCAAAGCCTGTTGGTTCGCGCTTACCTGTTCGCGGTTGACTTCGGCAACGGAGACAAGTTTCTTGCCGATCTTGCCAGCATAGATGCGCTTGCCGCCAGTAAAAATGGGCCAGGTCAAGTTTGCATCGATCGACGTGACATTTTGCGAGATGAGCGGCAACGTCAATGTGTTTTGTCCAATCTTATCGAGAAGTGATGAGATAAACTGGTCGTTGGGCAGGATGGAATGGACATATTCTTTCGCCGGATCGGTGAACTGGTTCAGGGATTGGCGTACCTCGATCGGGTTCGACATATGCACATAAGCTCCCGCAGCACTGATAGTGGGATACCAAAAAGCATTGAGCTTCTGGTGTTCATTCTTCGCCAGCTCCACTTCCTTCCCGGCAATCCTGAGGCTTTTGTTCTCGCTTCGCAAGAGCGTAAGAGATTGCTCCAGCGACAAATCCATAGGCTCTGTCTGGGCAGAGGAAAAGACAGGAAGAAACCACAGCAGGGCGATGCTGAAGTGAGTAAAGTTACAAATCATAAATGTGTCTAAATTTAGTTTGTGCGAATTTTATGACTTATAACAAGGCGATCGCCTTTATTGTTCCCCAGCTACTACCGTTTCTTCTTAAGGTCAGGCAAGAACCACGTGACCAATCCGATAAGGGGCATATAGCCACATACGTTATAAACCGCCTCTATGCCATACCGATCAGCCATATTCCCCAACACAGCCGATGCAATCCCCGCTACCCCAAAGGCAAAACCGAAAAAAAGACCGGAGATCAGACCTAATTTATACGGTAATAATTCCTGTGCATACACTAGAATAGCCGGGAAAGCCGACGACAAGGTCAAGCCGACACAGAAGCTGAGAACCGTCGTCAGATATAGGTTTTCCACGTGAGGCATGATTAGTGTAAACGGGGCTGCCCCTAAGATAGAAGCCCAGATCACGTACTTCCGTCCTACCCGGTCACCGATCGGTCCGCCTAACAGCGTTCCAATTGCCGTCGCAATCAGGAAAACAAAGAGATAAAGTTGAGAAGCTTGCACACTGACCCCGAACTTATGAATCAGGTAAAAGGTGTAATAGCTATTCAAACTCGCCATATAAATATATTTGGAGAAGATTAGGATCAACAGGATCGCTATCGAGAATACGGTCTTTCCCATCGGGAGTGGTCTGCTGACACTCGTCTTAAGCGTTTCTCCTTCCGCTTTCCTCAACCGGAGCAGGAAACTTTTATACCAATGCCCAACAGGGATCATCACCATAATCGCAGTAAAAGCCAGGATCGTAAACAAGGCGATATGCCTCCGCCCGTAGGGGGCGACAAAAACGGCTGCAAGCAACGGTCCCAACGATCCTCCCAAGTTTCCTCCGACCTGGAACAACGATTGCGCCAATCCTCGCTTTCCACCCGATGCGAGTGAAGTCAACCGGGAGGCCTCCGGATGGAAGACCGACGAGCCGATCCCTACCAATGCCACCGAACAAAGGACTAATGGCAGCGTATTGGCAAAAGCCAAGCTCAACAACCCCACAAGCGTAAAACTCATCCCTGTCGGCAACGACCATGCCGAGGGCCATTTGTCAAAAAAAAGTCCAGTCAACGGCTGACATACGGATGCAGCCGACTGGTAGACAAGCGTTATCAACCCGATCTGGGCAAAGCTCAACCCTAAATCTTCCTTAAATAGTGGATAAACAGCCGAGATAACGGACTGTAATGTGTCATTCAAGCAGTGACATATGCTCAAAGCGACCAGTATACGGAAAGTGATCCCCGTAGTGGCCTGTACCTTGTTCTGTTCCATTAATTAACCTCATTGCCTCTTTCGATTACAAAAGTACATATAAAAAAGAGATCTGTCAGAAAGATTGTTCGAAATATCCGATTTAACACTTACATTTTAATACAACGCCAAGATTACAGACTAACTGATAGCCTTTTAAGGTCTATTTGACCATAATTTATGAAACTTTCGTTTAGCATATTTGTAGTTCTTTATGTAAAAGGGCGTGAGCCAAACCCGATATGAGTTGTTTTTATTCGAAGTCGAATACAAAAGCATGAATAATGATTCTTTAGCTTAGTTTACTGCCCCCGGAGTCGAAAAGGATTTTTGCATCCATCTCTCCCGAAACCTACGCCAATTTCCCTATCTCCCTTATCGCCTTGATGTAGAGGTCAGTTTCACTCCGGACAGTATCTAAGTTCAAATAGAAAAGGCTACTCTTCCTCCCCTCCCGGTACATGAAGAATAAAGGTGGTAGCACCGATCGTTACAATGGCGCCTTCTCCAACCCGCACCTGTTCTTTCTTTCCGACAAGTACGCTGCACAGAAATGTTCCGGTAAGACTCGGGAAATCGCGCAATGTATAAATGAGCTTTCCTTCCTTATCTTCTTTCACATTGATCACACAATGTTTACGCCCCATGCTAGGATCGCTCGTGATGATGGGGACATCGACCCCGTCAGTATCTTTATTGCGGCGGCCGATCACGTTATCACCCATTACAAGTGGAAGTTCCTGTTTGAATCCAAAGACATTTTCGATTACCGTAATATAGCCGCAGGAGAAGTCAGGTTCCTTCACCTCTTTTTCCTGTCCCGATTCGGTACGGACTATTTTTCGTCCTAACTTGATCTTAAACTGAGAACCACATTGCGGGCATACGAACGCCAACACTTTACCTTCCGGATATTTCGTTTCGTCAAACGCTAACTGATTATCACACTTGGGGCAGAAAACTCTCTTCATATCTTATTTTTGGATATCGACATATAATTCTGCGCAAAGATACGGTTTTTATTCATAAATAGATTTCATCTCGCAGGTGAAAGAAAGAATATTGGATGCGATTTGGGCTTGATCCGGAATCGCATCCTGTGAATTCTGACAAATTTCCTTTTATAGTTCCTTAATTAAGGAGTAAATTAAAATCGATAAGCAAATCCCAAATTAAAAACAGCTTGATCAAAATCACTAACTAACTGATATCGCAATTCGAAATTCATAATCCAATTATTTGTCAACACAAAATCGGCTCCACCACCAATATTCACTCCTACTCTACATTCATTATGATGGTCATCGTCCTTGTCAATATGAATATGATCTCCATCCACATCTATATCAAATCCATCGCCCAAATCAAACATCCAATTGGAAAATGTAAAACCAAATAAAGGATATAATTTGACACTCCTCCCCACAGGACATAAGTAATGAAGATTCATATTCACGTCCAACATACTAACATTGTCATTTTCTATAAAATAATTCAAAGACGGTTCGAGACGTATGGGGTTAGTTATGTTATATTGGTATTTCAACCCTAAACCAATACTTTCAATTTCTGTCCCATAACTCAATCCGAATCCAATCGCTTGTCTGCCTTTTTGAGCATAAATGTTACTCAACATAACAAACAATAGTCCTAAAAAAATTAAAATCTTTCTCATTTCAATATACTTTTATATCTATAAATGTTAATCATCATCGTCATCCCAATCATCATCGTCATAGCCATCGTGCCATTTATGATGTTTATGATGTTTATGATGTTTGTGGTGTTTATGTTTTTTATGATGCTTATAATGGTGTTTATCGTGATGATCACAATACGAGCAATAATGTTCATGCCAACAGTTACTATGATAATGAATCCTGTCATAAAAAGGCTTGTAACATGTTGATCCCGGTCTTATACCTATCTCTATTAATACGCGATCCCAACCATGTCGATGATAACGTTTATAATAATCACAAACATCCCGCATATGCCTACCGGAAGTTCTGGCTATTTCAAGAGCCAAACCGACATTCCCCCAATTTCTTCCGCACCGCCTGTAATAATCATCCAATGAATTATTGGACATATTATATTCTACACATAAACGCTTTCGATAATCTGATAGCTCCACTGAGGCATATTTATTTGCCCTGCTTATAAACAGAGATAACCTATCCTGTGCAAATACGGAACAAGAAAAGGCTACTAATAATAGTATGATTTTAAGCTGTCTCATATTTCGCAAAATTATTGAATTGATAAATACTATTAAAGTTGCAAACATAAGCATAAAAAAAACAATAAACAATCTTTTCTTACTAATCACGGCAAGTCTTAACCATCAATAAAAATAAATATCCAACAGCAGCAATATCATTTTTTGCATTAATCTTTAATATTCAAATACAAACAAAAAAGGCTATCCTAATTTAGACAGCCTTTTTTGATTTCTTATTAAAACAGTATCAATAATACTCCTTATTTACTTTGCAGTTGTCGATACACTAAAATTTTCTATCAATATCTCACCTTTAGTTTCATATTCTTTCACCAATTGGTTTACTTCTTTTCCATCTATATAAGCAGTAACCAGCACCTTCAGTTTTTTACCTGATACATCTGAAGTACTTGTTACAGAACCTGCACAAGTCATAAAGAAAGCATCATCCCCTGTCTGACAGGATACCTTAGCATCTTCCACTCTCGTTACTGAGTGCAATTCTCCTAAGTACTTACCATCCTCATCATACAATTTCGTAGGTCCATTGGTTGCATTGACCGCCCCAAAGACGAGTCCTAATTCAAACGCGTCTATATCACCAGATTGTTCCACTACAATTTTGTGTATACCTGTATCAATTACTCCTCCCTGATCATCATCGTCACTACAACTAACCAATATCAGACCTAAAAACAAAGCAACAATGCCTAACAATGAAAATCTACCTTTCTTCATACTTTTGTCTTTTTTAAATTTACGGCACAAAAGTAATACATTCATTCAAGAATGCAACATTATTCAATTTTAAACAACCCACTTATCTTCAAAAATATAGAAACAAAAAATAACCCTCCCTTTTACATATTCCAATAACATTTGATTATCCGAATATTTCATTCGACCATTTTAAAACATCTATATAAAGTTCCTATCTCTTAACAAAGAACCTACGCTAAAAAAATATTATATACCCAAAATAGC
>ENA-USUK01000960-USUK01000960.1-human-gut-metagenome-genome-assembly--contig:-NODE-960-length-22697-cov-19.210477_pt1 | contig 22697 bp, 16 predicted proteins | sample MGYA00250062_ERZ773400 | MGnify/ENA primary metagenome ERZ773400 (study PRJEB29103, sample SAMN06111961) | human gut metagenome | biome: human gut; feature: ankylosing spondylitis patient; material... | reverse complement strand
GAGGGCTGGAGTACATGGGACGTAATGGGCGGCGGTTTGATGGCCGATCTTGCCAAGTATGAGGAACTGGACGATGCACAGGAACAAATCGAACAGCTCCAAGTGGAACTGCGGCGGTTCAAAACTGAACTTTCCGATGTTGAAATCACCGCAGACCTTCAGGTTACGGTGGACAGCTTTTTGAAATTTGCGGATTTCTTCTTTGACGGCCTCTTTGCAGACTGGGCAGTTCTGGATCACATCAATCAGGCACAGAGCAGGGTGGAAAACACCAAGGGTCAAATCAAGCGAGTCCTCGCACTTCTGAAAAAGATGCGCGAAGATATTGACGTCCAAATCGCTGACGAAAAAGAAAAACAGGAGCAGCTTGCGGTGGAAACCGAACTGTAGGTTTGGAGTGTCTGTGTATGAAACGAAAATTCCCAAAGATTTTGGATGTCGCTATTCATTCCATAAATCTTATTCTTATCAATTATGCGCTATCGAATATGATGGCTTTTTTTCGGAGCAGCCTCCTTTACATTTTGTTTTTCACCTCTGAAATGTGGGTCTTTGTCCAATACCGAAAAAATATTGAAGAATTGAGCGACAGTAAAGCTCTTGCAAATCTTCTGCTGATAATCTGTGTTGCTATCGAAATCGGGCTTTTGTATTTCTTTGGGATTGTTTCTGGCGAACTGATTCCATTTAAGATCAAGTGGTGAAATCAAATCTTTTAGTGTACTATTGATTAGGAGACGCTGATATGAAATGTCCTATTTGTGGAGAAGAAATGCTTGCGGGAGGATTGATTTCCGCTGGTATCTCAGTTGGGTGGGTTCCAAAAGACGAGTTTGATAAAAAAGGACTTAGAAGAATTTCCTATCAGGAATGGCACAGTATTGGCAATTCCAGCATTTTATTAGGACAGACAAAGATACCAAACGCTTTTCTATGCAAAAAATACAATAAAGTCATTGGCGTGTTTGATGTTCGCAAAACATTTTCTCATTATGAAGCTGTAACTTTATAGATTAAGGAGATGAATTCTCATGAGTTATGGATGGGCAACTGTTTTCACTTTAGCGGCATGGTTTGCAGGGCTTGTGATTGATGTAAATGTGCGGGTCGGCGACCTCGGTTTACGAACCGTGCTTCCCGTCATCGTGATGGGGTGCTGCGTTATGAAGTACATAAAGGGCAATAGCAAATAATCTTATCTCGATACACTTTCCAGCGGGCGGCCACAAAACGGTTGCCCGCTCTTTTTATGCTCAAAAAACGAAGGGAGGAACACTATGCCACGCAAAACCGAAGAATATCTCGCCCTTGCCCAGCGCACGGCGAATGGTCTGACCCGGTACTGGGAAAGCTGGACGGACTATTTGACCACTGTATCCCGACTGTACAAGTACAGTTTTGCGGACCAGCTCATGATCTACGCCCAGCGCCCGGACGCCACCGCCTGCGCCAGCTTCGACATCTGGAACAATCGCATGAACCGCTATGTCCGGCGCGGCTCCAAGGGCATCGCACTGTTAGACCAGTCCAGCAGTGTGCCGCGTCTGCACTATGTCTTTGATGTGAGCGACACCGGGGTGCGCCGCAATTCCCGTGACCCGGAGATGTGGCAGTACAACGATGACCTGAAACAACCGGTTTCGGAAATGCTCGCCGCCACCTACGGCATCAGCGGAGAGCGTGTCAGCCAGCAGCTTGCGGATGTTGCCGGGAAACTGGTTGCTAATTATTGGGACAACAACGGTGGGGACATCCTCAACATCGTTGACGGCTCTTTCTTTGATGATTATGATAGTAGTGGAAAGGAACTTCAGTTCAAGGCCGCTGCGACAATGAGCGTCACCTACACTCTATTAGAACGATGCGGGTTTGAACCGGAAGGCTACTTTGACAAGGATGACTTTCAGGCCATCCACACCTTTTCCACACCCGATGCAGTCTATGCGCTGGGTGCCGCTACCAGCGACATCAGCCGCGAGGTCTTACGCAAAATCGAGCGGACGGTGAAAACCACGACCCGCCGCCGAAACGTAGAAAGGATGGAAGAATATGAGCAGCAGTCTGAATTACACGAAGATCGGGGATTACCAGCTCCCGAACCTGACCCTCAGCCAGCCGAAGACCCCGCTGGGCAAGTACGGCAGGATGCGCCGGAATTACCTGAAGCAGTATCGCCCGGTACTGTACAATTCGATGCTCCTGAACGGGACGCTGTACCCGCATCTGATGGAACTGGAGCAGACAGCAGAGAGCCGGATGCAGCAGACCATGGAGCAGCTTCTGAAGCAGGACCCAGCCCCGGACAAAGCGCAGAACCAACTGATGTGGGTGCAGCACATGAACAGTCTGAAAGCGCAGGCAGAGGAACTGGTGATGACGGAGCTGATCTACAGCTAAGTTTTCTGGATGCGAACATCCCCACCGAAGCCCAGCAAATTGAGAAGATCGACCAAGCGGAGAGCGAAAAAACGCCCTCCGCTTTTGTTTTGTCGCAGGCTGAAATTGAGAACGAGCTGCGGCGGCATGGTTCAGGGTTTACAGGCGGCAAACAGCGCATTATTGCGCTGTACCAGACCCAGCCTGACCGCAAACTCTGTGCCAAAGCACTGGCAAAGGAGTACGGCATCGGTGGGCACTCCCACGATTATCTGGATGGCAGTCGAGGCTTCGTCAACCACGACTGGAAGGGTCTGGAATTTGTTCATTATCCCGACCACCAGAAAATCACCCTGAAATGGGCGCAGGTGGAAAAGTATATCGACCTTATGATTCAGTCCGACCGCTATCTGACAGATGAGGAAAAGGAACAGCGTGCTACCAGACAGGAAGCATCCAACTACAATGTCGGGGATGAAGTTGTGGTAGACCTGCCCACCAGAACGATTGAAGGTACCATCGGCTATGTTGGCGAAACCGATGTGCGCATCGACACCAGTGCGCACGGGCAGTCTTGGGACAATGAGGTTATTAACAAGCAGCAGTTTGAGCAGGGGCTGCGACAGAGTGCGACTGCTCAGCGTGTGGATAAAATGCTGGCGCAGGCAGAAGCCATCGCCAAGGAATCCGAAGTGCCTGAATACGAACGTTTCTCTGTCCGAAAAGTCGTTGACGGTAAAATGCCGCTTTTTGCTATCTGGGATGATCTTTATGATGACTACTATGAAACCAATCACGCCGTTCCACAGTTTTCTAACGAGAAGCAGGCAGAATCTTATCTGGAAAATCTGAAAAAAGAAGTTGCAGACAGAGAAGCCGCCGAGTGGCTCAAAGTCGAACACGCAAAATTTTTAGCAGACAAGGACGAGCCGGAGCCGTCTGACGAAGAACTGGACGAACTGCCCATCTCTGCTGTAATGGACGGAGAGGTGCAGACCTTCCCGGATGCCGCTGCCTTGGATGAAGCCTTGAACGCTGCGCCTGCCGGGAACTTCCGCATCACAGACGACCATTTGGGCGAGGGCGGTGCAAAGCAGAAATATGCCCGGAACATCGAAGCCATCCGAACTCTGTTTCGTTTGGAGGAGGAGCACCGGGGTGCCACCGCCGAGGAACAGCAGGTGCTTTCACAGTATGTGGGCTGGGGCGGTCTGGCAGACGCTTTTGACCCCGGCAAAGATAGTTGGGCAAAGGAATACGCCGAACTGAAAGGGCTGCTCTCCGAGGACGAGTATGCCGCCGCACGTTCCAGCACCCTGAACGCCCACTACACCAGCCCCACCGTGATCCGTGGTATCTACGATGCGGTGGAGCGCATGGGTTTCCGCAGCGGTAACATTCTGGAACCTAGTATGGGCGTGGGCAACTTCTTCGGTATGCTGCCGGACACCATGCAGGACAGCCGTCTGTACGGCGTAGAGCTGGATTCCATCACCGGGCGCATCGCCAAAAAGCTGTACCCGCAGGCCGACATTACCGTGGCGGGCTTTGAGACCACAGACCGCCGTGATTTCTACGATCTGGCGGTGGGCAACGTGCCCTTCGGCAACTACAAGGTCAACGACAAGGCGTACAACAAGTTGGGATTCAGCATCCACAACTACTTTTTCGCCAAGGCCATTGACCAAGTGCGTCCGGGCGGCGTGGTGGCGTTCGTCACCAGCCGCTACACCATGGATAGCAAGGACAGCACCGCCCGCAAGCACATGGCAGAGCGTGCTGACCTGTTGGGAGCTATCCGTCTGCCGAATAATGCGTTCAAGGCAAACGCAGGCACGGATGTTGTGAGTGACATTATCTTTTTGCAGAAGCGTGACCGCCCTGCGGACATCGAACCTGCATGGGTGCAGCTTGGCAAGACCGAGGACGGCTTTGCCATCAACCAGTATTTCGTGGACCACCCGGAGATGATTCTGGGCGAACTGACCACCGAAAGCACCCAATACGGACGGGAGGAACTGACGGTTGCCCCCATCGAGGGCGCAGTGCTGGCCGACCAGCTTGCCGAAGCGGTACAGCATATTGAGGGCCAGTATGTTGAAGTCGAGGTGGAAACACCAGATGTTGCGGATGCAGAAGTCGAGCGCAAGACGCTCCCCGCTGACCCAGATGTAAAGAATTTCTCCTATGCCGTGGTGGACGGTGAGGTGTACTACCGAGAAAATTCGATTATGACGCAGGTGGAGTTGTCCGATAATGCCAAAGGCCGTGTAGCTGGTATGGTGGAGTTGCGGCAAATCGTCAACGAACTGATTGACCAGCAGTTGGACTTCCCGGACGAGGATATTAAGGCATCGCAAGCAAAATTGAACGCCGCCTACGATGCCTTTACCGCAAAATACGGGCTGATCAACGACAAGAAAAATGCCCGCCTGTTCGATGATGACAGTTCCTACTATCTGCTCTGCTCTTTGGAAAATCTCGATGAGAATAAACAGCTCAAAAGCAAGGCGGATATGTTCACCAAGCGAACGATTCGCCCGGAGCGCACCGTCACCAGCGTGGACACCCCCAGCGAAGCACTGGCAGTGTCCATTGGAGAACATGGCCGTGTTGATCTGCCCTATATGGCGGAACTTCTCGGCTCTCCCGGCGATTATGAGCGTATTACCACAGAGCTGCAAGGCGTGATTTTCAAAGACCCTTCTGCGGATGCAGATGAGCCGGAAGCAGGCTGGCAGACTGCGGACGAGTATCTTTCCGGCAATGTGCGGAATAAACTGCGCATGGCTCAGCTTGCCGCTGAAAGCCACCCGGAGTTCAAGATCAATGTGGAGGCTTTGACCAAAGCGCAGCCGAAGGACCTTGAAGCATCAGAAATCGACATCCGACTGGGTGCCACATGGCTGAATCCCGCCATTGTGCAGCAGTTTATGATGGAGACTTTTCAGCCGCCCTACCGCATCCGCTATAACAACCTGATCCAAGTCCGCTACTCTCCATTTACGTCCGAATGGCGCATCGGCAACAAATCTGCCGCCGGAATGTATGATATCATGTCCACCGAAACCTACGGCACCCACCGGGCCAACGCCTACAAGATTTTGGAGGACACCTTGAATTTGCGGGACTGCCGCATTTATGATACCATTGAGGAGGACGGTAAAGAGCGGCGTGTCCTGAACCAGAAGGAGACGATGCTTGCCCAGCAGAAGCAGCAGGCCATCAAGGATACCTTTGCAGGCTGGGTTTGGCAAGACCCGCAGCGGCGGAATCTGCTGGTGAAGCAGTATAACGAGTTGTTCAATAGTACCCGGCCCCGCGAGTATGACGGAAGCCATATCCATTTTGTCGGTATGAACCCGGAGATCAATCTGCAGGAACATCAGCGCAATGCAGTTGCTCATGTGCTTTATGGTGGGAACACCCTGCTCGCCCACGAGGTGGGTGCCGGCAAAAGTTTTGAGATGGCAGCTTCGGCAATGGAATCTAAGCGTTTGGGCCTGTGTCAGAAAAGCCTGTTCGTGGTACCCAACCATCTGACCGAGCAGTGGGCCAGCGAGTTCCTGCGGCTATACCCCAATGCAAAGCTGCTCGTTACCAGCAAGAAAGACTTTGAACCCGCCAATCGAAAGCGTTTTTGCGCCCGCATCGCAACCGGCGACTACGATGCCGTCATTATCGGCCACTCGCAGTTTGAGAAAATCCCTCTTTCTGCGGAACGGCAGGCACGGATCATCGAAGATCAGATCGAGGAAATCGAAAAAGCCATTGCAGAGGCCAAAGAACAGTCCGGTGAGCATTTTACCGTGAAACAGATGGAAAAGACACGGAAAACACTGGAGGTGAAACTGAAAAAGCTACAGTCCACCGACCGCAAGGATGATGTGGTCACATTTGAACAATTAGGCGTAGATAGGTTATTTGTGGACGAGAGCCAGAACTACAAGAACCTATATCTTTACACCAAGATGCGCAATGTTGCTGGCCTTTCTACCTCCGAAGCACAGAAGTCCAGCGATATGTTCGGCAAGTGTCGTTATCTGGATGAAGTGACTGGCGGGCGCGGCGTGATTTTCGCAACGGGAACGCCCATCAGCAACTCCATGACGGAAATGTACACACTGATGCGCTATTTGCAGTACAGCACTCTCCAGCAGAAACAACTGACCCACTTTGATGCATGGGCTTCTACGTTTGGCGAGACCACCACGGCCATTGAGCTTGCGCCGGAGGGCTATACTTTAATAGGACGATAAACTTGATTGTCCTAAATTGAAAGATTCCATAAGAAAGGAGGTAGAACAAATGCCTAAAGAACCAAAAATCACCGCACTCTATGAGCGTTTGTCAAGAGATGATGATCTTGCTGGTGAATCGAATTCCATCACCAACCAAAAGAAATATCTGGAAGATTACGCCCAAAAGAACGGCTTCAAGAACATCCGCCATTTTACAGATGATGGCTTTTCAGGTGTGAATTTCAATCGTCCCGGCTTTCAATCTCTAATAAAAGAGGTAGAAGCAGGAAATGTCGAAACGCTTATTGTGAAGGATATGAGCCGCTTAGGACGAAATTATCTGCAAGTCGGTTTTTATACGGAAGTTCTGTTCCCACAGAAAAACGTCCGATTCCTTGCAATCAACAACAGCATCGACAGCAACAATGCTTCAGACAATGATTTTGCTCCGTTTTTGAATATTATGAACGAATGGTATGCCAAAGACACGAGTAATAAAATCAAGGCTGTATTCGATGCCCGGATGAAAGATGGAAAACGTTGCAGCGGCTCTATTCCGTATGGATATAACCGTTTGCCGAACGACAAGCAGACACTTGTTGTTGATCCGGCGGCATCCGAAGTCGTAAAGCGCATTTTTCTTCTTGCGAACGAAGGAAAAAGCCCACGGACAATCGCAGAACTGTTGACAGAGGAAAAAGTCCTGATTCCTGCTGCATACGCAAAGAAATATCACCCGGAGCAGTACAATGGGACAAAGTTCTCCAATCCGTACCTGTGGGGCACCTCCTCCGTAAGAACAATTTTAGGTCGGCAGGAATATCTGGGACACACTATTTTACGAAAATCTGTAAGCACAAATTTCAAACTTCACAAGAGAAAAGAAACAGATGAAGATGAACAGTACGTTTTCCAGAACACGCATGAATCGATTATATCGCAAGAACTTTGGGATAGTGTTCAGAAACGCAGATGCCGAGTGAATCGTGCTTCTGCTTGGGGAACGCACACCAACCGTTTAAGCGGGTATCTGTATTGTGCCGACTGCGGCAGAAGATTGACCTTGCAAACACACTACAGTAAAAAGGATGGGTCTACTCAATATTCTTATCGTTGCGGTGGATATGCAAGTCGGGTGAATGGCTGTACTGCCCATTCAATCAGTGCCGATAATGTTGAAGCCTTGATATTGGCATCGGTCAAACGCTTTTCGAGATTTGTTCTAAAAGATGAAGAAACCTTCGCTTTGGAACTGCAATCACTTTGGAAAGAGAAACGTGAAGAAAAGCCGAAGCAGAACCAATCGGAATTGAAACGTTGTCAAAAACGCTATGATGAGCTTTCTGCCCTTATTCGTAGTCTGTACGAAAATCTTATGTCTGGACTATTGCCCGAACGACAGTACAAGCAGCTGATGGCACAGTATGATAGCGAGCAAGCAGAATTGGAATCGCAGATGGAAACGATGAAATCCGAAATTGCCGAAGATAAATCAAGTTCCGCTGATATTCGGCATTTCATTTCGCTGATTCGCAAGTGCAAAAATCCAACAGAAATCTCCGATTCAATGTTTAACGAACTTGTCGATAAAATCGTTGTTTATGAAGCCGAGGGTGCAGGCAATGCCCGCACACAAAAGGTTGACATTTATTTCAACTATGTCGGCCAAGTCGATATTGCTTATACCGAGGAAGAACTTGCCGAACTGAAAGCGCAGAAGGAGCAGGAAGAACGGCAGCGCATGGAAAAGCAGCGCGAACGTGAAAAAGCCTATCGAGAAAAGCGAAAAGCAAAGAAAATCGCTGAAAACGGTGGCGAGATCATTAAAACCAAAACATGTCCGCACTGCGGGAAGATGTTTACACCTACGAGCAACCGACAGCTTTTCTGTTCAAGGGAATGCTGGAATCAGGCAAGACAGGAACAAAAGGAAGCGGCTAGAGAAGCCGAGAGAGGAACTCACTACTACCGGCAGCGCACCTGTGCCGTATGCGGTCACTCCTACTGGCCTACACACAGCCAGCAGGAATTTTGTTCCGATGAGTGCAGGAGAATTAACCACAACAGGAAAACCTTGGAATTCTATCACAAGAAAAAAGGAAATCCAAAACCTGACCCAGAAGCAGTCCCAACGCCGAAACCAAAGGAGGATAATGCAGCATGACTACCATGAAAAATTCCATCCATGACAACGCTAACGGTCTGGACTACACCCTTGTCAATGACCACTATCTGCCGAATCTGACCGTAGCAGCCCCGACAGAGTAGCACCCCACCGGGCGGTGGGGCCGCTTACATAAAAGGTATCTGAAAGAACATCATCCCATCCGGTACAATCAACTGCTCCTGTCCGGGGAGCTGGGTAGCTACCTTGCCAAGCTGGACAAACAGGCCGAAGAACAGCTTGCCCTAATCATCCGGCAGATGCAGGAAGTCGAGGGCGTGACCGAAGCCTTGAAAGTCGAAAATCAACTGGAATGGGTGCGCCGGATGAACAGCATCCGCAACCGTGCCGAGGAAATCATCCAGAAAGAACTGATCTTTATCTAAGGAGGTGCCCACGATGGCTGTGCTGAAATGGATGCTAAAACTTGCCCTTCTCCCGCTGCTTCTGCTGCTGATTCTGGCGCAGTGGGTGGGCATCTTCCTCACGACCTTCTCCACGATCCTGACGAATCTGCTGGCGGGACTGTTCTTTTTCGTGGCGCTTGCAAGCTGGGTCATGAAGCTAGCAGACGGCGGCGAAGTCCTGAAAATGCTGATTACCGCATTTGTGGTTTTCGTCCTGCCTTACATAGCGATAGCTGCTATCGCCAAAATCTCCTTTTTTGCTGATGAACTCCGGGATTTTCTCCAATCCTAAGTTCAAGACCGCCCTGCACAACGCACGGCGGTCTTTTTGCTACATCGGGTCTGCACAGGGCAGGCCCTTTTTTAATACGGAGGAACAAGCCTATGAAACTGACGTTTGAAGAAAAGAAGCTGCTCTACACCTATGGCTGCGCCGATCTGGAACTGACCCGCAAGCGGCTGTACGGAGTTGCCGGGCTGACGGTTGACCCCAATCAGAACAAGATGGTGTATGACTTCTGCCGGAAGCTGGAGGACGAAACGCTGGCAGACTGGTACGACCAGATGTTCTATTTCGTCCGTGCCGAGATGGAGTGCTACACCAATATACTGCTCTTGATGCAGGACATTGAGGAGGACAAGGAATGGAGGAAGGAAGATTTTGTCGAGCCCGACGACAATGTTTAAGCTGGAAACCATGATCTACGCCAGTGAGGACGGAACAAGCAGCGTGTTCACGCTGAATCCCGCCCTGCAGAAGCAGCTTGATGCCCTTGCAGCGCAGCACCCGGAGGTGTGCCAGCGGAAGGCAAAGGGAGAAGCCGGCGGTGTGACGTATTCTATAAGTGATATGTCACTAGCAATTAGTTCTAAAGCATTCCCCGCTTCATGATGAACAATCTTGCTTTCACAACAATAATCGAATTATCGTGAAAAAACTTTGCATTAACGGCATTTCAAATGATTTGAAAGGAGTTGTAGTGTTGTTTAGCGAAATCAAGTATGGTATAATTAAAAGGTAGATTTAAAAGAAAAGCGATTATTTGATTTAATCAATAAACCACAAAGCTGATTTAAGAAAACAAGGAGAAAAGATATGCCCAGTGCAAGAGGTTCGGGAACATTGATAGACTTGTTTGCGGGTGCAGGAGGATTGTCTTGTGGATTGGAGCAAGCAGGATTTCGTCCAGTACTAGCAAATGAAATGGTATCACAGTTTGCACACACCTATCAAATAAATCACCCGGAAACAAAAGTTATTGTCGGTGATGTTCGAAAAGTTGATGAAAAAGAAATTCATAATTTGGTTTCGGAATACGGAGAAATAGATTTAATAGCAGGAGGGCCGCCTTGCCAAGGCTTCTCTGTTAATGCTCCAGTTCGTTCGTTAGATGATCCTAGGAATCATCTATTTGAAGAATACCTAAGAATTGTAAGAGAAATTCAGCCCAAAGCGGTCCTGATTGAAAATGTTCCGGGCATAGTATCTTTGGGAAAAGGAACGGTTGTAGAGCAAATCTATAAAGAGCTTGAAAGCATGGGATATAAGGTGAATCATCGAATTCTATTTGCTGGACATTATGGGGTTCCCCAGTTGAGATTTCGAACAATTATCATTGGTATTCGAGATTATTCAGGTGAAATTGTTTTCCCAAAGCCGGAATTTTATGCTACAGCTGTTGCGAACTTCCAAAAATCAAAGGAGCTTTGTTACTCGCTAACTCCGTTTGATGAGTTTGTCTTAAAACCAAAAGTTACTGTTCATGATGCTATCGGCGATTTACCCCAAATCGAGGGTGGTGAAAAAAAGACAACCTATGATTATGTGGTTGAGCCACAATGTGAATACCAAAAAATATTACGCGATGGGTCGAAAGAAATCACATCACACTGGTGCTCAAGATTATCGGACATAAATAAAGAAAGATTGAAATATATTCCTGTCGGCGGAAGTTGGAGAGACATTCCGTATGACCTATTGCCGAAAGGATTACAGCGCGCTAAGAGAAGCGACCATACAAAACGATATGGACGATTGGATCCAAACGAGTTGTGTTCTACTGTTTTGACAAAGTGTGATCCTCATTGGGGGAGTTTCTTCCATCCTGACCAGCCGAGAACTATTTCAATTCGTGAAGCAGCTAGAATTCAAAGCTTTCCTGATAAATATCGTTTTACGGGAAGTATGACAGAACAATATGAGCAAGTAGGAAATGCAGTGCCGCCTTTATTGGCAAAGGCTGTTGGCAAGTGTATAATGGAAATGATAAGGAGTGCTGACAATGAACGTACGGCGTCCGCAAAATGATATTGTAGAGATTTTCGGCTATGCTCCAAATGATACAACGAGAGAATGCAGAGCTCTTTGGACTTTAGGAGCTTGTCCATTTGTTTCCTGCCCCTGTTCAAAAGCCAACCATGATAAAACGGTGGTATACGGCACATGTAGTGTTACTACAAAATTTGGAGATTGTGTTATTTGCCCAAATAGATTATATGCAAACAACTTTGAAACATTGAAGCGAGTTTCGTTTGATGCTTTCGGCGATATTCCATTTTATACTTACCAAGAGTATATCCGTCATAGAAGTTCTGAAGGTTCTTGTGTCGTAGCACTTGGAATGCATTCCGGGCATGAAATAAAGCTTCAGCAGTCATGTTCAATGGATTGGGTTCTGGCAAAAATCGAAAATGCAAACCTTGTTGAATATACCGGAATCGAAGTTCAAAGTATTGACATAACAAATAATTACCGTGACAATTGGTATGCATACAAAAATATTCGCCAAGATTCAGTAATTCCTCGTTCTGAACATGGCATGAACTGGGCAAATGTCCATAAGCGACTTATACCTCAAATCATCCGAAAGAGTCTAATCTATTCTCGTTCACAATATGTGAGAAGTGGGCTGTATTTTATTGTTCCAGACATTGTTTACAAAAAGTTTGAGGATATTATAGGTGAGGATATTCCTCTTGTCACGGAGAAAGCACCAGATGTTATAACTGTACATACATATGCCTTAGGGCCAGCCGTTCAAGAAGGACATATTCGTCAAATTTTACCGGTTAGACAAATTCGGTTTAAGATGCAAGATTTTTCTGATAGATTTGTGTCTGGTCCTAACCTTCCATCTGCGACTGAACTTGATGCTGCTATTTGCAGTGCATTGGGGCTAAGTCTATAAAATTTCAAGCAGAAACATAGTTAATCGAAGCTTTTTAATTAAATATGAAAGGCTTAATGTTCTTGGCAATAATCGTAAAAATATTCTAGTATATAAAAGCAAACCAATCCAAACAATATTGATACGTTTCAATTTTGCTTGATTTGTTTGCTTTTTATATTAACTGATTCCCAAAAACCAATTCTAATCGTTAAAAGCGAAAGGGGTTATTATGGCAGTCGAAGTTAATTGGGAAAATTTTGCATCAAATAACAATGATCCTGATGGTGTCCAACATAAATTCGAAAATTTGTGTCGGCAACTTTTTACCAATGATTTTCTAAAAGAAAATAAAATAACAAGGAATTTGCATTCCAATCCTAATAATCCGGGTATTGAAGCAGAGCCTATACTTGATGAACGAACCAACCAGTATATTGGATTTCAGGTAAAATATTTTGATGTCAGTGTAGATTATAACCAAATATTGCATTCTATGGAAAAAGCTGTGCAATATTATGCAGGAAAGCTAAGCCACATTGTATTGTACTGCAATAAGGCCATAACAAGCACCAGTAAGAGTTATATTAATATTGTAGAACTTCTTAAGAAAAACAATATCACGATAGAACTTATAACGGATATGGCTATTTTAGATGCTGTAAGAAAATATCCATATCTTGCAAATTACTATTTTGGTGTCAACACCATTTCTTTTAAGTGGATTGTCGCACATAATGAAAAATCTTTTTCCGATTTAGGAGAACGATTCAATCGTGATTTTAATGTTGAAACTGAAACCTCTAGAAGATTGTCTCTTTTTGCAAGAGATCAAAGTGCCGTTCAATATATTAATGAAAAGAAGCAAAATTTGATTCGGAAAATCGAGCATATAAAAGATAATGCCCCAAAACACTCTGAATATCTTGAAAAAGTCAGGTCCACTGTTTCAGCTTTTGAAGATGTCAAAAGTGAAACCATTGAAAGTTCACTTGAGTGGTATCAACATTTGCAATCTTTTATAGTTGACGATTTATCGAAAATAGATTCTGAGATAAATCAAAAGAGAGATTTGCTCGAAAAGATACAGTTAAAAATCGAAAAAGAACGGAGTAAAGCTGAGTACAAAAATATAGAACAATACCATTCCATTCGAAGCGAAATTGATGTGCTTTATGAATTGCTTGACTTACCGGAAATGTTATCTTTGAATGCTGATGAAAGTCAACTTATTGCTGCAAAAGAACTTTTTATTACAGGCAATGCGGGCATTGGAAAATCACATTTGCTAGCTGCAGAGTGCCAATCACTGATGAATAATCAGCAATTTGCTGTTTTGCTACTAGCTGGAAATTGTTATTCTGATTTTCCGGTACTAGACCAATTATCACAAGATTGCGAGTTAAAGTATTCTTTCGGTGAGTTTATTAGTATATTAGAAATGGTGGGTATAGAACATCATTCCTGTGTTTTGTTATGCATAGATGCATTAAATGAAACCGCAAATTACCGACTTTGGAAAAACGGTCTGCTTTCACTTTCTCAGAAGGTAAAAAAATGCACACATGTAAAGTTGGCTGTTACTTATCGAATGGAGTATGAAAAATCCTTAGTCCAAGATGAACTTTTATCAGAAAAAGAATCTAAAGATATTTACAGGATTGTACATACAGGTTTTGAATTTAATGGATTAGAAGCGTCAAAACGATTTTTTGACTATTATAGAATTCCATTTACCTTGTATGAATACTTTGAAGCTGAAATGGAAAATCCATTGTTTCTAACATTGTATTGTAAAACCTACAGAAATGATGAAGCAAGTCTTCCTATTTTGTATGATAGGTTAGTGGAAAATGCAAACAAGAATATTTTCCCGATACTAGAAAAAAGGCATAACCTCATCGGTTTCACCGAAGATGATAATATTGTTCAGTCTCTTGTTGATGAGATTTCGACTCTAGTTTTTAATAAAAAAGAAAAAAGTATTTCGGAATCCGATCTTGCGAGCATACCGTTTTGGACTGTAAATGGTCTTCCTTTAAGACAGTTTATGTCATTATTAGCAAAGGAAAATCTCGTGCACATGAATTTGGCCGCAGGCCATGAACGCTATTTTTTTGCTTATGATCAAATGAATGACTACTTCTTTGCAAAGAGTTTATTTTCTCATAGTATATCCGATACGTCTATCCGTGAGATTTTACACGAAGATATTTTGCAAATAAACGGTGATAGTGTAGTAAATTTGAGCAATTGTGATGTCTTTGTTACATGCTGTGCTTTTTACGCTCAGAAATTCGGTAAAGAGTGCATTGATTTAATTGATGAACTGCCCGAAGGCTTTGAGAAAAGTTATATCATAAAATCATACATGCGGTCATTTGTTTGGCGAGACAAAGAGTATATTTCTGGAAATGTATTTTTAACTGTTGCGCAGAAGTATAAAGTATCTTGTGAAGATTTTTGGAAAGTCCTTATCGGTAATAGTATAAAATATAATCATCCCCTAAACTCGGATTTTCTACATGCACTTCTAATGGGCTTCCAACTTAATGAGCGTGATTATTACTGGACAAAACACATCAATAGCTTTTTTTATGACGAGTCTAATCGACTCATGCAGCTTGTAAAACTGTACAGTTCAGGCCAAAGCATTTTAATGAGTAAAGAACAGGCTCGTCAGTTGCTTGTTCTATGTGGATGGCTGTTGAGTTCATCAAATCGCATGCTTCGTGACTATACTTCAGAGGCCATGATTGAAATTCTGCGGAATGAATTTGATCTGTGTATTGTGATTCTGAAAGCTTTCGAAAAAGTAAATGATCCGTATATTATAGAGCGTTTATATGGTGTTGTATTTGGAGCCTGCTGTAAACGTCGAAAAAAGGAGAATACCGTATACATAACCTTAGCAGAATATGTTTACTCAACAATTTTTGATCAAGAATTCATTTATCCTGATATTTTGCTTCGTGATTATGCAAGACTGATAATCGAACGATTTCTATGGGAGAATCCTTCCTATAGTGGTCGCATTGTACACGAAAAAATCACTCCTCCCTATAAATCATTACCAATTATACCGGTCGATGAAGATTATGTCGATAAAAAGTTCGATAAAGGACTTTGGCAAATACAGAGTTCAATGTCATTTGAAGGTTTTGGTATGTACGGAGATTTTGGACGTTATGTTTTTCAAAGCGCGTTAAGAAACTTCAACGTGGATGATCGTGAGATATTCAATTATGCTATGTCCTTTATTGTCAATGATTTGGGGTATTCCAACCGACTTGATGATCATAATGCCTATTGGGGATACGACAGGAGCGAAACAAAAAAGCTGGAGCGTATTGGAAAAAAGTATCAATGGATTGCAATGCATAACATTTTGGCAAGAGTTTCTGATCATTGCAGTATTGACGCGGATTCTTTTGAAACGCCAACTTTTGAAGGGCCTTGGGAACCATTTGTTCGTGATTTTGATCCGACTTTGAATTTTGAGTCCATGAAATCTAGTGACATCCCTATTTTTGATGAGATCGATGTATTGAAAATGATTGCCCGTAGCGAACATTTGAGGGTTGATGTTTCAGATGAGAGTAGCGTGTCTGAATGGTTGAATTCTGATGGTGCTTATTTTGCTGAGATGCCGAAAGCACTAATTCTTTCTAGTCCGGATGGTAACCAATGGGTTAGGTTGAGTAATTATTTGTGTTCAGGAAGAGAACAACTGAAAGCGGAAAGGCTATTAACTTGGAGCTGGCTGTATGCTTACTTCGTTACAGAAGAACAGTTTAAGTTGTTCCAAACCGCAGCTGCAAACAAAGTTGACTTTAGTAGTTCAAATGGTATAGGTCTTGACCCGGAAACCTATTCTACCTTCAATCGAGAATACCCTTGGTCACCTAGCTGTTATTCCGTCAATCAGAACAACACGAAAGAATCAGGTGTGTCAATCACAATATCAGAGGCAGAAGTAGAGCAGGAGGTTGTTGATACCAAGTTTTTAGAACAGTACATTAAATTAATTGAAGCAGATCCGACTCAAATGCTTTCCGCTCAAGAGTTAAACAAAAAGCTCTATAAAACGGAGGTTGTAAGAAAGCCCGTTCAGAAGCAAGTTGGAAAAATTATGCACGCAAGTACCAATCTTGTGTGGGAGAGTGAATATGATGCCTCAAAGGATAATACACTTTCCATGAATGTGCCCTGTCCAATGCTTATCGAACAACTTCATCTCCATCAGGCAGACATTGACGGTTTATACTACGATTCAAATGAAAAAATTGCAGCGTTTGACCTAAATATTTCACAGAAAGAATCAGGAGTAGTCCTTAGAAAAGATCTATTAGATGCTTTTCTTAAGAAAAACAATCTGAAATTAATCTGGTTTGTACGAGCATCTAAAGAACTTCATAGTAGTGAAAATTTAGGGATACTTCGCTATGGTGATAGAAGTGGCGCATATTTTTACAATGGAGCAGAAATAGCCTCAAATATTTATATTGTGGAACAACGGTAAATCATTAATGATATAAGAGGAGCGCGATGCCATTGCCCCAACCGAAAACCGACCTTGCCTATCTCCGCAGCGAAAAAGCCAAAGCGGAGCAGAAGCTGCGCTCTTGTCAGCACCGTGAGAAGATTCTTGAACGCCAGATGTCAGAGCTGAATCGGAGAGAGCGTGTGCACCGTCTTTGTACCCGTGCCGGAATGCTGGAAAGCTTTCTGGTCTGTCCGGGAGAACTGACCGACGATCAGGTGATGGAACTGCTGAAAATCTCATTCCGTCAGCCGGAAGTCGTGCTGGCTCTTGCAAAGATGGTGCATGACGTTCACGAACGCAGCAACGTCCAAAACCCTTTAGAATAAAGGGCGCAATTATACACCGTTCCGGTGAAATTGCGGTCTTGCAGACGGCTCGATGAAATCGAAGCTGGCGTTTGTGCGCCAGCCCGATTCCATCCCAAGGAAAACTGCATTTTCCTTGCGCTGCTTTGCAGCTATCCTTTTGCGGCTCCCGCCTGAGATCGAAGCGCATGGCACTCCGTTCTAAGGCGGCGAGCAAAACCGAATACAATTCCAGACCGTTCACCAAGAGCAATCTTGCTGGGCGGTCTTTTTGTTTGGGGGTGATGCCTATTCCGTGTCCGCATTTCAAAATTACCATCGTCAAGCGCAGCCAAGGGCAGTCCGCTGTTGCCGGGGCCGCTTACCAAAGCGGCGAACGGCTGTTCAGCGAGTACGACCAGAGAACAAAATTCTACAACAAGAAGAAAGAGCTTGTCCACGCTGAGATCATGCTGCCATCCTATGCGCCGCCCGGATATGCAGACCGGGCGACCCTCTGGAACGCCGTAGAAGCTGTGGAGAACCAGTGGAACTCCCAGCTTGCCCGGCGCATCGTGCTGGCGTTCCCGGTGGAGGTGCCGAAGGAGCAGTATTTGTCCATGATAAAAGAGTTTTGTCAGGAGCAGTTTGTTTCCAAAGGGATGATTGCCGACTTTGCCATCCACGACAAGGGAGATGGAAACCCACACGCTCACATTCTGCTGACGCTCCGGGCAATAGATGAACACGGCAAGTGGCTCCCGAAAGCCAGAAAGGTGTACGACCTTGACGAGAACGGTGAGCGCATCCGGCTCGCTTCCGGCAACTGGAAGTGCCACAAGGAAAACACGGTGGACTGGAACGACCAGAAGTATGCCGAGGTCTGGCGGCATGGCTGGGAGACCATTACCAACCGCTATTTGGAAGCGGCTGGCCGCCCGGAACGTGTTGACCTGCGCTCCTTTGAGCGACAGGGCATCCAGCAGATACCGACCGTGCATCTCGGTCCCGCCGCACACCAGATGGAAAAGCGTGGAGTGGAAACTTTTCTCGGCAACCTGAACCGGGATATTCGCGCCGCCAATAGCCTGATGCAGTCCATCCGCAGTGCGATTCGTGGGCTGCAACGCTGGATCGCAGACCTGAATGAAAAGAAGCAGATTCTTTTGGATGCACTGGAACAAGCCAAGGAGCCAATGCTGTCCGACCTGCTGGTGGATTACTTCAACCTCCGCAACGAGCAGCGCAGCGATTGGTCTGGCAAGGCAAAACTGAAATGCACTGTCCGAGACTTTGAGGAAGTCAAACGGGCGGTGGACTATCTGAAAGCCCATTCTCTGAACACCATCGAGGATCTGGATACCGCAATTTCTAACCTGAACCAGACCGCCGCCCCTCTCCGTAGGCAGTTGAAGCAGAACGAAAACCGTATGCGGGCAATCGCCCAGATCAAGGATGCTGCCGCCGCCCATGCCAAGCTGAAGCCCATCCACGACACCTTTATCAAGAAGAACTTCAAGTTGACCAAGGACGCTTATGCCGCCCAGCACAAAGAGGAGCTGGACACCTTTAATAAAGCTGTCCGCACTCTGATGAAACTGAACGGCAGCACAGCGGTAGATTTTTCGGCATTGGATGCCGAATTTTCTGCGCTGCAATCCGGCAGCGCAGAACTGCGTACCAAACTGGAAACCTTGCAGCCGGATGTCTCTGCCCTGAAAAATATCCGCAAGTATATCGACATGGTGCTGAATAAGCAGCAGCTTTCCACACCGGGCGGCAAGCCCCCGGAGAAGGAATCGGTGCTGAAACAGCTGGAGCAGCTTCAGCAGAAAAAGTCCAACTACAAAACGATTTCTACCACCCCAAACCGCGAAGAATCGCTCTAAACGATCTTTCTGTCACCGATATGCCGTTGCAATCAGTGGCAGAAGTACATAATTCATTTGTTTTTTGCTGGCTTTTGGCTATTCTCGCTGGCTAGTGAGTAGAGGCGTACTTTTAAGGCAGAAATTTTCTCCAACACCCCCCATTTTAGGCCACTTTTTCTGTTAATAGTAGAAGCGCCTCTTTGAAAGCCGGTCATTTGTGACCTTTTTGTTAATTCTCAAAAAGATGGTTGTCTTTGGGCTGTTTTCGTTGCCTACCTATTGAGAGGATTTTTTCAAAAGCGGAGATTTGGTCTCAAGAATTACAATTCAATTACAAGTTTCTCACCAATGCTACGAAACAGGCGTTCTCGATGCCTACCAAGTGTAGGGCATCTTTTTCAAGACCATTCTCGGACTATTATGACGTTTTGTTTACAAAATTGCTTGCAATGCTACGAAATGGCCTTTTTCATCGGCTACCAAGTAGAAGGATGTTTTTCGTCCGTCAAAGTCCAGAAATCTTCCATATGTTCCTTGACAAGTGAATAGTTCAATCGTCCGGTACTTCACAAAAGGTACTTCTGTAACTCGCAGCCCGGTCATAACGAAGACGGGGTGGCTGAAATGCCAATGGTGCGGTGCAAGCCCGCCGCCGGACGATTCCCCACTCCTAGGGAAGTCGAGGACCAATATGGGAGACCTTAACTTATTAACGCAGTTGAGCACTTGTTTCGTGCTTTTCTGCGACTGGAGAATTGGAACCCACCAATTCTCGTTACATACTCTTTGTTCCTGATTTCTGCTTCAGCTGGAGGTGATCAACATTTCAGAATATCTTACCACGCAAACTCCGCTGCCGCCGTTTCTCCCATACCCACGCTTCCTTTTGGAACTTGACCTGAGCCAGACTGCAAAAATGACTTATGCGCTGCTGCTCGACCGTGCCACGCTCTCGCAGAAAAATCTCTGGATAGATGAACGTGGTTTCGTGTTTGTCATTTTTACGATTTGCTCTTTGGCTGAGCAGCTAGGGCGCAGCACTGTCAGTGTTTCCAGTGCGCTTAAGGAATTGGACGCTGCGGGATTGATCGAGCGCAGACGAACGCGGTTTTCTTCGCCCAATCACATCTTTGTGAAAATTCCAAATGTTGAATAGTTCTGCGTTTTTCACGATTCAAGAACCGCCAAAATCACGATTCTGTGATGCAGATTCTTAATGGCATCTGCAAAAGATATTTTTCCTATGCAGTATAGCAGCCTTTAAGACTGTATCGAAGAAAACTTTCACCTAACCAACGTAATAAAACAAAAAGAGAAAAACGAATAGAATCCATCCATTCCTTTCCGTATTTGCACCACATGAATGAGGAGGTCTGCCCTTGAACAAAGAAAAATCTGAGAAGAAGCCCACCACACGCAAACGTGCGCCGAGAAGTCCGAAGTCCGTGCGCCTGATCGTGGAACGCCATTATATCGGCAATGTGCCGATGAATACGCTTTTTCAGCGGCTTGCGGAAGAAGAAATTCGTAAAACTGCCGAATCGTATCTCGCCGCTGGCTAATTGGACGTTTTACTGCGGAAAAGGGCTTGCATCATCACGCAGCATCCGCTACAATGTGATTGATGAGGTCTCTTTTCCATTATGGAGGTACACATGGAAAAGGACAAAAAAGTAACTGCTTTATACTGCCGACTGTCAAAAGATGACGGTTCAAACAGCGAAAGCCTGAGCATCCGCACTCAAAAGGCGATGCTTATGGAGTATGCCACACGCAACGGTTTCGGGAATTGCCAGTACTATGTTGATGATGGTTACAGCGGTACGAACTCTGACCGCCCTGCCTTTCAGGAACTTCTGGATGATATCCGGGAAGGAAAGGTGGCAACAGTCATTACCAAAGACCAGTCCCGACTTGGACGCAACCACATCGAAACCGGAACGTATATGGAAATCTTCTTTCCTGAACACGGTGTCCGCTATATTGCAATCAACGATGGTTATGATTCCAACGAGCAATCCCAGATGGATATTGCCCCGTTCCGAAACATCATCAATGAAATGTACGCCAAAGACACTTCCCGAAAAATCAAGAGTGCCCTTCGGACACGCAAGAAAAGCGGAAAGTATATCTCCAGCGGCGCACCGTTTGGCTACCAGAAAGACCCTGCCGACCACAATCACCTTGTGATCGACCCGAACACCGCCCCCGTTGTTGAGTATATCTATTCAATGGCAGAGGAAGGGCTGGGGCTTCACCGCATCGCCAAGCGGCTCCACGATGAAAAAGTCTTGAAGCCGTGTTACTACAAGAAAGAGATGTTTGGCCGCTTTATTGATGATGAAAAGATGTATGATTGGGACAGTGCCTATATCAGTCAGGTTCTGCACAGCCCAGTCTACGCCGGACACATCATCTACGAAGCCAAGCCCACCGTGTCCATGAAATCCAAAAAGCGGCGTTATATTCCGTTTGAAGAACGCGCTATCGTTCCGAATACACATGAAGCAATCATCCCACAAGACCGTTGGGAGAACGTGCAGCGAATCCTTTACAGCCGTTCCGGCTGCTTTATGTGCGATAAGACCGACTACGACAATATCTTCAAGGGCATCGTCCGCTGTGCAGACTGCGGCAGAACGATGTTAGTCAAGGTTGAGCACAGGCGCAAACGTAACAGTGTTCTGGATCAGACCTTTTATTGTTGCAGCACTTATCGGAAATATGGTGCGAAAGCCTGTGACTCTCATAATTTGGAAGCCCGTGTTCTGCATGAAGCTGTCTTTGCGGACATTCAGGCACACGCAAAGGCCGCTGTGAGCAATCGGGAAGCCCTTGTGAAGAAGATTGCAAATCAGATGCACCTCCGGATGTCCTCTGACCGGGCGCAGCACAAACGGGATTTGAAGCAGTGTAAAGCACGAATCGCAGAAATCGAAGACCGAATGAATTTGTTGAAAACAATGCTGTCCACTTGGTCTTTGCCTTCCAGACAGAACATGATAGGACCACGCTCGATAGCCAGTTTACCACGGTCATCCTCTACATTATCATTGGCTTTAATGCGGCGTACATCCATCGGAAGACTAATTTCTACTACATCACCCGCCTTCCAGGTACGTGAAATAGTGGCGTAGCCATCATACTGCTTGGCATTTATCTTTTTACCATTAACTGAAATGCTGTAAGCACCTGCTTTATCAGTAAATGAATAAAGATCCGTCGGCACGGGAGCATCCTGCGCCCAACCCGGAATGCGGAAACGCAAAACGAATTCCTGCTCTTTCTCTGGAGTAACCGAGATGGAAACCTTTCCTTCCCAAGGATAATCAGTAGTCTGTTCCAAAGCTACATTGTTGCTTTCCGTATTCAGATCAGCTTTGCTCTGGATATAAAGATTAACGTAAATATCATTGCCTTGAGTAGCGTACATATAATAAGGTACAGAAGCCATGAAACGGGTCACATTGCCCGGACAGCAGGCACAACCAAACCAATGCTGGCGTTCGTGCTGGCCCATGGATTCCAACGGGTTATCATAGAAGAACTTGTCACCACTGAGAGAAACACCAGAAATGACTCCATTATACAAAGCACGTTCCAGTACATCGGCATATTTGGCATTACCTGTAGCCAGAAAC